>Ga0307515_10019845_pt1 | contig 12051 bp, 12 predicted proteins | sample 17_EM_MG_FD_194513 | JGI IMG/M metagenome (GOLD analysis project Ga0307515, IMG submission 194513) | Populus trichocarpa ectomycorrhiza microbial communities from riparian zone in the Pacific Northwest, United States - 17_EM | ecosystem: Host-associated > Plants > Roots > Unclassified | place...
GCCGTAGACCGATCGACGCAGCACATCGGTCGGGACGACGAAGCGCTCTGATTTCTTCTCTTGCTTCGTCCGTGCAGCTTCTGAAGCCTCAAATTCGAAAGCCGCTTCGGCAACCGCATCAGCGATCCCGAGGTGACGAGGTGGCGTTGGACCGAGACGCTTCAAAAGCTTTCTCATATCCGTCATCGCGGGCCATACCACGCCCGACATTCCTCGGTAACGTGGAATCTGATGATCGGGAAGAACCTGCTATGGACTGCCAAGCAGCACGGTCATGGCGTCCAAGTGATGTTGAACATGTACGCCGCGTGGCTGGAAGGCGCGACCGCGGAAGATGTCGCGGCCATTCAGAGAGCGATGGATACGGAGAACAGTATTTCCGGAGAGGCGATTTCAGCGGAGCTGTCGCGCACCGATAGCCCCCTCGAACCCCCAAGAGCTGCCACCAGACAGCTCGGCGCACCACGTAAATCACGGAAAACACTGCAAAAAGAGATGGCGGAGAGGGTGGGATTCGAACCCACGTGCCGGTTTTACCCGACCATCCGATTTCGAATCGGCGCCGTTATGACCGCTTCGGTACCTCTCCGGCATTTTGTTTTCGCGAGCCGGAGCACAGTTTCGATCCGATTCCAGCGTCTTCTGTCTGAAGCGGAGGCGGCACGCGGCTTGCGGCTGGTATTCTAAACCATGGTGGGTAGTCGAGGTGAGATCCGCAATGCTGGAGCATCGGACCAATGCCCGCCGCGCGCCGCAACTTGCGGCCGCTGCGATGCTTCTGGCGACAACGGTGCTTCTTGCGAGTTGTGCGCCTCCGCCCCCGACGTTAGATCGGGTGCGGGCCAGGGGTGAGCTTCGGGTCGTAACACTAAACAGCCCAACGTCGTACTACGAAGGCACGCATGGGCCTGAGGGCCTTGAGTACGAGCTCGCGAACGCGTTCGCGAAAGAATTGGGCGTACGGCTGAAGATCTATGCGGCTCCGCATATCCGCGCCATGCAGACGGAGCTCGACACCGGCCGGGCAGATATCGCGGCTGCTCAGCTTACTGCTGATCGCAGCTGGCACCTGATCGGGGTCGCCGGCACCGTGTATGAGCGCGTTCCTCAGTACGTGGTCTTCCGTCGCGGCAATCCACGTCCGCGAAGCACTTTACAGATCGAATCGTCGCGGCTATCGGTACGCGCGGGTAGCCCGCAGGAAGTGCTGCTTCGTCGCATGAAGAACTCAGTGGCGCCGACTTTGAATTGGATTGAAGCGGCCGGTTCGGCCGATCCAGTCGAGGACGTGCAAAACAAGCAGGCCGACTACGCTGTCATCGATGCACGCGAATTTTCATACTCGCGTCATTTGTACCCGGACATCCTGGTCGGATTTACCTTGCCCGAGAAACGGGCAGTGCAGTGGATCGTGCGCGCCGGGGCGCCAGACTTGTTGGCGGCGGTGAACACCTATTTCATGTCCATCGCCAAGTCAGGTCAGCTCTCGAAGTTGCAGCGTGAAGCATCGGGTGCAGTGCAGTCGTTCGAATATCTCGAGTCGCTGCGTTTTCAAGAGCATGTCGCGGCGCGTCTGACGATCTATCGCGACTTCTTTGAAGAGGCCGCGGAGCAGACCGGCGTCGACTGGCGCTTGCTCGCGGCCATTGGCTATCAGGAATCCAAGTGGGATCCGGCGGCGGAATCTTTGAATGGCGCGTCGGGCGTCATGATGCTCACGGCTTCCACCGCTGAGTCTTTGGGCGTGCAAGACCGCGCCGACCCGCGCCAAAGTATTCTCGCTGGCGCGAAATATTTCGTCGAAGTGCGCGAAAAAGTGCCGGATCGCATTCCCGAGCCGGATCGCACTTGGCTCGCCCTCGCCTCGTACAACGTCGGCTTTGGGCACTTGGAAGATGCGCGCGTAGTCACTCAGATCCGCGGCAAGAACCCCGACTCTTGGCGAGACGTGCGCGAAAGCCTGCCGCTACTGGCTCAAGAGCGCTGGTACTCGCGGGTGAAGCGCGGCTATGCGCGTGGCTGGGAACCCGCGCAGTTCGTGGATCGCATTCAGCGATTTTTGAAGTTGCTGGAATGGCAAGGCACCGAAGCGTATGGCCATCCGGAGTCGGCACCGCCGCCTGTAGCTTCGACGCATAAGGCGCCCGCCTAACCGTCTCGGTTCGAATCCACCGTTTGGGGCAAGCCGAATGACTTTCCGCCCGGGCGCACCCAGCAGCGGCGAAGAAAAAGGCGGCGAGTCAGCTTCCCTGCCGATCGCCGCCTCGTGTGTCCCTTGCTAGTCAGGGGACGGCATCGCGTATGAAACGCGCGGCCCTAACACTAGCGATCGAATTTGAAGATGCCGTGAACGTTTGGTTCCAGCCGCGCAATCCATCTACCGGCCTGTTCACACTGCGGAAGGTGGGACGCAGGCGACTTTTTCCAATGAATTAGTTCGCTCGATTCAGAGTTCTTACGGCGAACCCCAGGCACACCGCGGCGAACGCGACCAGCGCGGCCGCTTCCATCAGCAGCACGCGCAGGGTTCCCACCCCGAGCACCGCGAACCTCAACAAGTCCACCTGCCACGTCATCGGGTTGAGATACGCGAGAAAGCGAAACCAAGCCGGCACGTCATCGAGCGGATAGAACATCGAGCTGAAAAACATGAGCAAGATGTATGCGGCGCTCGTGACAGTATTAAATGCATCCATTCTGTTCAGAGCGATCGCGAACGTGCTGAACAGGAAGAACCATCCGGATGTGGCGATGACGATAACGACGGACTGCACGGGCAACAAATCCCATCTCACGGGGACTTGCAGCGCCACACGTCCGAGCACCACCACGAGCACCGAGCCCAGCAGCGCCAACAGAACGTTGAACCCAATCTTGCCGATCAAAATCTGCGGCCGCGTGATCGGGTAAGTGAGCATCTCGTAGAAGATGCCCGACTCCTTATCCATGAAAAATCCCCAGGAGGTGTTCATGGCTACGGAGAACGTGACCATCCCCAATACACCGGGAACGAGGAACGCTGTGTACCCGAATGATTCGCCGCTGACGACCGGAGCCGTGCCCATCATTCGCTCGAACCCCACGCCGAATAACGTGAGATACGCGAGCGGCGCCAGCAAATCCCAGAACACGAAGCCGATATTCGTCATGCGCTGGCGATAGTCGCGATAGAAGATCGCACTCACGCCGTTCATCGCGACTCCTCGACGAGATTCATGAAGATCTCTTCCAGAGTGGGACCGCGCACTTCGAAGCGCTGAATCGTCACGGTGCGCGAGATCTCCGCAAGCTTAGCGAGCAGCGAAGCCTGCTCACCGTGAATCACCATCTCCGCATTGCGCCCTTTCACCTGCAGTTCGGCGGCATTCAAAGACCCGAGAAGACCTTCCAGGTTCACTGTCGAGTCGGCGAAGGACAGGCTGACGCGAAATATCTGCGCCGAGCGCTTGCGCAATTCCTGCAAGGTACCGGACGCCATGGTGCGGCCTTTGTCGAGAATCATGATAGTCTCGCAAAGCTCTTCCGCCTCGCTCAACACCTGCGTCGTGAGCAGGATGGTGCGGCCCTCACGCGCTTCCAGTCGCAACCGCTCCATGACTCGGCGCTTCATGAGCGGATCCATGCCCGTGGTCGCTTCATCGAGAATGATGAGCGGCGTATCGAGCATGAAAATTTTGGCCACCTGAATACGGCGCTTGGTTCCGAGACTCAGCTCTTGCACGGTATCGTTGAGCCGAGCGCCGATCTCGAATTCCTCAGCGACATGCTTCACTCTTTGCCGGGCGTCGTGCCTCGATACGCCATGCAGGTAGGCATAAATGAGCAGATTGTCCTGGATGGTCAGCAGATTCTCGGAAGCCGTCTGCTGCAGCACCACCGCCATGCGCCGCCGCGCATCCAAAGAGGCACGCGCCACGTCGAATCCAAAGATGCGCGCGTGACCGGAGGTTGATGAGGCGATAGTCCCAAGAATCTTCACGGTCGTGGATTTTCCAGCACCGTTGGGCCCGAGCAATCCATAAATGTGCCCGGCCGGCACCGTGAAAGACACGCCATCCAACGCCGTGACGGCGGCAGCGGCTTTCGAAACATAAGATTTGCGAAGATCTTCGACTTCGATTGCGTTTGTCATTATCAAACGCAGAATACATCATGAGACCTTGGTGGATCGACCGCTAGCACGGCGGGAACTTCCAGGCTGAAGATTCGCACCAAGATGATTGTCACGTTCATCAACAGGGAGAACGTCATGCTAAGGAAAGCTCAGTCGCTTCGATGTCTTCTGATTTCGGGCCTCGCGAGCATCGTGGGAGTGGCGACCGCACAGGCACAGACATCGGCTCAGGCTCAGTCCCAACCGCGTACCATGGAGTACCGCGGAGAAGTCAGGGCCCTGCAGTCTATGCCAGGCGTTGCGATGGTCGCGAACAACAGTGTGCGCTTCGGCGGGGTCAATAGCAGTGAGCTTCCGCCTGTCATCAATGCTCCTTTCAGCGCCGTGGGGACTACCGAAGAAATCACGAAACTGATCGATGGCAATCGCATCGTCAAGAAGCGAGTTTCGAATTTTTATCGTGATGCCAAGGGGCGAACGCGAGTTGAAACCTCGCTCGATCAAATACCCGGAGGCTTCAGAGGCTTCCCCGTTTCGACGCACCTCCACGATCCGTTGACCGGCGAGAACTACATGCTGAACGTGCAAAACAAGCAGGCAACGGCATTTCCGTCAGCGGGGCCCGAACCCGTGATACAAGCACCTGTCTCAGCGCCACCCGTCCGTTGGCAATTGAGCGTCGCCTATTCAACTTTCGGGTTTGGCGGGTTTGGCGGACTTGCCGAATCGGGCAACACAAAAAGTCTCGGCGAAAAGTCAATCGGCGGAATCCGCGCCGTCGGCACGCGCACCGAGTATGTCGTGGCCAAGAACACCATTGGCAACGTGAAGCCCATCAAGCTAATTGCGGATCAGTGGTTCAGCCCAGAGCTAGGCGTGATCCTGTCGAGCACACAGACCAGCTCAGCCGGCTTTGAGAACATCTACAAGCTCGAGCAGATCAATCAGACCGAGCCCGATGCGGAACTGTTTACGGTTCCAGCTGACTTCAAGAAGGAAAGCATTCGGAGCGGCAACGGCGTACTGTTTCAATCCATGAAGCCTATAACGTCATCCGATTCGTCGGATTCCGATCCCCCGCCTCCGCCCCAGAATTAAGCGCACACAAATGCTTCTGCGCGATTGCCACTAAAATCATCGCGCGTCGGCCTTGCGGAGTTATCGGGATGGACGAGAAAAAACCTTTGCGCACAGCGAACGACTTTAGCCCCGAAGTGCTGAGCTTGTTCGATAAGTACGTGCATGGCGATCTGGATCGGCGGGCGTTTCTCGATCGCGCCGCGCGTTATGCGGTGGGCGGCATCACGGCGCTCGGGCTGCTCGAAGCGCTGACGCCGCAGTTCGCCATGGCACAGCAAGTGCCGCCAAACGACAAACGGCTAAAAGCCGAATATTTAGAGTTCGATTCGCCGTCGGGATACGGCAAGGCGCGGGGTTACCTGGCAAAGCCTGCGAAGACGGGCAGCAAGCTGCCCGCTGTGCTGGTCGTGCACGAGAACCGCGGGTTGAATCCTCACATCGAAGACATCACGCGACGGCTTGCGTTGGATAACTTCATCGCCTTTGCGCCGGATGCTTTGTTTCCGCTCGGCGGCTATCCGGGCGATGAAGACAAGGCACGCGAAGTATTTCCGAAGCTCGATCAAACGAAGACCGAAGAAGATTTCGTCGCGGCCGCGAAATTTCTAAGCAGCCAGTCGGGCACGAACGGGAAACTAGGCGTCGTGGGCTTTTGCTACGGCGGACGAATGGCAAACGTGCTAGCCACTCGTGTGCCCGACCTGAATGCGGCAGTGCCGTTTTACGGCATGGCGCCGGACTTGGACAAAGTTGCGAACATCAAAGCGCAATTGCTGCTGCAGTTCGCAAGCAGCGACGACCGCGTCAATACATCGTGGCCCCCGTATGAAGCGGCGCTAAAGGCAGCCGGCGTGAAATACGAGGCATTCACGTACCCCAACACCCAGCATGGATTCAATAACGATACGACGCCACGGTATGACGCCGCGGCCGCGAAACTCGCGTGGTCACGCACCGTCGAGTTCTTCAGGAAGACCTTGAAGGCGTAAGACCAGAGCGTCTTGCGGAGCGTCGTCTTGCATGCTCTGGATAGGGCAGCCTTGTACTGCCCTTCTTTGCGTCACTAGTCTTGGCGTCGTTTACCAAAGAAGCGCGTGAGTAGTGCGCCACACTCCTCCATCAACACGCCGCCGAACACGTCTACGCGACGGTTTAACGCGGGAATTGCAAAGACGTTTGTGATACTGCCAGCCGCACCAGCTCGTGCGTCCCACGCACCGAAGACTAATCTACGAACGCGTGCGTGGACGATTGCGGATGCGCACATGATGCAGGGCTCAAGCGTTACATAGAGCGTCGTGCCGGTTAGGCGATACGAACCGAGCGCTTGACCACCTGCGCGCAGCGCTTCGACTTCTGCGTGTGCCGTGGGATCATGAGCTTGGATGGGTCGATTCGATCCCACCGCGATAATTTGCCCCTCCCTCACAAGCACCGCTCCCACGGGTACTTCGCCCGCGCTTTCTGCCTGCGTCGCTAACTCTAAAGCGTGGCGCATGAAATCGATGTCGGATTGCGGTGGCGCGCCGCTTATGGTGCTGAGCGTGCTCATAATGGGATTCTGGTACGGATCTACGCTAAACGACGAGGTTAACGAATGTGAACACGCAGTTGCTAGATGCGGTCATCGATCGCGCACTCGCCGAGCGTCGGATTGTAGGCACGGTCCTGACGGTGTTGAAGGACGGACAGCTTGCATATCACCGAGCCGCAGGGCTCGTGGACCGTGAGGCGAATGTGCCGATGCGCGAGGACGCGATCTTTCGATTCGCATCGCTGACCAAGCCCATTGTTACCACTGCGGCGATGGCGCTGATAGAGCGCGGCCAGCTGGGCCTCGACGATCCCATTACAAAATGGCTTCCGGAATTCACGCCTAAGACTGGCGACGGCCAAACGCCGACGATATTGATTCGTCAATTGCTCACCCATACCGCTGGCCTCAGCTACGGGTTCTTTGAGAAAGCGGACGGTGCCTACCATCGCGCCGGCGTTTCGGATGGACTCGATATGCCCGGGCTGTCGATGAAGGAAGAGATCAAGCGCCTCGTGAGCGCAGGGTTGTTCCGCAGCCCAGGACAAAAATGGATCTACTCGTTAGGAATAGACGTGGTGGGCGCAGCCCTTGAGGCCGTGACTGGCGAATCCTTGCAAGACGCGGTGAAACGCCTTGTTACCGATCCGCTGAATATGGTCGACACTGCGTTCTACGTTTCCGACCCGAATCGAGCCGTAACGCCTTACGCTGACGGCAAGCCCGAACCTGTTCGAATGAGCGACCCACACATTGTGCCCAGTGAGGGAACCGCAGGGGTCAGCTTCTCGCCATCACGCATTTACAACGCCGCATCGTTTCCATCCGGTGGCTGCGGAATGGCCGGCACCGCGAAGGATTTCGTCACATTCCTCGAAGCATTGCGCCAAGGCGGCACCCCGATTCTCGAGCCGAATACGGTTCGGGCGATGATGAGCAATCAAAGCGGCAACCTCCCGCCGGACCCCGGCTGGGACTTCGGTTTCGGCGGACGGGTGTTGAACGACCCCGACCTTGCTCAGACTCCGCAATCTGTGGGCACTTGGATGTGGGGTGGCGCTTACGGCCACTCGTGGTTTGTCGACCCGGCTAAGAAGCTTGTCGTATTAGGTCTAACAAATACGACGTTCGAGGGAATGAACGGAGCATTTCCGAAGGACGTTCGCGACGCCGTTTACTCGGCAGAGAAGGCATAACATCACGCGCGGCCCGCTGCCGCGAGAATCAGGTTCGCCACTTCCCAAGGATGGCTGACCGGCGAAAGATGACTCGCCGGAATTTCCTTTGTCGTGGCTTTCATCCGCTTAGCGAGGAAGCGTTGCAATTCGGGGGCGATGGTTCTGTCTTCAGTGGATACGGCGTACCAGGTGGGCTTACGCCGCCACGCCGCGACCTTCGTTTTGCCGCTGAAGAGCGTGTCGCCTATTCGGCCTTGCACTGCATAGAGGGTGCGCGCTTTCTCTGCGGGAACGTCGCCCGCAAAATCCCGCAAGAACGCCTCCTCGTTCAGTTGTGCAAAGCCGCCGGCGTGCACCACCCCGGCACTAGCGGGCGGCGCCGGAAATCGCTTGGCGAGCGCAGCGAAATCCTCACCGGCATCCGGCGCGCGTGCGGCAATGTAAACCAGCGAGCGCACCTGAGGATGCATACCCGCCTCGCTGATCACCGTGCCGCCCCATGAATGAGCCACCAGTACGGTCGGACCTTTCTGGAGATCGAGGATGCGATTTGTGGCCGCAACGTCATCGGCCAACGATGTAAGCGGATTCTGCACGGCCGTCGCCTGCAGGCCGGCGTCTTGCAGGAGTCTGATGACATCGATCCAGCAAGACCCGTCGGCATACGCACCGTGAACCAAAACTACATTGTTGGCGCCCGCAAGCGGCTTCTCTTCTCCGAACGCCGCGTCAGTGACTGTAGCGAGGCCAAGTGCCACCAAGGTACTTGAGAAAATGCGTCGATCCATGAGTCGCGCCCGCCCGATGCGCACGTCGATGTGCCCCTCGCACTTTAGCGGCAAGACCGACCACTTTTCGAGACCCATTCGCTCATGACGTCTCGGCCGTCCGTCTACAACTATTCCGAGTTGGTGGGATAGCGCAGAACATCCTGCACGAGCTGCGTATCGCAATACTCGGTAATTTCCGCGACCTTGCCCGCGCGCATCACGAAAATCCAGCAGTAGCGGTTGGGATAGGCGGAACCGTGCTTGGTGCGGCTGTGGTTTCGAGCTTCAACCGCAATGGTGTCGCCCTCCGCAATGAAGCGGGTTGCACTAACGACGTTGCGACCTTCGAGTTGTTCGGCCAGTGGGCGCAGCAGCGTCTGAATTACCGCAGCTTTGCCCTCGAACGTGCGAGACCAGTCGGTGCTGCCGATGATCGTCCACTTGACGTCTTCGGCCAGCATTTCAACAAACAACCGGCCATTTCCCTTAGCGGTCTCGGCGAAGGCGGCCTGCAGAATTTCTTTGTTAGTCAACGCAATTTACCCGGGCGCGATAGGCGCGATAGAGGGACCCTATGACACAGAGTTACGGCGTCTGTTGTCGGCAGTCGGCCGCAAGAAGCAGCTCGACTAAGTCATGGTAGCGTTGGCCGTCGAGGCCAGTCAGATCATTGATGCGCTGGATACGCGCGTACAGCGTATTGGGATGCACATTGAGGGCGCGCGCAGCTTTCTGCATATTCATGTCGGCATCTGCGAATGCGCGCAATGTCTTTACCAAAGCGCCGCCTGCTTTCACATCGGCGCTAGCCAAGTTCGTCGTCCATATCGGCAATGCGGGTTGCACGTAATCCGTCGCGCGATGCAAGAGGAGGCGACGAATCGGCAAGTCGGAATATTGCATGACACGCTCAGCCGCACTGGCAAAGTCCAGAGCGACAGTGGCTTCGTGCAGAGCCTTGGGAATGAAGGATGTGGACGGCTGATCGGTGCTGATGCCGATGAGAACCGCGGGGCCCAAAACAAGAAGCGCAGACTGAATCCGCGCGGCGAGCCGTGCTTGGGGCGCCGTCCAGCCCGACAGCCGGCGCGTATCCGAGAACACGGCGGTGACCACATTGTTGCGAATCCCGATAAGCGTTCGAATAGGCATGGCTGCAACTGCTTCGGCGATCGCTTCAACGATTCGCTGCCCGCGCGCCGGGTTCTCCATCTCGAGCGGATCGGTGGACTGTGCGAGCGCGACACAAAAGGATTGGCGCTGCTCCAAGTACCCGGCGCGCTTGAGGAGCCGAGCCACGCGCCCGTCCGATTCGTCGTAGCCGCTGAGCAGGATATTCAGCAATTCGGTGCGACGGTCGCCTTCGGCTTCGGCAAGCACTCGCGTGCGTGTCACGTATTCGGCAGCACAAATGGTGCTGATCGAGTTCGTGTATTCGATTGCGAAGTCGGCCACCGCGGCAATGACGCGCTCGCTGTTGTCGGTAACGGCTGCAAGGGCCGCATCCCTCATCCAGCGGGACAGAACTTTGTGGCCGCAGCGATAGGCATGCAAAGTGGCTTCGAGCGGAAAGCGTTGCTCGGCGCGCTGGTGTGCGTGCGCACGCACGAATTCGAAGTTCCCCACTTTGCCGCCGCCGAACAGTCTTTCAATCTCCTTGAGATGCTCGCCCGCATGTCGGTCAAGGTCGGGGAGTATTTGCGGATTGGCTGACGCGGAGAACGCAGGAATTTCGATGATTACAGCCTTGCGAAGCGAATCTCCTACCTTGCGGATGCCGCGATTCAGCGAAACCGCAGCTTGCGGCACTACGCCAATCTCGGCGAGCAGCACGAGCGACTGGGTCAGCGTTGCCTGTTCCTGCGCCGACGTCATGGGGCGTTGTGAAGTGTTCACAATGAAGAGGCAACATTATCAGCATATTCGCCAGTGTCGGGCAAAGTTCATGGCGATATTCTCCAGTCAATCGAACCCACAGCCCGAAACTGGAGAGACGACCATGGCGAAGTATCTATTTGTCTACCACGGTGGAAAAAAGCCCTCGAGCCCCGCTGACGAAAAGAAAGCGATGGATGCCTGGGGTCAATGGTTCGGGTCCATGGGCGCAGCCGTCATCGACGGCGGCAATCCGGTGGGCAAGTCGAGCACAGTTAGACCGGACGGCTCGATTGCCAATGACGGCGGCGCCAATCCTGTGAGTGGCTACAGTCCGATCGAAGCGCCGAACCTCGATGACGCGCATAAGAAAGCCAAAGGCTGCCCCCTGCTCGCCGCCGGTGGGTCTATTGAGGTCGCCGAAGCGCTGGACATGTAGGCACGGGACCTTCCCTCTACCCACTCTTGCGGAGCCGAGGTCGCGTCCTCGCGCTCCGCGGCCTTGTCACTCCCACTCAATAATCTCCTGGCCTACTAACTTGTTGATGTACTAGACATTTCATCGCGGTAGTTCTCAGAATACCGTCAGCGAGTACGACAAAAAGCGTCGCTTGCTGACTGTAGCAGGCGATAGATGCCGAAGAAGCTCGCTCAAGACGCACTGATAACCGGCGGAGGCGGCAGGTTCAACATTTCCCTCACCCATCGAACATCACGCGTCGCTGGCCGCAACATCGTTTGAATCCGCAAGGCCACTCGATCGGACTGCCCGAGAGAATCACCGGCCTCGATCACAAGTTGATAGGCCAGCTGCACATCGAGGGATGTCAGCTCAAACCCTCTGCCTTGACAGATCCAGTGTAACGCGGCAAGCGCCACCTCTCCGGCAAAGACTGGCGCGCTTCGTATGTTGTCTCTAGCAGCTCGAGTCAGGGTTTTTGGATCGCAGGGCGACGCCCATGCCAGTTTCATGGCCACTTCATAGCGCTTCAGCGTCTTTGCCGTTGCGAACCACTTTCCCTCCTCGCCCGGAGTGCTAGCAATGAGGTCGGACAGCAGCCGGTCCGGATCGATTTCCGGATATTTCCTGGCGATGGCGCGAAAGGTCGAGAGATATGACGTTCCCTGGTAAGCCTCGAGCGCATATCTCTCATAAGCCTCGGTACGCCGACCTGCTTGCAACAGGACTTCTTCGGCGAATCGGGCAAGGCCGGCCATCGGGGTCCATGCGTTCACGCTTTGCGCCATGAACGCGATCGCTTCATCGATCTGCCCGCGAGCCACCTTGATGCGACCAACCCAAAGCAGATCGTGCCACATAGGACGGGGGTCGCCCGTTACCGAGGTGATCAGCTCGTCATGCCGGCCAGCGGAAAACAATGCGCTAAGGCAGACGGAATCCGCCCGACAAAATGCATGCTGGCCGCGTCGCCTCTCCGACTGAACATGGCGAACCAGATCCAACAACCGATCGGCCCAAAGCGAGGCGAGCCCGGATGT
>Ga0307515_10019846_pt1 | contig 12049 bp, 15 predicted proteins | sample 17_EM_MG_FD_194513 | JGI IMG/M metagenome (GOLD analysis project Ga0307515, IMG submission 194513) | Populus trichocarpa ectomycorrhiza microbial communities from riparian zone in the Pacific Northwest, United States - 17_EM | ecosystem: Host-associated > Plants > Roots > Unclassified | place...
GAGGGCTGGGGCATGGTGAATTGGTCACATGAGACTAATATTAATGGGATGGGGTCAAATGGGAGGGCCTAGGTATGGACAAAACCTGGGTTTGGCCTGAAGCACAATCACACCAGTGGATTGTCAAGTTTGGGGGCAGATTCTTGATGGCTTGGGGCTGCACACCTGCCCAAGGAGTGGACCATATATGCACAATAGATAGGAGAATGTATGCTGAGCTGCACACTAGCATTCTTCAAGGTGAATTCCTGGCTACTGTGGAGTTTTATGGGCTGGACTGGCCTTGGCTCACCTTTCAATGGGAAAATGACCCTAAAGACACCTTTCAGAAGGCTCCAAAATGGTTCCAATAGATCAAGGTCATTGTCTTGAAGTGGCCTGCAGTCACCCAGCCTCAGCCCATTTGAATATGGGTGGCAACACCTCAAGTGGCAGCCCAATGTCCATTGGGCCCTCCTGCTGGTGTGGATGAACTTTGGGGGCAAGTGCTGGTGGAATGGGATAGAACACCAAGTAAGGTTTGTAGAAATGTGGTTGACAGCAAGCCCAGAAGGATAGAAGCAGTGATAAAGGCCAAAGAGGCCCAAACCAGGTGCAAGCAAAAAAACTGATTGGTCGAGTCTGCTTGATTGTACAATTTATATTAAATGACTGACAGACATTGAAGTTCGGAGCTTTGGCACAAAGGAGGATCAGATATCTACTCTTGTGACCACAATTTCCCACGGGTTTACCTTTGTTCTCTGGGCCATAATTCTACTCACAAGCAAAATTTGCCCTTTTGAAAATCAGTTTTTTTGCTCACTGTAAATAAATAATAAGTGCCTCTACGTGCCTCTATGGATAAGCAAATGGGCGTGGGGCATAGTATTGTAAGCTACTTGCATGGGCCTATCAGGAATAAACCGATGACAGACGGAGTTTCAGAGAGGGTGAACAGATGTGCATTCCCTTCAAGATATCGATATCTGGACCAGCTACTGAAGCATCAGAGAGGCCAACAACCATATCCTCTCTGAGTAGAACAATATAGTTTCCCTACTCACCACTACCATTTATGTGGTTCCAGTTTGAAATGCCATGCTCTAACAGAACAGGAGTCCATCATCTCATTCCTGATATCGAAGGATGTATAATTATTCCTTTTGAACGGTTTTAAGTACTCTGTGAAAATCAGAAGCCTCCTTGTGGCTTGCAATTGAGTGACTCAAAGTACCCTTCAGCAGGCCATATCCTGATTTGGTAGGAAATACCTAGTGGCATGACCCATGTGCACTGATTCCTGGATTCGAGTGCCTGAGGTGCACCTCAGGCACTTGGATCTGGGGCCTCTCAGGCCCCAATCTGCCTAGTAACTTTACCCCCCTGAAGGGGTCTACCATCAGCAGTCAGCAGTCAGCAGTCAGCAGAGATGCTGACAGCTGTCCTCATCTCGCCATCCTCATGGCCCCTTTTGAGCAGGCTCTTTGTGTTGCGATAATTTTTTGTATACACTATAGGATAGTACAAATAAGAATGTATAATTTATTGTATAATTTACACCATCTAGATAATCTGAGAGAAAATCATAAGCTGTAGAAGCTGACAGCCTGTCAGCATCGTCATGACATGCCATCAACTTGAAGGAAGGCCGTCATGATGCACTGTCAGCTCCAAGGGAGGCTGTCATGATGTGCTGTCAACTCAAAGGGGGACTGTCATGACACATCATCAGCTTGAATGGTGGCTGTCATGATGTGCTGTCCACTTGAGTCAAGACGTGCCGTCAGCTTGAAGAGAAACCGTCATGACATGCCATCAGCTTGAATGGTGGCTGTCATGATGGGCCATCAACTCGAGTCAAGACGTGCCATCAGCTTGAAGGAGGCCATCATGACATGCTATCAGCTTGAAGGAAAGCCATCATGATGTGTCGTCAGCTTGAAGGGAGGCCATCGCAATGATGTGTGGCAGAGTGTCAAATGATAGGGGCTCCAATGCGGCCCATATAAATTATAAATTACATCACTGTAGTTTAGTTATGTATTTATCTTCAATTTTTATCTAATTTTTATTGAATTTTCTTTGAACTTTTTGGGCATGTGCAGCAGCCCAGAATGGGGGTTTTCATGAAGGAAATTTACCTGAATTCACTATTTGTATCAATAATAATTGCTCGAGAGGTAAATAGATTTATTCTAATTTATCTGACTATATTTCTACATGATAACACCTGTGCACATGCATGTCCCCTGCAGCTTCAATGGTCCTCTAAGCACTACTGAAAGGGCCATAAAGCTGAGAGGACTGTTTGTTCGCTTTAAACAGCTTGTGCGATCAATGAATGGTTGGAGGCAGGGGACCTGACAACCTATACAGTGTGTGTCAGGCCAATAGTGTGGACTAGGGATATTGGTATGCATCAGACCAATAAGGTAGGTCAGGGCAGTTGGTATGCGTCAGGCCAATAGGGTAGGCCAGAGTGGTTGGCACATGTCAGCCCAGCTTTGCATCGCATTGCTTACAAGTTGGGCACTTACTTAGTTTATTGAGAGCAATAAATACTAGTTTGTACATATTTCAGAACTTCATCCTAGCTGTACAATGGTGCTCAGTGCCTGCTCCACACGGCAGACACATGAATATGATGCTCCCCTCGAATTGAGGGAGAGTGACAACTGGTCAGCTACTGGTGCATGCTTTAATAGGCTGCCCCTGTATGTATTAATGCTTTCCCTACTCGCAGTGCAAATGTATCAAGCCACAGAACAGGAAATGTGACCAAATTGATGGTCCCAGTACCCCCACCCAGTACCCCCACCCAGTACCCCCAAATTTGTGGCCATACCTGCGATAATATTGCCCTTTTTTTCCCCTTTTCCTCCTTATTCCGACAATCTCCACTCCCTCCAGTCACTCCAACATCCTTCCCCCGATCCCGCTCCCATCTCCACTCCATTTCCAATCCCCTCAATCCCTTCCCTGCTCCCTATGACTTGTGTCTCATATTACAGACTCTTTCTGATGCTCCCTGATTTGTATCCTGTATTTCCTCACATTTGTATTATTCCCCGCTCACTACTAGACTCGCCCCAATAGTGTAGACCTGCCTCCGCCCTGCACACTCCACTTAATTCCTCTTCGCTTCCACCTCTGTACCACTGTGTTTGCATAGCCTCCACCTCACTGCCTCTGTGTAGATTCCACTTACACATTGCCCCCACCTCCACTTTGTTCCACTTTTTTTTTTTTTTTTTGGTGGGTCAGGGAGGTCGCTCTGCCACTGAGCCCATGAGGGCTCGAAGGGGGGATGTGGTCTCCTGGCCCACCCTAAGAGGACTCAACAGAAACAGTGCCCCATCAGCCGGCATGACCTGCTCTCTAGAGCTCTCCCTACCATCACCCACAGGAATCTGGTTTAAGACCCTGTTGCCTGTTGGAGGCACCAATATGTCCACCACACTGCGTGGACTCAGTGGCCAGGAGTGTGGGGGTCAACAGCAGTGGAGCACTACTGCAATACCCACTAAACCTGCGGGGGGCCTCCTGTCCAACATTGGCAAGGTGGCGTTAGCCCTCAGGTGGACTACCGCACAGTACTGGACTGCCCATAAATTGTTTAATGTCCCACCCTGGGCGTCCACAATACACCCTTATGGGCTTGCATAGGTGCCACTATTCTGTCCATACAGCAGGAGTGAGGGACCCACTCCCAGAGGGCATGGAAAGGGCATGTGAGACAACATGATCTGTTTCCTGCTAAGAGTCTCTGATATGGCAAAATTGTCCACCATGTGAGCAGTGCAGTGCTCAGGAGTATGCACTGTCAGTTTTTTGGTCCTTCACCCTCACAGCACCATCGTTGTGGGCTGGGTTTTGCACAGGCAGCTGTGGTTTAGGTGGGGCTGTAGAGAGGACTTGCTGCATAGCTTCACAGCAGTTTAGGGGCCTGTATTGGAAGCCATTGGCATGAATCTCCTTCATACACCATTTCCAGATCATCCAAAAATAGGAGCTGATGAGCCATTCTCATGCCAGCTGCATGTCTCTCAGCACTTTGTTAGGCTTCTTCATCGTCTTTGATGGACATACTGCATCTAATTCTAGGGCTGCCAAGGCCAGGAGGGGGTACCACACAGAGTGCCCCCATTCATCTGGTGAGAGCATCTTGATCGCCATATTGGGACCTATGGCTTTTAGATTATTGAGTAACACCTCCATAATAGCCCAGTGTGCATACTCTGTGCACCCCATCAGTATGTGGCTTAGGGACATCTCTGTCCTGCATCGGCATGTCCATCCCATGTCAGACACCCCATGATATCTGTGCCCAATGACCAGCGCACTGTTCATTTTTTTCCAGAGGACCTCCTTGAGGCCCTCTGGGATGTTGAGTTTCCATACTCCTTGAATGTGATCCCCAGGGTCCAAGACTCTCCCGAACATGTTGCCCAGGGTAACTACCCATCTGTCTGAGAAATGCATGAATTTCACTGTTGCTGTTGGAGGAATGTTCTTCGAGCGGATTGTCAGCTTAGTCAGAAAGTCTAGGGGCTGGTGACAGAGCACAGGCATAGAGTCCACCCATGCTGTTGGGGTGGTGAGGGCTGGGGTACAAAGGTTTGTATTTCTACAATTAAGTGAGTCTACAGAATGCTCCAAGCCTACATGGTGACAACATCGTCAAACCAGATTTTACACAAAAGCGTAAACTATGGACTGTCAAAAACCCTACATGGTCAAAGCCATTTCAAAAACTGGGGCAGACACCAAAACCCGCAGCCAGCTACATGCTACCCCAGATACAACTTAAGTGTGCAATCGGGATCTTACCCCAAGCACACCGACAGTGGATTATTTTGTCCTCTCAGGCCAGCAGCAACTTACTAGGCTGCCACCGCCACAGCCCACACCAGGATTTTAACTCCAGTGCTTCCTGTTCCAAGGCAGGCCAGTTTGAATTGCCTATCAGTGAGCCTAAGTGATTGGTCAGATCACACGCTCTAGCCAGTTCTAGGCGCAGATCCCTGTCCTACCTCAGTCACCATCTTGCCATGACAGACCATCCTGTCTGCTGGCCAGGGTCACAGGCCCAACGCCGTGGAGGAACACCTGGCTGCTCCACAGACTCCCCAGGGGTCACAGGGTGCCAGGGGGTCAGACATGTGCACTGGGGCAGGAAACCCAATGCACCTGTCTTGGGCTATGTGCCCAGGTGGAGTAGCCACAACTAACATCCCATGCCTTTACACTAGGGCTCACCACACTGACTCTTACGACAGTGAAGTGGGGAGCTCGTTGGCCTGCACTCTTAATACTTACAAGTTCGGCTTGTTTTTAAATGCAACTACAAGTCTTATCATTGCATTATCACTATGACCATCCTTCCCACCCTGGGGCAGAGGGATTCTGGCGGGGTCCCTGCATCAGCTCAGGAGTCCCCCTTAAGCATCCTAGCAGTAAACTAGGAAGGACTTACAGCACGTGGTGTCCCCTGCGCAGGCCTTTGCTGCAGTATCTGCCACACCACCATGGCAACGGCAGGCCTGGGAGCCCCGAAACCTCCAGCTTCCTGTGACCACCTTTAGCCTGCTCACTGAGGTGGCAAGCCCCAGCTACTTGAGAGCAGTTGCCCAGTTGGAACTATGTGGAAGTAGTGGTCAGGTCCAACCTCCACTTTGTTCCACTTTTTTTTTTTTTTTTTTTTTTTTGTGGGTCAGGGAGGCGGCTCTGCCGCCAAAACCAAGAAAGGTCGGAGAGGGGAATTGGTCTCCCGGCCCCTGCACGCGACAGTTCTGTGGAGTGGCGCCCCATCGCCTGGCACCGCCTGTTCTCTAGAACTCTCCCTACCGTCACCCGCAGGAATCTGGTTTAAGACCCTGTTGCCTGTTGGAGGCGCCAATACAGCCTACTGTTCCTCAACGGGGAAATGGTCTCCCGTTGCCCAAGAGGAAATTCCAGTGTGTTGGCTTCAGAGGCCGGGAGTGTGGGGGTCGCCAATGGCCGGAGCGACCGCGGAATACCCACTAAACCTGCGGGGGGCCTCCTGTCCGACATCGGTGGTGATGACCCCTGCCTGCGGCTGACAGGGCACACCTTACCGGACCGCCCAGAAATGGTTTAACATCCCTCCCTGTGATCCTGCCGTCTGCCCCATGGGAGCTCAAGCAGGATCCACTATCTCCCACCTTACAGCAGGAGTGGAACCTGCTCCCAGAGGGTAAGAGAAGGGTAATGAGGACGACGTGTGAGGGTATGTGGGGTAAGTTTCTCAGTACCTACGCGTAGGCGTCGTTCGTGAGGGCCTGTAAGATTGCCTCTCGCCTTGAGGGGCAACGGGGGCCTTCATACACTCCGGGCATTATAATAGCCTGTAGAATCGACTCACCTTTGTCTGAGAGCCGTGTCCTCGTGTGTTCTCCTGCAAGGGACGATACAGGGGGGGGCAATTTGGTGAGATCTCCGGAGATAGCCTCCGGGTCACGCGCGTTGTGTTGTGGTTTTACGTCATCCTCTTCCTCAACCGTTTGCTGTAATATGTGTGGTGGGACAGGGGTGGTCAGCAATCCGTGCAGGGAGTCTATGCATTTCACAGGCGTGAACTTAAAGCTCTCGTCGTGAATTTCCTTCATGCGCCATTTCCAGAGGGCCCAGTAGTAGTTACTGATGACCCACTCACGCTTCTGCCTCGTCTTCTTGAGGCTTTTCAGTATCTTCTTTCTTCCTTTCACTATGGGGTAGGCGGCTTCTTCCAGCTCTTTCAGAGCCAGCAAGGGGTACCAAGGTGAAGCGCCCCATTCATCCGGAGACAGCGTCTTGAAACCGGAGACCGAGCCGATGGAGCCTAGGGTTGTCAGCAGCACTGTTATTAGGGGCCGCAGATCATAAGCACTGCAGCCTGTGAGTATGTGTCCCAGGCGTGTGTACAGAGTGTATTGCTACATGGCGGTGCGAACTAGTAACGGTACGTTGCTACAAGATTTTTCGGACACAAGGAACAAACACAAAGCCAGAAGTCTTACAGACACAGGGTGGCCCGTCTCACCGAAACCTGGACTACTTTCGAAGCGCGTTCCCTATGGTACTTGCTTACCCCTACTTTGAGCCTCTCATCCCGGCACGTAACCTGTACTGTGCCGCCACACGGATACAACTTAAGCGAGCAAATTGCATAAACAAAGGCTCACCGACAGCAGATTATTTTGTTCTCTTGGGCCGGTGACACCTACTGAATGTCACCACCACGGTCCACCCGCGTAGGAGCTTCCCGTACCAAGGCAGACGGTTCGCTAATGCCTCGAGGCGAGCCTTTTACTCAGGCAGAAGCCCGAAAGCAGTGGCAGCTGCACGCTTCAAGCCTGTCGTAGGCCGGGATCCCTGGTCTGGCCTCAGTTACCGTCTTGCGACAGCTGACCTCCCAGCGGTCTATGCCACGGCACATGAAAGAACGCGCTTCATGAACGGCGCAGCTCTGCGGACTCGTTGGGGCAGGAAACCCGGTGCACCTTCACAGGCTACGAGGGGGGGGAGGAGTGAAGCTGAAACTAACGACCCCTGCGCCCTGGTCACCAGCGGCTCGGGCGGCGTATTTAAGGGAAAACCCAGCCAATCTCCCGGGGGGGCTGCTGGCCTACTCCTAGGGAGTGCTCAATGTGCAATGAACACTCACAGGTTGCTCGGCTCGTTTTTAAACCCCTTTGCAGCTCTTACCAACGCCTATCGCTAAAACCCATGCCCAGAGCGGTGAATAAGGGCAGGGGCGGTCTTGTAGGACCTTAAGCGACCAGTTCACGGACTGGTTGGACTTACAGACGATGCATGCCTTGGCTGGGTACCCAGGCGCGACTGCCACGTCAGCGCCCAGACCTGGGTCGCGAGACTCCACCCCGCCGCCAGGCCTCCATGCCGTCCAGAACAGACGAGGCAGGCTTCCCCAATTGACCACCATCGGTTTTCACATCCAGGGCACACCTGGCCCCAGTGCTACTTAACGGTCGGAACTTCATGAAAGTTGTGGTCGGGTCCAACCTCCACTTTGTTCCACCTACACTATGCAATGCCACCCACCTCACTGCTTTCCACTCCACTGCCTCCTGCAGTCCAGTAGCCGCATGTTTGTAAATTAGATGTTGTATTTAACCTTAGACTCAATGGGGAATGTCCCTCACTCAACATCTCAATTATAGACATTTGTTATTGCACCCCGCCTCACTCATATCAAAATCCCGACCCACTCACTCACCCCTCAGTTGTCAGACTTTGGCCCTCAAGACTGTGTGGATCATTCCCCCTGCCCTCACATGCTAACTCCCACCCATAGCACTGCCGGGCTAGCCAGCCAGACTGAACCCCCACTTCAGTCAGCCCCTTCAGTGTTGTACCTAGTTGGAGCATGTAGTCACCGAGACAGATTGGGCGCCCATCATGCTTTTGGGCAGTCACTTGGGAATTAGGTCTGACAAGCCCCTAAGCCATTGTCCCCATCTTCCCCCTTCCTCCTCGGAGAGTATATTCCTGCCAGCACATGTGGATGAGCAGAGAACCTAATTCCATCAGTGAATGGACAAGCCTCAAGCTCTTCTCTTATTCCCCTTTCAGCTTCCACTCGCATGTCTCTGTCGGAGACTGTCAGAATTACCGATTTCATCACAGTACATTGAGTACCCTATGAGGTGCTGTGCACTTGCATGAATGTTCACAAACATAAATTGCAGAACCAGAAACTGACCCTGAACCTGACCCCACGAATCCGAACCAAACCATGGCCCCGTTCCCTGCCCCAAAATGGGCCCCAAAAGATAAGACTGTCCTGCTGAAGGAGGAGATTGTTGCCTTCCATCGGGAAGTCTCCCGATTCCATGATTGCATCAAGGGAGTCCTCCAGGAATTCCCCGACCTTGCAGAGAAGCTCACCAACACTCTGGAACCCCTTGATGGATACACCAATAAGCCTCAAAACCTTTCCCACATCACAGAGCTTGTTATTTTCCTTTCTGACGTCCAGGTGCTGTACAAAGAAGCCCAGAGATTGCATTTGGAGGCCATGCTGTCGACTAGGTTGACTTCTTCAGGGCCTGCTCCAACAGAGTGTGGCAGAGCCCTGAAGGTGGCGCTCCCCTTGCACTTCGACAGGTCTTCTTCCAAGGCCCACATCTTTCTTGCCAAGTGCAACAACTTCATGGCACTCAATTCGTCCCAATTTGCCTCCAACGAGATCTGCATCCAGTGGGCCCTCCAGCTGTGCACCAATAAAGCTGCCAACTGGAAGTGTGTCCAGTTAGAACTCACCCAGGATGAATATAACCTGCCTGCCTATCTTGTTAGCTAGAAGCTGTTCCAGTGGAATTTTGTCAACAAGTGGGCAGATCTAAACACCAAGCAGAAGGCCCATAACCACTTCCACACAGGTCTGAAGCAAACCGGCTCTGTCTGCCAGTATGTCGAAGCCTTCGAGGAGCTCATCCTCGAAACAGAATTCCAAGATGAGGAGATCATCACCTCAGCATTCTATCAGGGCCTCAAGTACAAGGTCAAATGTGACTTGGTTGGATGAAAACCCAAACTACTTGACGATCTCAAGACCCTCGCTATCACTCTTGATGAGGAGCGTATGGCTGCTCAGGACCCTGACAGGTGTGACCCAAAACCCAAGTCTGCGACCTGCACCTTTGAGTCTTCGACTCTGACTCCATGATCCAACTCTGCCTCCTGACAGTCCACACCTGAAATCAAGGCCAAGTCTGCCTGTATTGGAACTCAACTCTTGGAGTCCGACAGACTCCAATACCAGACCAAAGGCAGGTGCTTTGGATGTGGAGAAAAGGGCCACATCCACCTGAACTGCCCCAAAAAGCCCAAGGTGCAGATCGCAGCAGTGGGGCCAGCTACTGACGACTGCCCTTCGGAAGCTACCCTGACTTGTGAAGAGTCAAAAAACTAGATAGTCCAACAGAGCCTGTCATGCCCGCAGACTTTAATAATGTATTGGACTCTGTTTCGGAATGTAGATTGGAATTGTCTTCTGAAAATACAGTATTGGTTTTGGCTGTCACCCCGTACCAATTAGTAAGACACTTAACTGCTCCAATCATACTTGCAGATACAATCAAGACAACAGCCATGGTGGACTCAGGTGCCATGGGGAATTTTATCCACCCAAGATTTGTTGAACAACATGAACTGGTCACAAAAAGCCACAACCTGCTCACCATAAATGATGTAAATGGCTGTCTCCTTTCACATGTAGACCAACAGGTCGAGATCCGGATGGCCATTGGCAACCATTCCAAGATCCTCACCTTCGACATCACACTGCTGGGAGGGCATAACATCATACTTGAATTACCATGGCTTCAGCAGCACAATCCGCAGATACATTGGTCAAGCAGTAAGGTTACCTTCACATCAGACTATTGTGAAAAGCACTGTCTTGCATTACCCACAAGCATGTTCTTTAGTCAGCGTCTGCTCATTTGAACATTGGAAACTGTTGAAAATATTCCTGACACTGAGTTAGATCCACTCACCACTGAGGAGATTGAGCTCTATGTAATCGACATTCTGGAGCGCCTTCAATTGATAGCTATGGATATTCCTGAGTACTACCACAACTACATGGACAGGTTTGACGGAGAGAAAGCTGCCACTACTCTCCCTGATTTCTGACCCAATTCTGACTTCACAATTGACCTTGATCCTTTGAAACTGCTCCCAAAGCCAAGTCAACCATACCATATGAACCAGGAAGAATGTACTGAATGCCGAAAAGTCCTTGATGAGATGCTCAATGCCAGTTGGGCTGAACCCATGGACTCAAATGGTCCAATTGCCACTCCAATGTTCTTCATTTGGAAAAAGGATGGGACCTGCCAACCTGTCATCGACTATCACAAACTCAATGACATTACGATCAAGGACAGTTACCTGCTTCTGTGCATCAATGAGATGATGGACCACATCCACAGATTGGAAATCTTCATGAAGTTTGACTTGAAATCCAGTTACAACCAGGTCTGCATCCAACCCGGTGATGAATGGAAGACTACATTTATGACTCCATTTGGCCCCTTCTGACTCCGCGTTATGACCTTTGGATTTATGAATGCCCCACCTTGCTTCCAATGCCTCATGGACAAGGTCTTTGCCCCTTTGCTCTACAAGAACCTCAAAAACTACCTTGATGATGCACTCAATCATCATCAGACTTTAGAGGAACATATCGCAGGAGTCCGCCAAATGCTCCAATGCCTTCGGGAAGCAAATCTCTTCTGCAACCCGAAGAAATGCGAGTTCCGTAAGCCGAAAATCGAGTTTCTTGGTGTCGATATTAGCCAACATGGGTTTGAAATGGATGAAAAGAAGACTTCCATGATCGCAGGATGGCAAAACCTGACATCAGTACAAGGTGTTTGGGAATTCTTCAGATTTGTCAACTTCTATCGGCAATGGATCCTGGGTTTCTCCGACATCGCATGACTGCTTCACGATCTTTTCCAGAAGAACCAGGCTTGGCAATGGACCAAGAACGAGCAGATGGCCTTTGAGCTCCTGAAGTGGCATGTCTCTCAAGCTCCTGTCCTTGTCCACGCTGATCCCAATGCACAATTTTGCCTGGAAACCGATGCCTTGAACTATGCCTACAGTGCCATCCTCTCACAGAAACAGACCGATGGCCACCACCATCTGATCAGCTTTATGTCGAAGTCCATGAATCTGGCAGAGCAGAATTACAGTGGTATATCACCCACCGGGCAGTATCACCCACCGGGCAACAGTGTCCACGCAATGCCAAACCCTTTGTTTTTCCTATTCACATATGTAAATAGAATTATTATACATTTTGAAACTCTCATCCGATGTGCGCACTATCAATCCCGCTTGCAATGTGAGCCAGACACCAAAAATGGCCGATCAGATAAGGCTGTGTCACCTTCCAGGGCCGGTGAATGCATGGGAACCTAGGATATGATACACAGAACCTAAAATAGTCATGAGGAACTGACATTTTGTGTTACAGCCCATCCCTCAAGCCAAAGGACTGCGAGTGAGCAGTTCTGGCAGTCACCCCCTC
>Ga0307515_10019847_pt1 | contig 12049 bp, 4 predicted proteins | sample 17_EM_MG_FD_194513 | JGI IMG/M metagenome (GOLD analysis project Ga0307515, IMG submission 194513) | Populus trichocarpa ectomycorrhiza microbial communities from riparian zone in the Pacific Northwest, United States - 17_EM | ecosystem: Host-associated > Plants > Roots > Unclassified | place...
ATGACAACGATCCAGTGTTTTGAAACTCATCACTGCATGGCAGGTTGATGTAAGAACTCATCGACATGGATCTGGACCGTGCTGGTTTTTTACAAAAACTATATAGTTGGTTTAAAAAAACTTAGTTGATTTGATGAATTAATTTATGATGTAATAATTAAATTAATTTTTTAAAACAATACTTTAATTTCTTAAAAAATAGTGAAAACAGCACAATTTTTTTAAAAAAAGTAATTCAGTCAATTTAGGAATGTGTTTGGAAACGCAATGTAAATCTCGTTCCTTCCAGTTTTGAAAAAAAAATTGCTTAAAATAAAAAAACATTTTATGTTTTCATATCGTTTTAATGTGATGATGTTAAAAATAATTTTTAAAAAATATAAAAAAATAATTTTAATATATTTTAAATAAAAAAATATTTTAAACTGCCAATACTATTATGATTGAAGGAGGAAAAGAAAAAAAATGATTAAAAAAAAAGGAAGTGCAAAATTGTAGAGAGATGATATAAATGGTGAAAAACAAGAGGAAAATTATATTAACTCTTCGAGGAGGTATTTTGAGAGTACAGACAGTATCCAAACATTTGATGATTTAATACAAACCTTCTACATGTTTACGAAAGTACGAGGTACTAACAAAATATCTTTTATACCCTTAGTTTTTACCCACACACCGCCCATTTTTAATATATTGATATTATCGTCAAAATCAGTTGACCAACATTCTATTATAAAAACATCGCTCATAGGATATTATAAAATCAGGTGATTATTTTAAAATGATTTTTTGCCGATAAAAACAAGATTCATTGGATTAATACTCCAAAGCATAGTTTTGAAATCTGACCCGGCAGGTTGTCTGGAACCCTGCCGATCCGAGGCTGGAACCGGGCCGAGTTGAAAAAAAAATAGAAAAAAAAATCTGGTGTGACTCGGCGGGTTGACCCGACAAGACCTGGTCAAAAATCCGGTTGTAACTCGTTGACTTTTTTTTAACTAAAACGACATTGTTTTGATTTAAAAAAAAAATTGACTCGAACAATCCGGTGACCCAAACAAAACCCGGAACCGGGCCTTGAACTGAGCCGAATCTAAAAACTAGGCTCGAAAGTTTTGTTTGGCATCGGCTTTGAGTCCAGATAAAATCTGCCTTTTACCATACATTTGAATAATGTCTAATGTTTTGATATGTAAATTCCAGGGGAAGATTTTTGTTAGGGATTTAAAAAACACAGTAAACACGTGCAATATAGTTTCTTTTTTTAAAAAAAAATAAATATTTACATCCCCGTCCAAGAATTCCAACCAAATTAAGCTGACATCTTTGATCCAAACACCATATATAATCTATTTTACAAATTGAAGGAATTTGTTCTTTATATTGGTTCAGGATTTAAAAAAAAAAACCTGAAAAATATTTTTATAAAAGAATTAAAATAAAATTAGATAGAATAAAAAATCTAAGCAATTTTCTAACACCATCGTGTTAAGGGCATTTCAAAGGGACGTGCTGGATGGAAAACAAAAAATTAAATAAAAATATTATTTTGACTTTTTAATGATTATCTTCCATGTTCCTTTAGGAATGATAGACAAAATACCAAAATATCATTTATCTTACAAAAGTATCATTCCTATTTATTTTGCAAAAGTATCAAAATTTTATAAAATATCATTTTTCGTTGGGCTTTTTTTTATTTTATGTTTTTTTGATTTGTTTTTTATAATATTATTTTAATCTCATGATCCGTGTTGTGGATTTAATAAATTCACGCATGTTGACATGAATCTTTTTTTTATTTTTTTATAATTAATTTTTTATAATTTATTGTTTAATATTGAGTTAAATAAGAATTATTCGAGTTATTTTTAGACCCGACAAGACAACCATTTCATATCAAGTTGTTAAAATAGTTGTGTATAGCTTTTCTAAATGGTTTTTTTTTACCACTAGAGTGGACATTAAAACAAAACTACATTTATACAATTTAGCAAAGTTATATTTTTTGATTTAATAAAAAATATTTTTTTAATATATTTTTAAATAAATATATTTTTAAAAATAATTTCTACAAGATACTACTCCCAGCCCACTCCCTACCTACGTGGCGCGTCGCTAATGCACCGATGGCAGGTGGGTTTTGTTTATACAATGTTTGATTGCAACTACTGTACTTGGGTGCTAACACCTCGCTGCTATTGCCCGTGCATGCTCCTGGAAGCTTGTTTTATCTACAAGCTGAAATGCCCATAATGGGCACACAGATATATTTTTCTAGAGAAAAAAAAATACAATACAGTATAATTAACAAACAACTAATAAAAAAAAAATTCACCGTAACCCCCTGTATATTTTATTGTTCACCGCTGTAGTATAATAATTATTTTGTCATTCCTATGAAAATTTATATATTTTTTGCATCAAAGTTATTTTAGTTTTTTGATGTCTTAATTATTACTAATTTGTTTGGGATATTTATATTTATTTAATGTTTTGTGAACACTAAAATAATCAAAATATTTTTGAATTTAAAAAGTTAGTGGTCTCGAGTAAGATATTTAGGTATTTTTTTTATTTTTTATACACAATAGGATTGCACGTGCAACCTCTGATGCAAGACATTTAATTCATTGTAGTCAGGGATATTTAGGTCATTTAGCCAAGGTTTTGTTGTTTATTGTAAATGTGGTCGAGGATAGTAACGCAATTCCCCTTTAAAATAATGAGTTTTTAATTGAAAAGTTGTTGCCGCGTGTATAACAAGTACTAGCATGTTGGAACTGCCATGCATATTGGGCGATGCGTGCGGCGGTTTTTGACAGTCAAAAAATTTCTTCCACTGTCTTAGTTGATTCCTTTTCATCTTCTCTTTCATTACAAGCGGCGTGTGTACTCTGGATATGGGCGTTGTATCAGCGATGATCATTTCTTTTTTTTCTTCCTTCATTTTTCTCTCATGCCCCAATAAATACACTATGATCCTTATTTTATTTTTTTTTCAAATTCAAATCTTTTAGTTTAGATTGCTGTTTTTTAATCATTTTCTCTTTTGTTGAAACTTTATTTCTTTTTAATTTAACCATTGATTTTTAATTTGTATATATAAAGTATTTCGATTCGAACTCTCTACTTTTAATTTCTTATTTTTTTCTTTGCTTTTTTATTGAAGTTTTTATGTATTTTAATTTTATCCTTCAAATCAAGTTTATGATTTTTGTTTTTTAACAACATTAATGATTTCAATTTGTTCTCTTTACTTTTGATTTCCTATAATTTTTATTGATCTTTTTGTCAGAAATTTTATAGTTTTGAATTATATCCTTCATATCAAGTTTATAATTTTTATATTTTTTCAATAACAACAACAACAAATATTGAAAGAGTAAAGAAAGTTACTAAAGATGAAGAGGAAAGATAAAGTTTTACATAAATTACATTTTAATAATAAATATATCAATTTTAATGTCAATAGATTCATATCAAAGTTGAGTTTTCAATAAAAACAACTTATGTTGAAAAAAGTAAATTGTAGCTCGAAAAGATTTTTCTATCCAATTTCATTTTTAATATTTAGATTGACTATGGGGTGCTTCGGTGCCGTGAATAGGGTTATTAAGTTTCATGTAATGTATTTCTTTTTAGTTTTTTCATGTAAAAAAAAATAATTTAAAATGGAGGTTTTTGGATCCTAATACCTAAAAATCCAATTTAGTCATGGAAGATGCCCGAAATTTATTATTCTTGATTACATGGGCAAACAACGTGTTGTCCATTTATTTGAAAGAAGGAAACCATGCAATTTAAATTACAGAAGATTAAAATAGTGTATTTACCTGCCCTAGATCACTTGGCTCGTGTAATAAAAAAAATCTGATCATTATTATAGACTTAAAATAATTTGGTCGGTCGGTGTAATATGTCCACTAATACTATACGTATACAACGAATACTGAAATATTATCAGTACTTCACGTGAATTATATTAAATCACCATTTTTATCTATTTCCCTTTTATTTTGAAAAAAAGAAAGAAGAAAACTACATGATCAAGGGGACAGCATATACGACTCTCCTTCCAAAACTCCAAACTTGTGCAGGAAAACAATCGCATCTAATGTGAAAATTTTAAATTTTTTTTTAGTTTAACATGGGTGTCCGGGCCAGCTTGCGCGTACCTCGACTAATCTCACGGGTCCTGAAGTTAACGACCATATAAGCCTCCAGTAGCCATCATATGAGCAACCACAAGGCTCGAACCTGAGACCACAGAGGGAGCAAACCTTTTGGTCTCAAGCTCTTACCACTGGGCCACCACCTAGATGATTAAATTTTAAACTTTTAATTTGATTATAACTAGCTTTTTCACGTATGATTAAAAGAAATAAATAATATTTTTAAATTAATTCATACACCATCGAGAATTCAAGTTAATACCCATCTGGGAATGATGTAATTTCCGTTTTTAAATGCTTTTAATTTGAAAAAAATATTAAATTAATGATTTTTTAATATATTTATATTAACCCAGGAAAGGTGCCGGTGAAGGAGCTTTCTGGCTTTTGGTGCAGTGCCCAACAAACATAGGACCTCAAGATGCCTTCGAGATCTCGTGTGCGGTGTGACAAAGGCATCCACGCACTGTCCAAGCCTCTTGCATTATTTTCGGTGATTATGTCAGCCTTTCCTCTATTTTTTTAACATCTAACGGATAAAGATGATTTTACAAACAAGTGACGCCGTTTAACCCCATAAAATATTCAACTGTGATCACGTGACCTGTCAGTATCTGATTAAGGCATCTCCACACACCCTCGGAATTGTTATTTTACCTGTAAGATACATTCCGAAGACCATGAACAATCTGATTTTTTCTGTTTTCACAGATATAATTTTATATCTAGATATTCCTTTCCTATTAACTTATGTTATCTTCTATCCTATGATTTCAGTGCTCTTACCCTACTCTCTCGCTGTCCAGAATGAAATAAATAAAATCCAGATACATTCAAATGCGTGAATTAAAAACCACTGCATCAGAGGTCAATTAAGGCTTCGAAGACTGGAAGCGCAGACAGTGAGTGCTGGAAAGCTCAGGCATGTCATCACAGCCACGTTCTTGAACTTGTGCTCCCATTAATTACCTTGGGAGATGGTTACGTGATAAACTGATCTGGACATTATCTGCAAGAAATAATTATTACATGCTTTTAAACAACATATGTACAGCACATGTAAAGTGATTTTGATAACCATGTTGCAAGCAATGTTCAGAAGCACTCGTGTTTAGGTTTTGCTTGAATTGAACTGTAATTAATCAACGAGAGGAAATGATGTTCTTGCGGCTTGTATCTTGCTCGAATCAATCAGAATGCATGAGTAGTTAACTCACTACAAATTACTACAATCATGCAGCAGCTTATGTTAATTGGAAAATAACAAAAATAATTGGAAAAAAAATCAATTTTTTTTTAAAATACAGTTGAAATGCAACAAAAACACCACTTAAAACGGTGTTTGTGAACGTGGTTGAAATTATATTTTATAAAAATTTATTTTTTTTTATTTAATTTTTTTTATGTTTTTTAAATTATTTTGATATATGAAAAACATTTTAAATTGTACTCAGGAGTTTACAAGTTCCCCTCGTCGCCAAGGTTGCAGCCAATATCGACTCGAACACCGACATAAATGGGCAGTGGAAACGAGCCCAATAGCACTACCTGACCAAACAAGTTTGATGGCCTGAGCTTTCTTTCGGACAGTCACATTAATTAGATCAATCAACACATCGTTGGGGCTAAATATAAATGGATGTAGGCAACCTCGAAACTTTTGCTGTGTTACAGAAGCATATTGAGGAGCTGGGCTTAGGCTGAGTGGCTCTCCAACATCTTATGGAGCTTGGGGTAGTTCATGTATCAAGGCCTACTCTCAAACTTTCTCCACGCAAAGTTGTTAACCCAACTAGAATCAATGCCTCCTCAAACCCAGCAACTTATTTTTTGGGACATTAAATTCATCCCATGAAACTTTTTTGTGATTTTTTTGATGAGTTTAGAAGGTAATTATTTTCTATTACATCACAACGAAATAAACTGAAATTACTGACACTCGAACATGCTTCGTTAAAAAAAAACATCGAGCTTATAATCATTAAATCATGCATGCTTGTAACTTTGAAATTAGTTTTAGATAATAAAGTTGATTCGGTTTCCTGAAATTAAGGATAACATGAGCTTATGCAGGTCTCGTTAAACAAGACAATAGCTACAAATCCTTTGTTTATTTATATTCATGTCAATTCTCAAATTACGATTACTTGCTTGGTTTTTAAGAAATCCCAGCTTAATTAAACACTAACTTCATAAATTGTATTGCCTTTCCCTGCTTGCAGACCGGGAGGGACACAGCACAACTTTGATCTGCAACATTACTTGGCCAAATCTTTGGATAAACTCAGCTCACACAATACACATAGCCAATATTTCCTAACAGGTTTCTCATTTTCCTGCCAACCTTACCTAACTTAAGGGAGAAAGTGTTCACAACAACCTGAAAAGCAAATTAATTAACTACTAGCATTTTATAATCGAAAGGAGTGTTGCACAAAGAGGTTGACCAACCGTACTCAAAGAAAGCAAAAACATTTTCTTACCTACTTTAATTCTCAGGGAGCTTTAAAACATTATCAAGGATCCCGTGATGATAGCCAAATTGCAGCTTCGGGACATCTTCGGCTGGATAAACTTATACATGGTTTTCATTCATACGGGAAATTATATACGTATAGCCAAGAAACGAGCTACTTGGTGATTATTTATTATTTACGTATGAAGCGTGCTGGCCATCTTGAGTGGCTTGTAATCCATATGGAAATCAAATAATGTGGTGAAGACAGTTTTTTCTTTTAATTATTTCTTTTTTAGTAGGAGAGGAAACATGTCGCTTAATAAAACCATAATGATTTTGTTAAACACAATCTCAATCTCATATTTCTCTCACACAGTATATATCCAAACTCTTTGATATGATTTTTTTTTTTATCTAATGGTTTCGTGTGCGTGTTTGTGCATGTGTGTGACAATTAACGACAAAGGTCATCAATGTCAAGCAGGGGTGGAATGGCTTTTGGACGGGCCAACACCTAATTAATGCGATGCCATCTACAGTGTGCCCTTGGTTTTGGAAAAAAACATCATTATACATGTACTGAATAAAAGGTTGATTTGTAAGCAGATACAATCATAGTTTAATTGATCACCGTACGTTTATGTAAAACCAGCACGTATGTTTGAAATTTCTCGGAAGCCATTGCAGAAAATGCTCCATATGAAGGACTAAATCAGTACACCACATATTGACCTTAATTATTCTGATTTCAACGATAACAACTCAAAGCCTAGCTAGCTCGTGAAATGTCCGTTTCACTTACCAATCTTGATTAGGTCACTTCTTTAAAAGAAAATAAGAAAAAACATCACGGATCAAAGCATCAAGCTATGCACATCTTCTGTTTTTCTGACTCTAAATTCACATGATTTGACACATTGCAAGCTAGATAGAGAACAAGTGCACGCCAGAAAGAGTTCCAGAAGCTGCGAGGAGAGACCTAAAGAAAAATGTGAACACTGAATTGAAGCAACAGAAATAATCAGCCAGCTTTGCTAGTTCCCATGCAACAACGTGGGAGTGATCACTATCACAAACTTTACAAATCAAGATTTGAATTACATGACAAATATATACCACATACATACGTACGTACAAAACCCTGATAATAGTTATACTTTAGGTGTACAAATTATACTTCACGTTTGAATTACATGACAAACACATACGGCTCAAGTTATCTAGGTTAGTAACCTAATAATAGTTATACTTTAGGTGTACAAATTATAGACTGTTCAACCTGTTATAAATCTTGATAAATAAAATTAGACAAAGTTGTTGGGGTTAAGTAATCAATCTTTGTGTGGTAACGTGGCGTATAATCCTACAGATATTGATATATAGATATATATATATATATATATACACCTAGGCAAGAGGGCAAGAGGCAGTGTTTATAAAGTATATAAGGGGCAGTTGTAAACTGATAAACCGTCAAATTCCAGGATCAGAGAGCAGTCAAGCCAACCTCTCCCATAATCTTTTCAGCCCATAAAACCGTTGTCACCTTCGAAGCAAAGAACCAAACAAACATTTTGAACACACAAATATCCTCTCAAGATAAACAAATATCAAAACACCAAAAACCAAGCAAAACAAAACCCTAATGGATGCAGTTGTTTCAGAGCTCGAAGGAACTCTTCTCAAAGACCGAGACCCCTTTTCTTATTTTATGTTAGTAGCATTTGAGGCATCGGGTTTGCTTCGCTTTGCCTTGTTATTGATTTTTTGGCCTGTGATTTGGTTACTAGAGATGTTAGGGATGGGAGAGTATGGGCTCAAACTAGTGGTCTTCGTTGCCACTGCGGGTGTTAGTGAATCGGAGATTGAGTCGGTAGCAAGAGCCGTTTTACCAAAGTTTTACATGGATGATATTGACATGGAGGCTTGGAAAGTGTTTAGCTCATATGATAAAAGAGTTGTGGTGACTAAAATGCCAAGGATCATGGTAGAAAGGTTTGTGAAGGAGCATCTGAGAGCCGATGAGGTTATTGGGAGTGAACTTGTGATAAGCCGGTTTGGGTTCGCCACTGGATTTGTCAAGGGCAACACTATTGATTCTTATATCTCGATTCGTGTCGCCAAACTATTTATCGATGAAAAGCCTGGTCTTGGACTAGGGACGATTACTTCTTCTTTCCTATCCCTATGCAAGGTGAGTGCATATATATATTAGTAGCAATTACCTCAGCTAGTGTGATTAATTAAGGTTACTAACTTAATCAAAGCTTTCTCGGTTGACAGTTCAATTGTTTAAAAACTAAATTTTGAAGTTTTATTAGAAGGTCTCAGATTCGAACTCTAGACGAGGATTGTGCATGGTTTATGCTGGATGATAGGGGTTATCACATTAAGTAGCTAAAGATCCATTTGATCTCCCATGGAATACCAAAGTAAAATACTATTCATGTTAATTTATCAAGCTACCGCTAACAATTACATCCATTTCTTGTGTTGACACTTGACAGGAACAAATACATCCCCCATTCATGGCCAATCAAAACCAATATGATCACCAGCTCGTCCGCCCTCTCCCTGTAATCTTTCATGATGGCCGCCTGGTCAAGCGCCCAACACCATCCACGGCTCTCCTAATCATCCTCTGGATGCCACTAGGCATCATACTTGCAACAATCCGAATTCTAGTGGGAGTAATGTTACCGATGTGGGCTAAACCTTACTTGTCCAGAGTATTGGGTGGCAAAGTCATTGTCAAAGGCAAGCCACCACCGCCTGCGTCCGGTGGCAATAGTGGTGTGCTATTTGTTTGCACGCATCGAACTCTAATGGACCCTGTTGTCCTATCCACGGTGCTAAGGCGTAAAATCCCAGCAGTCACATACTCCCTTTCGAGATTATCAGAGATCCTATCACCAATCCCCACCGTTCGGTTAACAAGGATCCGCAATGTTGATGCTGAGAAAATCAAAACAGAACTAGCCAAAGGTGACCTCGTGGTTTGTCCAGAAGGAACAACTTGTAGAGAACCATTTCTATTGAGATTTAGTGCACTTTTCGCTGAATTAACTGACCAGATAGTGCCAGTGGCAATGAATTACAGGGTTGGTTTTTTCCATGCAACTACAGCAAGAGGATGCAAAGCTCTGGACCCTATATTCTTCTTCATGAATCCTAGACCAGTTTACGAGGTGACTTTCTTGAATCAGTTGCCAGTAGAAGCTACATGCTCATCTGGTAAAAGCCCACATGATGTTGCCAATTATGTCCAAAGAATCTTAGCAGCTACATTAGGATTCGAATGCACAAACTTCACTAGAAAGGACAAGTACAGGGTTCTCGCTGGGAACGATGGAACAGTATCGTACACTTCATTCGTTGATCAGATCAAGAAGGTGGTGAGCACGTTCAAGCCTTTTTTTCACTAGCTATCATCATATATGAAAATAAGACTTATTTATATATCTGCTTCAATTTAATTATCCCGGTTCATGTTTTCTTTTCTTTTTCTTTTTGCATATGGCCGGGATTTGTATTCTTTTTATTTTTAATTGTTCCTTCATGGAAACGTGGAATAAAATACGAGGATTACTAACGTCAATCGTGTTATCATTTTTCTTTCTAATCAATTTTTACTACTCTTAATATTTTTAAATTGCTTCCGATTATGAAAGGATACATTTCTTGTTAATTAGATACTCCAGTGAGCAAAAATAAAAAAATAAAAAATAAAAAGAAACATTATAACTCCTTCCCAGCAATCTGTAAGTGGTTGTTTTCCTGAGTACTGATCTAATTATGTAATCTCATTTAATCCGTATTGGAAGAAATAAATAACAATTTACTCGATCGATGTGATAAATTAAGGAAAACTATACCTGTCTTTGTCAAAAAAACAATAAACGGAGGTCGAAAATAAGGGAGAGGAGAATCAATACCTGCAATGCCTTTCCTTTTTATGTACTCTGCTGGGCGAAAAAGCCGAGCTCTGGTCCACGCAGTACTGGCATCTTTCTGATGGACCACGAAATAAATACACCTCAAGTGCGGAGACGATGATGCAGATTCAACGAGGTAACATATGATGGGCTACGACAAAGCAATTCATATGCCTAGTAAAGCTATCTATAGAGGGACCATCATTCTGTTCGGTTCAGGACCTAACACCAACTATATCCATATCCCACCTCCCGGCCCCCACAGAGATCATTCTAGTGAAAATATGTATGTAGTTTAAAAATTAAACAAGAGATTTTCAATTAATTGCGGTTAATCGTCGATTCATGACTTGCGGTAAGGTTCTGATTCTCGAGAGATTTCTAGGTTTAGGCCATTTGGGCATGGCTGCTAGGATCTGTTCATACTTCGTAAGCCTATCCACTAGTCATCTCACAAATTAACAAATGTAACCTTTTCTTCTCTCGTCAAGGATTCCTTGTCAACTGGGTTTTTAATACTGACCATAAGAATTATGGTCCGCAAAGCATGCCTTTTCTTTTGAAATAGGCCATCCATAATCGAATGAAACGGTGGAATAACTTTGACGCATACGAGAATACCAGCTCCTTAATTTGGTTTCGTGCTGTTCTCAAAGTAATCCTTGTTTGGTGAGGTAGTTTTGACATTTTCATTTGCCTTTGGAAAAAGCTATATAGGGCGACTAGTTGAGTCTACCGACTGGTTGTTTATTTCTGAAGGCTTATGCATTCTCCTATTCATTCCATGAAACACAGCTCTCTTTTCTTTTCAGAAAACAGAAACTTATAAAATAATATAGTTTTTCTTTGAAGTCTTGTTTCCTGTAATCTATCCCTACATACGTTGGTGTATCTGTCTGTCTGTCCGCTTGGGCTCTGCATCATCATTGCCCACTTGTCAACCTTATACTATACGCTTGTCACTCGACCGCATCTACATGGCTAACTAGGCACTGAGATTATTTTAACCGTTGAGGTTAGAACACTGCTTCTTGTGGGTAGTTAAGAACTGCTTGGTTTGAAAATCAGTCCATTAAAGTAGAGGTTAAGACACTGCTTCTTGTTTTGAATTCTCGATCAAATTGAGAAAGGCCCCTGATTTTTTAAAAGCTTTAATTTAACTACCATGAACTATTATATATATATAATAGGCTCCTTTAATCAGTTTTTCGATACTGACCCCGTGGGATCATGTTATTGTCTTGAAAAGTAACACATGTTCCACCAGTTTAAATTTAAAACGTGACACTTGTACGAGGATATTAGTTAATGAGACAAGTGTCGTTCTTTAAAACTGTCATATGATTTTATTATACAATTTATATATAAAACAATATTTTCCCGATAATTAAATTAAGATTTATAAAGTTAGGAGCCTATCTCAATTTAACCACGGTTCAGTGTGTTTTGTTTTTAAATCATTTATCCAGCTAGCAATCATT
>Ga0307515_10019848_pt1 | contig 12049 bp, 4 predicted proteins | sample 17_EM_MG_FD_194513 | JGI IMG/M metagenome (GOLD analysis project Ga0307515, IMG submission 194513) | Populus trichocarpa ectomycorrhiza microbial communities from riparian zone in the Pacific Northwest, United States - 17_EM | ecosystem: Host-associated > Plants > Roots > Unclassified | place...
TGGTAAGTATTTTCAACTCAAAATAAAAGAAAAAACACTTTTCTAAAAACTAAGCCAAAATTTTCTTTTACTAAAAAATATTTTTCATTTACCAACTTTTCTAATGGTAAATAAATACGAGCAAGTTTGGAAAGTAATTTTCAGGAAATCATTTTCCGTGAAACATACGGGGCCTTAATCACTCAAATACCTTCATATATGTTTATGTTATACTTAATGTCTACCCGCCCATTACCTTGATTAGGACTATGTATAGTTAGGATCAAATAATAACATGAACTATATAAGATAACTTAGTAATATCAAATCAAATAACCACTTCTACAACTGTTACGTTAACCTTTCTATAGACATTTGTGATCTCTTTATATGTAATCTTTATGCGAGTCAGTTCATTGTACATATCATTTGACAATCACCTCTATAGATTTCTCTTAGTCCTCATTTTATGAGAATAATTGCTTCCTTTTATAAATAAAATAAAATAATATGTATCAGTTTCAATGACTCCAATTAATATTGAATCTTAATAGAGTATCGACTGCGAATATTTAAGAGCAATGTTTTGATGCAATATAATCTTATAATTATAATAATTTTATAATTTTTTTTATAAAACATTTTTATCCTAATAACTTTATCTTTGCTCTTATAAATGAATATTAAAAATAAAAAAAAATATCTTTATTAATAATATATTTTATTTGAACAAAGTCAGTGATATATATAATCAAACCAATTGGTTAGAGGGCATAACTCTATAGTATATAAATAAATAGTAGATTTTTCAATCTTTTAGTTTATTTGTTAATGTTATTAATTTTAATTTTATATTGGAGGATGTGTCTACGAAAATAAACAGGATCAAAGAAGGTACTTAGGAAATAGCAATCATGAGAAAAACTAATACAGAATGCCAAAGCATGCTTATGATCTTTGACCATATTGGTCAGGATATGTAGAAACTAGAATAACCTAATCAGAAAAATAAAACCCGACTTTGAACTTTTTAGGCATACGATACGGAGGAGAAAAGAGTCCCTGACAACATGAAGGAGCTAGCAAGACCACTAGAGATTTACTGATTGGGACCAGTTGGTGAAGTTTTGAAGTGTGCTATCATCAGCTCTATAGTGATTTTGTACGAATCGAGACAAATTCAACCATGTGAAGTCTGGATACATCCTTTTCCCTTCACTGCACACAAGCTCTTGTGGTGGTCTCACCACCTTGTCTTCTCTTGGACTGAGAAAGAATGCCAAAGATTTCCTCTGCTCATGCTGGTTAACCATCGCCCGATGCAAGCAACTCTTGTATTTCCCATTGGATAATGCCTACACAGCCAGCAAAATCGAGAGGAAAAAAAAAAGGATGAGAAGGGATCATTGGGAACCCACTCGCACGAAGCTTACCGTTGCCGGAAATGGAACGCTCCCAAGTTTAACAGTAAACCGGAAAGTATGAGCCCATTACAAACTCGAAGCTCCCTAGAAATCTAGGCTTATTCAAATTATTCAAAGGCAAATCTCCTTAGAGCCCAGCCCAAAAGATACGGAGTTCAAGTCACATGAAAAGAGATCATAATTAATGTAGATAGATTTATTAATCATGAAAAATACTGATAAAAGAATCGCTGTTTATTGATTTAACTATACATTTATGCTTCTGAAGCATGCGGCTAGGCCTCAAACATTTATTATACAAATTTACAAAATTTTTAAACACTGGAATTCTAATTTCTAGCATACAAATTTATAACATTTATGAGGCGTCATCTATACTAAATACCCTTGTTATTTGATAGAGGTCAATTTCTGTTTTCAGTTTTTTTATACCAAATTAATTTTGTAACCTAATTTGTTTTACACCTACTACTGATGAAAAAAAGAAGAGAAAAGAGGGTGAATCATAATGTATGTAAATAGGGCTACAAAGTAGTTGCACCCTGTGCGTAATTTTACTCGTATTTTTGTTTTCAGTCTTCCTCCATTTCTTTCCTATATTAAAAGAGAAAGAAAAAGAAAAAAGACAACACATAGAAACAAAATTATAATATATATTGCCGGCGGCCTACCGTGAAGGTATCACCAATATTGATGATGAGTGCACCTTGAAGGGGTGGAATTGTCTGCCATACGTTGTTTGTGAAAATTTCTAAGCCTCCAACCTGATCTTGGTGAAGTATGGTTATTGAATTTGAATCGCAATGGGGTCCCGTGCCAAGAGTATTTCCAGGCTCTTGACAAGGAGGGTAGAAGTTACATCTCAATATCGAGAAACCATCTTCAAAGAATTTTCTGTAAAGTTTTCGATCAACTCCCAGGCTGATTGCCAGTAGTTCCAATATGGCGAAGGATAAATCCATCATAGCTTCACAATATTTTTGATATACCATTCTGCAAGAAGAGCAAAGTGAGTTCGAATGTAATATTTCTAACAAAAATGGACAAGCAAGAACTTACAAGGGGATTTTTTTCTTTTTTTGGAGCTGGGAATAATATCCATAAATGCTCCCTATGTTTAAGAAAAAAAAAAGAGAGAGAAAAAAATCAACATACCCTGTTTGCTCAAAATCATTCCCAAGAGCAGATTTGAAGAAATCTAGCACAACGAGATCCGAAGAATTTTCATGGTAACGAAAAGAGAGTGTCTCTTTCCATGGAAGTTTTGATGCATACCGATCAGCATGAGCACCAGAATAACCACACAAGCTGCCTGGCATCCTCCGAGCCTTAAGTTTCTCGGAAACTGGAAGCCTGAAGAAATGGTCCATGTAATCCTCTGCGTCTCTAATAACATTGGGATCTACTCCATGATTGATCACTTGAAAGAAACCATGCCTCGAGCATGCATCCTTGATTATATTAGCAGCCTGTTTTGTTGCCTCCTCATCCCCTTTGAAGAACCCCTCCAGGTCCACCAGTGGCTCCGAGAGCTCTTGTTGAGCCCTAACCAAGTCTGGCCAAAGAAATTCTTTGGGAAAACCAGCTTGTTTGTGCAACACTGAGTCAAATAAAAAACCCTTGCTTTGCTCTTGTAATTTTAGGGGAGAATCCATTGAGAAAGACAAACAAAGGTGAATATTAGGTGGCGCCGAGACATGATATTTATAGATGTCAATGCCCATAAGAGATGCAGATTAATTATAAAAACAACGGGATTTTTACGAATATGGTCATCGACGACAATCAATAATATTTTAATTTTCATTACTTTTAAAACCATTAAGAAATAGAAAACGAACTAATTAAATTTATTAATTATGTAAGTGCATGTGTTTACATGATTCCTTTATTTTCTTAATTAGTTTTTGTTAACCACTCTATAACGTAAGAACTCATTTATACCAATTTTTACTATTTTGGATATTGATAAAGAATTTTAGATGACATACTTATGAATATTCCGTTAATTTCAAACATGTGATGAATGGTTTTTTTATTTTTTTTTTTTTTTTGAGAAAACGAATATTTATCCTATGTTTTTATTTTTTATAGTTTAATTTTCCTAGATTTTGTATTCTTATTTTTTTTATTTTGTATTAATATGATTTCCTAGTTTTTTCTATGTGTATATAACATTTTAATAAGTAATATATGAATGAATAAAATTAAGTATTTTAAAAATCTTTTTATGGTTACAGTGTTCTTAGTCTTTGAATGTTTTGATTTGTAACAAACCTTTTTATTCTTCACTCTCAATTACGTTAATTAGTATTAGAATCCAATAATTTCTCATGATTAGCTGTTATGTGTCATTATTTAAAATCTTTATGGTTGGATCCACAATGAAGCAGCTCATAAACAAAAGGACCATTGAGTTTTAAATTTATATGGTTCTTTTCAAAAAGTTTTATGTTGGACACTTTTATGGTATATGGTGTTTTTTGACTGAAAATATTTTGTTCCATAAATAATTTAAACTCGATGATGAGTTCCTTTCAAGTTCTAACCTAGAGAAACCGATGAAGTAGCCTATTTTTATTTCTTGTTTTTTTAGTTTAGGAATTTTTCTTTCTACTCAACATTATTAGGTTTTTTCAATTTTAGAATAAGTTTTTATTTTTCTATTTATATTTAGTATTAATGATGTTTTCTATTTTTTTCTATATAAAAGATTAGAACAATTTTTTGACAAGTGAAACATAAATTAATAAAATTAAACATTTTAAAAATCTCCTTGTAATTATAATATTTTTTTATTTTTTAGAGTTTATATTTCCAACAAACTTTCTTATTGTACAATCTCGGCTGTCAACATTTGTGTGGTTTAATTATAGAAAAAAAAAAACACGTTTAACAATTATCTTTTTTGGTACCCCACACAGCAGTACTTGGTTTGGTGCGGACCAGATACTGTAAATGTACCTGTGCATTAGTGGATTTCTTGTTTTAAAAAATATATATTAAAAAAATGATAATACAATGATATATTCTTACCTAAAAATCTACATACGTCGTAATTACCTACCAATTAAAATTGTTTGTATGATTATCTGGTAATTAATGTTGGTGATGACAATGACGTGGCAACCATGGAAAAACACATTGTTGAGGGTGACAATTGATACGTGGCCTTGATGATCATGGTTATGTAATTTTTACTGTGTAGACAAATGATATTCCTGTGGGTTGGAAATAAATTTATTTTTCTATTTTCTTTCTTTCGGTTTTAAGGGTGTCTTTGAAAGGTTTTAAATTTAATCTTTATCCTAGGAGTAATTTACACAATAATAATAATAATAATAATAATAATAATAATAATAATCCAGATGATACACGAACATAGAACATAGCGACAACAATAAAAATAAAAAAAGATTTTTATTGTACAACTCAATTTAAAGCATGCTATATATGCAAACAAATCTTCCTATATATAGCAGGAGCCCCTATTCTTTCATTTCATATGCGCAAAATAAGAGAGATTTGCAGCTTAAACATACGCGCAAGGAGATTGCACAATTTCTTCGGGCTTGACAAGAAGCAATTGCTCGCATTCGAGTAGGTACCCACCTTTTGATAATTACCAATGAATTGCCTTTTGTTTTTATTTCATGTGTTTAGAAATTATGATGTTTTTTAAAAAAACAACCTTTTGGTGTTTGAATTTGTTAGGTGGAACATGTGGTGAGGGAACAAAATATGAGGTATTGGAGTTGTTCTGCGAGTTTGTATTTGTGCGTGTTCTTGAAAGTTAGCGGGAAGTTTATTTACTGCAAAGATTTTCTTTTTAATTGTAGGTATATTGATACCGGTTTATATATATCTTAACTAATATTTTAGAATTTTAAAATTAATGATTATTTAAGTCTCTAATAACTATGAGATTCGTAATATTCGAACTGGTGATATCTGAGAAGCAAATTCAAAACCTGACTACATAAATTATATCATTCAGGATTAAGAATTTTTTTTTTTCTTGAGTGGACATGAGTTGGGACATCAACTTTTTATTTCAAATGGGAGAACCTTAATTGAAAATTTTTAAAAACAAATGGCTGAAAGGATGATTTTATTATTATTATTATTATTATTAATGTAGGTATCCGGGTTAGTTTGTGCGCACCTCGTTTAATCCCACGAGCCCTGAAGTTAACAACCATATATGTCTTCAGTGACAATCATATTAGCAACCATATGACTCGAACCTGAGATCATAGGGAAGCAAACATTTTAGTCTCAAACTCTTACCACTGGATCACCTACTAGATGATTGATGATTTTTTTTTTTTAATTTGTTGAGTAGATGATTAAGATCTAGATCCATAGCAGTGTTTTTATTATCTTGATGTTGAACGCACTACAAATTGGGCAACTACAAATAAACGGAATTGAACTAAAATTTATTCCAATTTCTGATTAGGTAACGTGCTATGTATATATATATATTCTTTCCTTTCTCTTTTGCTTTCCAAAAAATTCTCAAAAACTTTGTAAATTTAAAATAAATAGATAAGATTTAGTATATGATGAAAATAATAGTAACAAAATTACATATCATTTAGTTCATGTTCTTTTTTTTTTGGGTCATGTTTTTAAGAAAGAGATGAGAATAGAACAAGGAGTTACGGATAGTTTTATCCATGTGGGTCTCTCCTTGGTCCATGGGAAATGTAGCTTCGCGCCTTTGTTTTTGTGTTTTTGTGAAACCCAATCAGATGATGAGCATAAATCAATGATGAAAAGTCGAGGTACCATTGCAAATTCAAAGAGACTATCAAACACTTGCACATGAACTTAGCTGATTGTATGAACAAGAACATGTTTCTCAAAAGAATCTTTAGATTCATGAAGTTCCAAAAACTATTGGGACCTTATGAAAGTTCCAGCTGGCACTCTTGGGACGAAAGTGTAAGGATCAAGGATTGGTTCTTTGAGATTTATTCAATGTTGAACAAAGAAAAGAGTATTAAATAGAGAAAAGGGTATTGTATTTGGCTGGTATTTACTAGGGTTTTTTTTTTTTGCAGAGGACTCTCGTTTTTATTCTACTAATGGCTGATAAAAAAAAATCAGATTTCCTTCAGTTCCTCCTCTTTTTTCTTCTCTGTTCGTTTCCTCATCGCTCTCCTCTCTTTTCCTTTTCTTTTCCCTCGTATGAGGCTTTTAGGGCCATTTTATAAGGAGAATAGGACATTCAAGAGGTCGTGTGTTCGGAGAATTTCATCCCTTGGTCCCGGGGAGAAGATATTGTCCATTTGATGGAGATGGGCACGGTTAATTTGTTGTTTCGGTAGCTAGCAATGTTTGAGCTATAACCTTATGGAGATCTTCCATGTTTGAGGCATGAACTTTGTTAGGAGTTTTGGGTATTTTGGAGCAAAAGAATTGCTCTAGGACCATTAGTTCTATAGAGAGCGTTTGGAAATGCAGGCCAACCCGCGTTTTTAAAAAATTTAAATTTTTTTATGCTAAAAATTAATTTATTTTTGTATGTTTTGGATCTTTTAGATGCGCTAATCTCAAAAATGATTTAAAAAAATAAAAAAAACATCATTTTGATGCATTTTGGAATGAAAAGCAATCGCAAGCATACTTCCAAACAAGCCCATAGAAAGGAGTTTTGACCATTGATTCGGGTAACTTTGACTGTTAATTGTATGGAAAAATCTAGAAAGTTGTATCTTAAATTGGTTCTTAAAGAAACATGAGTAAGGTTTTGTGATCTTTGTGGAATTTTATCTAATGACTAAGGGAACCATTTTCAGTTGTTAAACCATGCAGATGGGGATTGAGAGCTTTTTATTTGGATTGAAAAGAAAATGATGGCGAAATATGGTTTGAACTAATGGGTATAGATTAGAGGTTTTGAGTTCTAAATGAAGAAGAAGATGGCTAGTGTTAGACGACAATTTGTCTAGCTTTTTAATTGTTTGGTACTAGTCAAAACATCATTGTTTCATTAATCCTATATGATTAGGGTTTTAGCATTTTTTTTCAATTCAATTTTAGTCCCTGTTCTTCTAAATTATTTTGATCGAACCCTTAATTATTCTTAAATTTCAACAATTCATTCAATCACACCCATGATACTTTAATTAGAATCCTTGGATTTTAGCGCCTTTTACAAAGTAATCATTGGTCTCAAAATCTTTTAATTCGATCCTCTATTGGTTTTAAACTTTTAATTTCTTTCAATTCAGTCCTTGATCAAATTGATTTTTCATCCTTGAAGTTTAACATCCTTTTCACTTTGGTCCTTGATTTTAAATTTTTTCAATATTGGCTTTGATTGACTTTTAAACTTTGGATTTCTTGTGATTTGACCTCATTTAAGTTAATCATGATATTCCAAATTTTAATTAAGCCCATGAACTTTTACTCTTTCAATTTTCACCCAAATTCACTTTCAAAATTGATTTTTCTTATAACTAAGCTCTTAACTAAAGCCAATTAAGTCCTTTCAAATTTCATTTGAGTCCCTAGACTCCAAAATTTTGGAAATACATTCTACTCTTTAATATTTCTCTTTAACTGGTCCTTTGATTGACAAAACTGAGATGTTATACTTTATAGCCCAGCCCATATTGGTCCTCAAACTCCAATTTGGGCAGTAATGACCACTCTATTTTCTTTGACTTTCCTCAACAACACCTTAAATTACTTGTCTATATTGCATTCTGACTAGCTTTGAATTAATTTACTGCTTATTTGTGCCTAAATTTTTTTTTGTAAATTTGTAAATTCATAGATAGTGAAAGCTCTCTATGAGAGTGTATGACGATAAATATAAAAAAATAATAGGCAATAAGAATTCAAAGCTAATAAAGGCCGAAAAGGGTTATCTTTGAACCGGGTGATTAGGCTTTGGTGCATATGCATAGGAAAAGGTTTCTTTAATGTAAAAGATCTAAGTTGATACCGAGAGGAGATGGTTCATTCCAAATACTTGAAAGAATTAATAAAAATACCTACACAGTGGATCTACTAGGTGAGTATAGTGTTAATGATACTTTTACGATTTATGATATTTCTTTGTTTGATGTAGGTAACGATTCTAGGTTGAATTCTTTTGAGGAGAGAGGGGATGATACAATCTAAACTACACCAAATGATCCATTAAAAGTTATAGATGAACCAATTACAAGATGAATTTATTAGGCTTATTTAGAGTATTTTGGACAAGGTGAATTTTAAGGAGTCTACATCTTCAATAAGTGATTATCAGACCTTAATCAATTTAATTTATGTATAAGAGGGGCTTGATCCATCTACGTAATGGGCTAATTAATTTTAGCAACTAGATGTGATTTTTGGCTTATTTTTCTAATGCATAGTTTTATGCTAACAAACATAACTTTTGATTCAATTGTTGGATCGAGATAAAGTTTACTTAAAGTTTCCAATAGCTTTTTTATATTAGGTTAAAACTTCAAGGTAATCAGACAATGAAAAGGCCATATGATAAGATCTAAAAGCTACAATGTGAGATTTGTATTAGTTTCCTAGTTGATTTATGATTCTTTTTCCTATTTTATTTAGAACTATTTTATTGTTTATGTAGCCTTGTTTAGGAATTTGTACATCGTATAAATATAATTATTTAACTTATAATTAGGTTTTTTGTACATACTTTAATTTTAGAATAATTTATTGTGTGATTATAAGAAGATTTTCTTAATTTGGTTTTTCATTGAACTACTCTAACTTATCAAAGAATTAACCAAGATCCATGGCATATTTCATACTTCTCATATGCATCTCTTTATAGGTGTTGGGAGGGAGTTCAATTTTTATAGTCTCAGTACCTCAGTATAAGTTATCGTTGTATTAAACTTAATCACAAGCCTGGATTTAGCTTTCTTAGGAAGGGTTGATTTGACTGTGGATTTATAGATCTTTATATCCTTGAGATTCACATCAAATCACCTCAAGAATCTACTTCAGTTAACAAAGAGGAGGATCATAATGTGAATCCTTATGTTTAGAATAAGATAGGATCATCTTAGGGATCTACCATTTCTAGAAAGAAATTGGATCAACTTAGGGATCTGCATAACTAGGAATGAGAAAGATTCACCTCAATGATTCTTCTTGATGGGAAAAATAAGGGTCCAATTAGGGATCCATACATCTTGAAAATGAGCTAAGATCATCTCAGGGAAAATAGTGGGACTATTTCGTAGATTTACACTGCTAGGAATGAGAAAGAATTATTTAGGGATTTTTCTTAATTTAAAAGATGAGGATCATCTCAGGGATATGTATACATCTTGAAAATGAGATAAGATGATCTCTAGGATTAACCTCAATTAGAAAGCAATGTGATCATCTCAAAAATCTACACTACTAAGTGTCGCACTCGACATTGCGACAACCTTTAAAGAAAATGAGGGAAAGAACAAGGTTTTTGGCATCTTATTCTTTGAAGGGGGAAAATGTCTTGTTTATGAATTCTCCACCTAATATTATGGTCACTAGGAACCCTAACTGGTCTTTAGAGATTTATGGTAAGAGACTGGTTACGTTAGAAGGAAGATAATATCACCCCTAAAATGTTCTACCATAGATAAACTGCATTGATGGTTTTTGCCTTAATGCTATGGGTTGTTGTGCTATGTTATCAATGGTTTTATCATTAATATTTTGGACTTTAGCGTTAGTAAATATTGGAGTTGATATTCCTGATTGTAGCATTTGTAAATATCAAGGTTGGTATTTCTGACTCTAGCGTTAATAAATATCAGGTTTGATATTTTTAACTCTAGCGTTAGTAATTACTGGGGTTTGATATTTTTTTTATTCTGGCATCAGTAAATACTAGGTTTGATATATCTCACTCTAGTGCTATTAAATATTGGGGTTGAAATTCACCGCGAATCCATATATGTTAAATAATCCTGGGTTGAGTTTTAAAATGGTCTTTGAACTTGCAAGAATGAAAAAAGTGGGCTTCTAGACCGTTTTATTTAAAAACCTTCTTTATTTAAAAGAAATGGTTTTTTATTTTTTCATTTTGTTTCAACTTTATTAAATTAGAAGATGGTCATTGGACTTGCGTTGGCAATGAAAAATTGGGCGTTGGACCTATATACAATGATAAGAAAATTCAGGCGTTGGACCTGCATCATCATTTTTTATTTATTTTGGATATTTTACAAAATACAAAATAAAAAAATAAAACACAAAGACATAAAAAAATTCTAGAAGTCCTTGAAATTACATGAGTGCCACTAGCTAGGCAAAAGACCAAAACAATCTTGGATTTCATTGAAAATCATGAAAATGTATGGTGTGGACACATGTATGTAGATCATTTTTTATCTGATCCCATAGCTGTGATTGACTTGATTAAGAACTTGATTTGATGGCCTTGATTGACTGATATTCATTTCAATATGGTAAGGTGTATTCGATACTTGGTATACAAGGTGATGTGGCAAACAAGGATTAAATGACAATTTTTTTAAAGGCCCGGGTTGTGTTTGAGTTTTAATCCAGTGCGGTAAGTCTATTTAGATCAAGTCAAATCAAAGGTTCAGATCTAATTATTGTTTGATCTAATAGTCAAGATTTATTTGGAATTTTTTAAATTGTTGTTTTTTTAAATCAATATCCTACGATGGTGAAGGAAAACTGAAAAGTAGATAAATGTTATATTTAAGTCAAGTATTGCTCCCTCTCTTTTCGCCCTCCTTCTTTGTGTTCTTCTGGACTTTGCAATGGCTTTTATAGTCATTGAAAAGAAAATAGCATGGGACTCAACAAGAGACAAGGCATGAAACAAGTGGCGTCTGAAGAAAAATCTTCATATGCTCCGTTGAAATAAAAATTTAATTTTTTGTTATATTATATTACTTATATATATATAATAATGATAAAAAATATGGATAAAAAGACTAAAAACTCAAATCATTATTAGCGCAACCTATTTCAATCGCCAAAAATTAATTTTGATCACCAAAAAATTAATTTCAAACACTGAAAAATACTGATCAACATCAACCCGCCGGAACTAGTTTTAATAGAAAATGACAGTTTTGACCCAAAATAGCCTGAACTCGTTTTTTTTACTTCGGTCGACACATTGTGATGGAAAAAACTGCGATTGAACTGAGAAAAATATATTTAGAATTTTGCATTTTTCTAAATTTTTTTTTATTTTCTATTTTTTTAATAAAAAGAAAAATTTCAAAAGAAAAATTAGGGGATCTAGAATTGGGTTATCGCAGTTGCCCTCTCTTTATAATGCTTACTACTCAAAGTTTTGAAAAAGGTTTGCATAGTAAACTTGTAAACAAAAGAAAATGATGGAGATTTCTTAACAAGGATTAACAAAGGATCCATGTTCTTGAAAATGAGGTAGTATTGATTCACAGATCTACTTGGATCAAGACAAGATCATAATAGCTTAGTGATTTGCCTCAATCAGAAAATAGAGAAAAAATTGTATCAGCTCAGGGATTCTTCTCAAAGTTTATTCAAGGAATTTCTCGCCTACTGAAACATTCTTAGTTAACCCTTTTAATTCAAGCTAGGTTTCCTGAGATCTTTTTAAGGCTGGTCTAATTCTCATAGGCAACCTGTCCAGATGAAAAACATGAAAA
>Ga0307515_10019849_pt1 | contig 12048 bp, 5 predicted proteins | sample 17_EM_MG_FD_194513 | JGI IMG/M metagenome (GOLD analysis project Ga0307515, IMG submission 194513) | Populus trichocarpa ectomycorrhiza microbial communities from riparian zone in the Pacific Northwest, United States - 17_EM | ecosystem: Host-associated > Plants > Roots > Unclassified | place...
TTTATATTATTCCAATGAATAATTAATTACGTGCATGTGAAGAGTGAAAATGCCTTTCATTTTAGATTTTTTTTTAATTCTTTGTCATGTGACGTATATTAATAATATTCGGTTATATTGTTCATATTTTGTTTTTTAACTAACAAGTGGGCATCCAATGGCTTTCTCCATTATAGCATTAAAAAATTGCCAGGTCTTTATTTTGTGTATATTTTCATTGTACTACTAAATTAATGAACAAAAATACATTATAAAAAACACTAAAACATGAGGGTTTTTTTTTTCATAGAAAAAACATTGTGCTCCTTTATTCTCACATTCATAGATTATTGTGGATCTACTCTGTATTTTTTTTTATTTTGATCATCAAACTTTTATTTTGGATGATTTTGTCCTAGTTAAATGTTAATTGCTTATGATTTATTAGGCAAAGAAAAAATTAAAAGACAAAAGATTAAAATGAAAAAGCACCCACAATGAGTGGCTTGTTTAGAGTTTGCACAAAAAGTACTCTTTGGCCATTCATCTTTATAAATAATACAATTTAGATCCTTTTAAATTTCTAAAATTCAATTTTGATCCATAAATTCATTTTTCTTATATTTTAGCCCCTGGTTAGAAAGAGAAAAGATAAGGTCTCGCTAAATTCTAGCGATAGAGAAAAAAAGTCATCATTGACAACGATTTTGACCACGAATAAAGCCTATATTGGATTTAATGGGTTTTATTGGACGACGAGAGTTTATTTTGGGTGTTATTTAACCCTAAAAGTGTTTGATAAGGTAGATCTACTCTCGAGAAGTTTTTGGGTTTTGAGTTGATTTTTTTATTATTTTTAGGCTGATTTTTGAGTTGTTTAAAGGCATAAACAAGTTTCTTTAAGTATTTAAATGGTTTTCTATGTGTTTTTGGGTCAAAAAAGGGTCAGGAAATGATTTTTTTTTGTTTAAACCCGCTAGCTTGATTTGTCGACAACCTTCTAGTTGTTGGATTCTAGGTCTGCAAACAACACATTGTGTGTATATGTGTAAGCCGCATTGTCTATAAATTAGATGATGTGTCGGCCACACTCAAAGACAATGTGCCATCTAAATCTATTTCATAGAAAAAAAAAAGGGTGGACCATTATTTTGGATCAAGCGCGTGATTGGCCTATATGTCTAGCATGTTTGCTTCTTTTTTTATATATTTATTCCATTGTTATTAGGCCCAACCCGAAACAAGGATCGTAGATCAGGCCAGAAGGGTCAACCTGAGTTTGCCAAAAATATTTATTTTTAAAAAAATACCAAAAAAATATTGTTTTCAATTTTTTTTTAGAAAACGTTAATAGGTGTTGTGATGGGTTTTGATTGAATTACTCGAGTCGACCATGTCACAAGTCAACTTATGATCGGGTCAAACTGGGTCAATTCCTTCATTTGGTTTTTTAAGCCTGACATGATCTAGGCCTCAAGTCAATCGAGTTGCAGGTCAATATATCGAGTCAGCCTAGTTTTTATAGCAATGGTGTTTTCAAACATAGAAAAAATATTAATGTATTCTTTAATTGGTATTTAAATGCTCTCTTTCTTTTAATTTAACTTAAGAAAAAGACTTTTTTCTCTAACTTTTAAAAGATTAGGCCTGCCTTTTATTTTTGTTCCACGAACCACCCTTGTTTTCCCATTTTTATTCTTTTTTTTCTATGAAAAGAAACCCATTCACCTTATTTAGATATTGTTAGATGAAAAACAAAATTAGATTTTTTTTTTGTCAATTCAGGTGAGGTGCATGCTCTGGATCGCGGATGTGCTAGGTTTGCCCAGGGTTAATTAAGGTTTTTCTCCCTCCTTATTTTAATTCAATACTTTTACTTTTAATTTCATCTTTTGACGTTAAATTGATTGAGATAGCATCATAATTTGTTTTTGTTTGATATTTATAGGTTTATCTCGATCTCAAACAAATACCTCAATATTTAGTTTGTTCTTAATTTTGTGAGTGTCTATTTTTCTTATTATATATTTAAATAAAAAATTATATAGAAAAACTATTGAACCCGATGGAGTTCATGACTTAGGTCACAGGTTTAACTGGTAAGCTTCGGTTAGTTAGAAATTAAGTTTCATAATTTATTTTTTGAATGCATACATAAACTTTTAAATTTATGATTAAGATTTTTTTTGTTAACAAACACTTATGAAATGATGTCATATTCATTTTTTTGGTTAAAAGAAAATTTATCTAACCCGTGGCGAGGCACAGGTCAAATAACTAGTATTTATTGAAAACAAGTCTCACAAATACAATATCCTATTCTGTTTACTTTCATAGCCACACACACACATTAGCTATTTGACCCGCTTTTCGCCACTGGTCATAAAGTTTTTTCCAACAAAAAATTTGAACATGCAGGATTTTTCAATGTGTTTTTTATATAAAAAATTTGAAGTGTAAATTAAAAAATTTATGCGCACATCTAATTAAATAAATCAAGAACCATTTATATCAATAAATAAAAATAAAATCATTAAAAATAACTAAAGATATAACTGGAGAAATCGAGAGACAAATAAAGACCAATATATTTGATATTGCAATATGGGTTATTTACCTGGTTTTGTTCAATCGGTCTGTTTATTGAAATTAATTTTATATTTAATTAAATAATACTAGGAATAGACACACACATGAGATTGATTGAATAAAATCAAAGAGAAAAATATATTATGCAAGGCAGCACTTATGAGAAATGCTATCCAAAAATAAATATATTTTATTTTAAAAAATAAATTTAATTTATATAAAACATTAAAAAATATAGATGAATTAGAATAACCTCTTCATAAATTAAATACATACAAAATAATTAAAAAGCAACCATTTATTTAAAAAATGTTAAATAAAAAAAGATAAGATATACTAATTTAATTATAAATTAATAAATTAGTTCAAAAAATACATATTAAAAAAACATAAAAAAAAAAGCAAAATTAAAAAAAAGTAAGAGATCAGGCATTGTTAGGTCATCACTCATAGCCCATTTGGAAAAGGCCCACGTGTAGGGACTCTTATTTTCTTAAAATCCTAATGGGACTGACAATTACGAAGGTAAACAAAAAAAAGATTAGAAAGCTCAATTCCAAAACTGCTTAATACTAGCGCACGAAACATAATAAATATTAAATAAAGAAAAATCCTAAAAAAACTCAATCTAACCTGTCAAACTCGCGGTCTAAATGATAAGACCAGGATAAAAGTATAGAAAGAAGAATGAAACTGAAAAAGAAAATTAAATCCCAACCAATCTAATGTTGAAGCATGAAATAAAAGAAATATCAATTTAAAAACTTCTCTAAAGTAAATTCAACAAAGCATGGCAAATAAAAAGAATGGAGGAAACATGAGTAATTTTAAAAATTAGTGAAAAACCCTTAAAAAGCATATAAATAAAAACAACGGAACCCAACTCCAATTGAGTAAATGTTGAAGTCTAAAAATAAAAACAAAAACATGCTCTTAAGAAAAGGAAAAAAAAACCACAAATGTAAGTGAATCTTCTAAACCCGGGTTAATCTCTTAAACTCGCAACTCGTGAAATCCTAGATCCAGACTTAATATTTTATGTTGAATGATGAAATAAAAAAAAAAGTCAATTTTAAAACAAATGCCAAAGTAAACAAAATAGCAATAAAAAAAATGATGATCAAATTTGATAAAAAAAAACTCGATGATGAAAATGTAAAAGGAAAATCATTTTAAAAAATTATCTTAAATAAAACAAATAGCAATCAAGGAATAAAGACCAAATTAAAAAAAATAAAAAAAAATAAAGGGGGACGAGGTTGAAAAAGAATTCCAAATTTATAGATTATATCAAATAAAATAAATAGCAATTAAAAGAAAATGGACCGAATTTAAAGGAATAATAAATTGAAGGGTTGCTTTGAACTTTTAAAGGGGAATACATAAAAATCAAGGAGAAAAGAGAAAAAAAAAAGTTGTTGGCGCCTTAAAAAACATCCAGTGTCCTAGAGAGGACAAATATAGATGATGGAAGAGAGGGATTTTTTTTTACTTAAAAAACTACCTTATTGGAGAATCACTAGGTGTGGACTTGCATTACGTCACAAGACCAAACTGCTTTTTATGTAAAAAATATATTCAGGTGTCACAAACGCATTTTAAAGAAGAAAAAAACCCATGACTCGGGTTATAGACATGACTAGATTAAATAAATTAGTTTTATTTTAATTAGACGATACAAAAATAGACAACAACAACATGTGAACCAAATTTAAAAAAATAATCATGATAACATGAGAAAAAAAATATTTTTTCAAAAGGAGATAAACAATGTAGCTTAATTTTCAACCCATTAAATACAAAAGAATAAAATTTGATAAAACAATGACCTAAAACAATTGACTCGAATCAACTTGAGTTAGCGTGATAAACTTATAAATTTAGTAATAAGGGTTGAGCCAACCATGGTTATCCCGTCAAGCTCAAGACTTATGTCATGAGATCGGAATAACATGATAGAGAAACATAAAAATTAAATAACAAAAGCCATTTAAAAAAAACAATATCAAATGATGAAAGCATAAAAGAAAATAAATATTACTTTAACTTTTTAAATTTGTAACACGGGTCATTAGACTGAAAATATCCATATATGAAAAAAATATGAAGCTCAAATCTCAATCGATAAAATGTTGAGGGATGAAATTGAGAAAATAATTTAAATTATACATAAGGATTAAAAATAATAATTAAAAGAATGAGGATCAAAATTGAAATACAAAATATTTTTTTTTATTAAAGGGTAAAATTTAAAAGAAAAATCAATTTAACAAAAGGATGAAATAAAAAATAAAAAAATAACATATCCCAAATTGGATTGAATGATGAAATTGAAAAGAAATAATTTTTTTTAAAAAAAGACTAAGAATAAAAATCAAAAATAAAAAAAATAACGACGTGAGTGGCAATATCTATAAATCAAAGAACAACTCTGAATTTTTGCATGACTACCATGAATTTTGAGAGGATAAGAGATAAAAGAAGGAAAAAAAAAATCATCGATGATAAACCATACCACCATTAACTACACACACAATCCTAAAAAGTGAGGACATCACAACGCTTCTAACGACCAGTGAAAAAGGGATTTTGGTCGTTGGGAGGGCCACCCACTTTTTATTTTTATTTTAAAAGTTAAATTATTTCATTGCCTTCAATCAATTTAATAATTAGAAAACAACCTTTGAGGAAAAGATGTTAATACCCCTGTGTACACGGTTTATATTTTTTACCCCAAGAACAATTGTGTAATTATATTGTAAAATTAAAAAGAAAAAGAAATACTAAAACACCCTTTTACAACAATGTTTGTTTTTTAAGAGATATTTTAATTATTTTAGTGTGCATTAAAAGTTGAATACACAAAACATCTCTAAACAAATCAATAATGATAAATAAATCTTACAAAATAAACATTCCTGAATAATAAACAATTAATTTTTTAGTCAATGCCATAAACATCACTTCATTATTTTACTGAATAGAGAAGTATGTCCTTGGTTACAGAGAATTCACTTTTTTTTTTTTTTTTAAGTTGTTTGTTTTTGCCGTTAAAAACATGTTTATTATTTTTTGAATTTTTTTATTTAAAATTAATATTTTTATTTGTAATTTTAAATTATTTTAATATGCTGATATTAAAATAATTTTTAAAAATAATAAAAAATATTATTTTTTATATATTTTTAAATAAAAAACAATTAAAAACTAACCGTACATATTGCAAACACTAGCATAGTATATTTGTTATGTTATATTTTTAAATTACAAACCAGCTTTTGACAGCCAAAAAGAAAAGAAGAGAAAATAATCAATTTTGCCAGGCAGAGGCAGCCTCCACCAGGAAGAAGAAGAAGAGAACGATGGCTTTGCAGACTGGGGTCTCTACCTCCAAAGTTCTCATTCTCGTCGGTGCAGGTCTCTCTCTCTCTCTCTCTCGTCCCTTCTTTGCCTTCTCTGATTATATAAGCTTCAACTTTACTTTGACTCCAATGCTTTTCGGCTGCTTCACGATTGTTGACCCGATAAACAATTCAAACACCTCTCAATCAGCAATTTCACCCTCTTTTGTTTTTTCTTTAGAAATATAAAATCTCATGTAAATTGAATTGATAAGGTTTTATTTTTTCTGTTTCTTGTCTGGTTGCAAAAATTTATGAATTTTTTCGTCCATGGAATTGTAAACTTACTTGATTTTAGCTTATCAAACTGTGTTCTTGTTCGTATGTATGCTATTATATTCATGTCTCTGTGTTTTTTGTTTTAGGTTTGACTAGTTCGATTATTTTGAAAAATGGACGATTGCCTGAACTCATTGGGCAGCTTCAAGAATTACTCAAGGGTGTTGACGAAGTCGAGATCGCTCCTTACAAATACGACACCGCTCTTCTTGCTGCTCAGGTTTTCCAAGTTTTTCTTTTTATTATTTATTTATAAGAAATGGGTACTCGTAGAAGAGCATAACACAAAGGAAGAAAAAAAGAACATCTTGTTTTGATACATGATGCGAAAAACACATTTTAGCAGATTTCAGTGCATCTAAAAAGTTCCAGAGTTGGACTGTAAATAATGGACCCTGATGCAATGTCAGTTTAAATAGATGCAAGTTTGCATGTGCGATTTTGTATTATGAATTAAAAGAACCTATTTCCTCCTTAGTTCAGGGCTGCTAGTTTAGAGAACCTGGGTGAAATCATCACACGGAGGACATCCTAGTGGCCCCTAACTTTTATTCCAAGAATTGAATCAAAGGGGACTTTCTTCCTAGAATCAGAATATGGGAAGCAGAGTCTTCTTAAAATGTTGGGTAATTGAATTCCATTGGAGGTGTGATAGACTGCTTTCCATGTGTGCTGTCATGCCTGTGAGTTTTGGGAAGGTTTCTGAATCTTCTTAGGTGCACTGGTATCTAAAAGAGGGGATATTTGTGGAACAGGAAGTAGTTATATTTCCAAAGGAGTCAGGGTATTTGGCTATTGTTAGCAATCTATCATATTTCTCTTCGGATTGACTGTATTTTCTGATGTATTCTCATGTGTCTCTGTCTTAGATTCGTCAATTGGCGCAAGAGATTAAGGAGTTGAGCTTATCCAGTCCTGTAACCATCTATAATGGAAATTCTGTTTCTAATGGTAAGTAATTTTTTTAAGAGCTTAAGATTCCAAGTAATTTCCATACTTTTCTTGAACAGTAATAGATTCTTAGTAGTCTACTTTTTGCTATGTCCTTCATTTTTATATTCTTATTGTGTTTTGAGTTGAAATTTCTCTCTCTTTGATCTTCTTTTGATACTTATATGCTGATAGATAACCAACCTTCCAATGGGCTTAGAGTTGATTAAAAGAGCATCAAAATTGCTAATTTTTTGTCCAATCAGTGTGTAAAACTCTTGGTTAGCGTTTCAGGACTCTGATAAGCATGCTTTACTTTTATTTGAAGGTTTAATCTCTTGATTTTACTGTGAGATGCAATGCATTTACTTATTTTGAAGGACATGTGGATCAACTATATGCAGAAAAACCAAGTGGCTTGTTAATAGGACATTTCATTCTTCCTTGACCAGTCTCCTTCTCTCCCTTGAAGAAAAGGGAAAGGAAGAGAAAAGGATAAATGCTATTCATAAGTCTTATTTGGAATGACTTAAGAAATAATCAGCAAATTTTAAATTTGTACTGCAATTATTTCAGACTAGAACACAAATTATAAGTTAACTGCAGTTGAGATATCCAAGTCGATCATGAGAAGGCTTTCAGATTGTTTCTTGAATGAAGCCTAAACAAGGACTAGATAACTTGTAAGGTAAAATTATTATAGGATTTAGAATTTCCTCTAAACATTTTCCTTTCCTGATGTCAAAGGCATTCAGGTTCAGTTATCGTGTTAGCTTTTTTTGTCAGTGCATGGTTTTATTAGATATTTTTGGCAACATCTTGCAACATTTCTATTTTGGATGTCTTGATGGAAGAGTAGAATATGCAATGATGCTCGTGAAATTTCCCGTGCACACAGGGAATTTTTCTTCTTACCTAGTGCCAGCTGCTGCACTTGGAGCAATGGGATATTGTTACTTTTGGTGGAAGGCAAGATTCTTAATGCTTAAAGTGAAAACAATTTCTTATCCCAAATGCCGATGGTATTGCACCTGTTAGCACATTGTCTTCTTGCTGATCAATGGGTGGATGCATCATCTATTTGCTTTGTGGTGCAGGGCTGGTCATTTTCAGATGTAATGTTTGTAACAAAGCAAAATATGGCAAATGCTGTTGCAACCGTGTCAAAACAATTGGAGAATGTATCTGAAACGTTAGCTGTAAGTAGGATGACTTATTCTTTCTAATAAGTCTCATGTCTTAGATAGCAACTCTATGTTTTGGATTCTTTGCAGTATTCTTAATTCTCTTTGACTGTCAACTTGTGCAGTCAACAAAAAGACATCTGACAAAAAGGCTGGGAAATTTGGACTGGAAGATTGAGGAGCAGATTGAAACATCTAAGTTCATTGCCAATGATGTATGTTCAGTATTCTCCTTTTACAATTGATAGATATTAATCATTTGTTTCTCTTTTTTTTTTCCATTTCTTCCTTGCCTAGGGCATAAGGTATGCTTGGTTGTGTACAAGCCAAGCTAAGCTAACCAACACTTGCCATATCCAGCTCAGCTTGTAGAAATATGTACGACAGTAGGAACATCAGCTTGAACTTGATTGAGCTACCTAGTGAACCTGATCCTGAACAGAAAGGCAACATGATGTAGATCAGAAAAGAGAAGGGAAAAGCAGAATAGTAGAGAGGAAATAGGGTAGAGAAGAGGGACATTTAAGTCAATTCAGAAAATGAAAAATCATGTGCAGAGCATGTTGGATTTGAGAATGAGGTGAAACCGAAGGTTACAACTTACAACAGCATGATTTTTTAAAACAAGGGTGTGACTTGGAAAACATGTAATATATAAGCGGTCATTAATAGGTTTCCCTATTTTATTTCTTTTTTGTGTAGCTTAAATAGTTCACCTCACTCTATTCTTTGCCTGTCGTCTCATTTGGATTTTAATTTCTACTGTGCATCTGATTCTGTTTCTTATGAATACCCACACCCAATTGATATGCTCAGAGTAGATATTATTTTAGCTAAATCAACTCATATCAAGATAGATATGTATTTCAGCTATGGTTTTACTTGCATGCAGATAGATGAGATGAAATCAAATCTTTCCCAAATTGGATATGATGTTGAATCAATCCATGAAATGATATCCGGGCTGGTGAGTTGCAATGCTTCTTATAGCTTAAAATTTATTTTTGATTGGAGGATGCCTTTGTTGATTCCTGATATCTCAAGAATCTCAACAGGAAGGGAAGCTTGAACTTCTTGAAAGCAAACAGGTTTTTTTTCGACTTCTTAATCAATGAGTTCTTTCTTACAATGTGCAATGGCTCAGAAATTTTTGAATCCGCATCACACAGGATGCAACAAACTCTGGTCTATGGTATCTATGTCAATTTGCTGGAGGCTTTAAAGATGGACCCGGCACTAAAGCTTATCAGGTCTGGTAACCACCTGCTGCAATGTTACCTCCTTTCCAATTCTAATAATCTTAGATTATGGACGTTTTGCCTAGTCCCTCTCCTCTCCCCTCAAAGCCAGCAAACCCCCCCACCAAAAAAAAAAAGACCCATTTCTTGGCAACCACTAAGATAGATAATGCACAGTTTGTGACCCTGCTCTAATCTATGGACTGATTCTGGTCTTACCTTCTCAGTTTTTGTATTTAGTTACTAATTGAAATATTTTACCTTGGAATTCTGGTAGGATGTTGGTGCTAAGCTAGCAAACCATTCAGCTATGGCATATGAAGAAAGGTCTCTAAAGGTATGTTAAGTCACACTTTCTTCATTGTATTCATAATTGCATTTTCCATGACATGGTCCAACGTATTGTTTCAGGGTCTTCAATTTATTGCTGAAACTAAAGAGTCTGTTGAGAAACCAGTAGAAAATGCGAAGAAAAATGATCTTGATACCTTCCCTGGTGAAAAAGCAAGAACTTTGAAAATACACAGGTCATATCCAGGTGGGTTTTCTTTGACCCGAGACATCTTGGGTTCTGGCATATAAACCTTTTGTTATCTTCTGGATGTTATTGATTTTTTTAGCAGATATCCATTCTTTGGATTCCATAATGTGCATGGTTCTTAAGATTGACCTGTTCGATTCTGCATTGAAAAATGCATGCTAGATTTGGGTTGCTCAAATGTCTTCTTCCTTTCCTTCCCAGGAAAGCATAAAATAGTTGTATTTTTCTGTAACTTCATGTCAATGTTATACGTTTAGAAATAAAGCACAAGCATTTTGTGTGTTACTTGTCAATCCCCCGCATGTAGGACTTTTGGACTAAAAGATTTATAAAAAAAGTCAACATTTATTTAGTTCTTATAAATCTTAAAAAGGTACTGATTTCAGAAAATAGAATAAGGAGTTGGTATCAAGATTAAAAAAAAACATCATCTCTAAAGAAACGATACCCACACCCAATCGATCGTCTGCTCATTGAATATATTATTTAGCTCTTGTAATTGCTGATCAATGATAGCTGTAAATATATCAACTCGGTAATGATGCTCAACTGTTACTGATTTTGTTTTACGACAAGATCGTCCCACACTAGAAAAACAAGCATCCATATCAGGAACTTCAATGTCTTGATGCTTACAAAATGATATCACTTCTTCTAAAAGAGTTTCGCAACCATCATCTCTTAACTTCTGAATTAAAGTCTTTGTGCTAGTCACCAAATGCATAGCATTTAAAATGTCTTGAGATTTTTGTTGCAAGGCTTGACAAAGCACATCAGTAATTCCCATAACATTCTTCATTATATGTAAGAAGAATGCAAAATCAAATGACATTAGCAACTTAAATGAAAAGGTCGCATCACCACGTTGAGAATAAGTGATCCATCTAAAGCAATGTTTTCAAGAACCAAGCAAGTTGCCCCATATATTTTTATCAAACTGCAAATTGATTTGAAGTGCGAGCTCCATCTGCTATCTTCAGGTCGTTGCAAACCACCTACTTGATTAACTCCTTTACCCGTTTCAATCTCACCAATATTAACTAGATGTTCAATTGTAGTTGCTTGAAAAGCCCGTAATTTATCATTACGCTTGTAAGAAGCACTAACAATGTTAATAATGAAAATCAAATTATGAAAGAAAGTGTGAACATCATATATTTTTCTAGTTGCAGCAATAAGAGCCAATTGTAATTGATGAGCTAAGCAATGTATATAATATGCATAAGAGCAATCATTAATGAATAAAGCTTGCAAACCATTCCACTCTCCACGCATATTACTAGCACCATCATATCTTTGGCCTCTAATAATTTGAACATCAAGATTGTGATGAGATAAAACAAAGGAAATCTCTTCCTTAAGAGTTGAAACAGTTGTATCTTTGACATGAACTATATCAAAAAATTGTTCTCGTATAAATCCACTTATATCAACAAACCTAATAACAAGGACCATTTGCTCTCTTCTGGATTCATCTCGAGCTTCATCAACAATTAAATAAAATCTTGCATCACCAATCTCATGACGAATTGAAGACTGAACATTTATAACAAAGACATGCAAAATTTCTTTTTGAATTTGATGTGAGGTGTATTTAGCATTTTGTTGAGTATTACCCAAAACAAGAGCTCCTACTTGCTCATTGTAAGATGCTAAAAGTTCCATAATTTCAAGGAAATTACCTCGGTTTTTTGTTTTAGGGCGTTCGTCATGCCCTCTAAAAGCACATGCTTGAAATGTAAGCCAACGAACAATATCTATTAAAGCTTTAATATGCAATCGATTATTTTGAATTTCTTGAGTAGTTTGTCTCTTAACTACCTTCTTAATATGGCATGACTGATTTTTCAAATTTTCCAAGCACCTGGTAGCAAATCAGTGAGCTGAATTTGAATATTTTTTCATAT
>Ga0307515_10019850_pt1 | contig 12048 bp, 2 predicted proteins | sample 17_EM_MG_FD_194513 | JGI IMG/M metagenome (GOLD analysis project Ga0307515, IMG submission 194513) | Populus trichocarpa ectomycorrhiza microbial communities from riparian zone in the Pacific Northwest, United States - 17_EM | ecosystem: Host-associated > Plants > Roots > Unclassified | place...
ATAGAACGCGAGCATGTTGTACCAAATATACAATAATGATGAAGGGTCAAAATCGACCCAAAAAATCAAAGGATATGATTGTTTCACCTATAAAAATTCTAGAACCTGCCCCGTTGCTTATAAATAGTAAGGCAACGTAAGAAAAAGGAGGAGGTGTAGAAAAAAACTCTAGCCTCCATAGAAAAATTAGAGAGAAAAAAAAGAGTGGGTAAGAAACCCTAGTGACCCTCGAAGAAAAACTTAAGATAGAGAAAAGAAAAAAAATGGAGTGAAAGTGTAGAAAAAAAATAGTTTTCTTTTTCTCTAAAACCTAGCCACCAAAGCAAGTGAAGAACATAGAGAATCTAAGAATTAATTGTTCATTTTAGTAATTAAGTAAATATTTATATTTTAGCTTAATAAAAAAATTAAAATGAACTCAAACACTTAACTTTGTATATATATAGGATTAATATCGGTTCAAACTGTTCAAATCTGGTATTTAAGTTGAACCAGTCGACTGCTTGGTAATACCAAGTGAACTGGTTTACCACTTGTTCATTCGTGATGAACATCTGAGAATCTATAGGAATCGGTCGACCGATTGGCTTGACCAATCTGAATCGGTTAATCAGTTTAGCAGTCAATGGAGCTACAACGACTAAAAATGACTGGTTTGTTTTGGAAACTTATAAATGGCTCTCATTCTTGTTAAAATAAATGAGGATTCTGAATATACATATTATAGAAGTTGTTTTAAGGATTGAGCATTCATATTCTAGCACTAGAGCATTTATTTTCATACTTACTACACTTAAAGACCTTCAAATAATCTAAATGCTATTGAGTAAGTTATGGAGATACTAAAGTTTAAATTGTATCATCTACTCTTCGAGAGAGTTTTATTGCAAGTAAAATCATCCTTTTAATCATTTGAGAGTTAGGATAAAACTCTTGGTATTGGTGAGGGAACATCACCAGGAACATTTTTTAAAAGAGTATATCTTCAAGAGGGAAAAATCTTGGTGTGAATTCATAAAGTGGTGAAAAATCTTGAAAAGAAATTATCTTCAAGTGGTTTAAAATCTTGGTGTGGATTCATCAAGTGACAATTGTAATCTTCAATTTAGACTAGTGAAAGAAAAAAAACACAAGACCAATTTGGTGCTTGAGATGTGGATATAAACTTGCCAAACCACATTAAAAACCAAGTTTACAATTCCTATCGCTTTACTCTTTATTTTACGCAATCTAATTATATTGTTGGTTAATTGTGTTTAATTGAATTAATTTTAATATTTGTTATTATTAGTGAAACACCTAATTCACCTCCCCGTAGGTGTATTGTTGCTTGAATCCTACAACAACAACAACTACTCCCTCCGACTAATGATAATAGTTGCCAATCACATACACTAATAATGCTAGTAGCAACATCGATCACGAATATCACAACCAAAACAACACAAGTCAAGACCAAAATCCAACCATCCCCTTTCTCAATTGTCACACGTGGTGCGGCATCACAACGAATGTCCTCCTAGAATTCCATATTGCCATGTGGTGTGGGGAAATGGACAGGATAAATAATTCTTGTTTTTTATCCGTGGAAAGAGGGAATGAGAGTCGCCACCTAATATTTTGGTCACTAGGAACCCTAACTAGTCTTAGAGATTGGGCACGAGGATTGGTTGCGTAAATGAAAGGTATTAGCACCCCTAATACGCCTTACATAAGGTAAGCTGCATTGTATGATATAACTAGAGTATTGTTGTGTTTTTTAATTATTGGTCTGTTTAAGGTTTAAGAAAAGTCCTCCTTAGTAAGAAGATCTTTATCATATCAGGTAAAAACATAACCGTTCTAATGTCTATATATAAAAAAACTACCTTTTTAATATCGGGAACACGTCTTATATATAAAAATAAAATATATTTTTAGTTTTTTTTGAAATATGGGCCTAGTTCTCACGGTTTTAATAAACTGGTTATTAAAGCTCAAAATGCATGCTAACACATTTTTCTTTTTTAATTTTATTTTGCATGAAAATACGATATGAGATATTTGTTTTATATTTTGAGAGAATTGGCCAGATTTGTATATTTTTATTATGCATGGTTTTTTTTATATTTTTTTATTTTAATACCAGATTTGTATTTTTACAACATTTCGGAGAAATCTAGGGGAATTTAAAACCAAATTTATATTTTTATAGTATAAAAATACAAACCAATATTAATCAAAATTTGTAGAAAATACGTGAGAAAATCACAAATTTTTTGAAAGGTTTTTTTGAAAATTTTTGGAACTTTTTGTTTTTTTTGTTTAATATTAAATATTATTATTATATTAGAAAAATACATTGGGTTGGGCCCAACCCAATTATATAGGTTGAGCCCACCTTGGTTGAGCTAAGATTTGGCCCAAAAGAAATTGGGTCAAGGTTAGCCGAAAAAGAAACTAGGTCAAGGTTGGCCTAACAGAGTTGGACCAATATCAGCTCAAAACAAAGGTTGGGCCAATTTCGGCCCAACATACTCTATTCTATGGGGACTAGGCTAGACCCAACCCAATCATTTTGGTTTGGGCCGGAACTGGTCTAGCCCGATACTTATAGAGGGTTTAATTGTAAGAACAATTGATTTTTTAGTAAATTTGGGCTTTAATTGGAAGAAATTAAAGTTTAGAGGTCAAATTACAATTTTTAAGAGTTGATTTGGTCAAATCAGGGGCTTAATTGCATAAATATCAAAGTTTGATGGCCAATTAGGGACTTGATTGAAGAAATCTGAAACCAAAGACCAAACTGGAAAAGGTGCCTAAATGGAGTGACTGAAATTGTTCGAATCAGGGGCTAAATTGGAAAAATTGAAAGTTTATTGACCAATTGAGGGTCAAATGGCATAAATTCGAGACCAATGATCGAAGTGAAAAATGAGGCCAACTTTAGGACTGACATCCAATTTTGGCAGGGATGTAATTGAACTGATTCTTAAAATCAAAATTGTAATTAGGACTTGATTGAACAAATAAAAAATTGAGGACTGATTTGGAAATTAATACATTTTGGCACCATTTTCTTTTAAATGAAACGACGTATTTTGTTCAAAACGACGTTGTTTCATGCATTATTCAATAAAAAAAAGTTCAAAATGATGTCATTTTGAATGGCACCATGTGTCTTCTTCTTCCCTGACATGCAAAGGTAGGGGAAGAAGGTTTTCTTCCCCTCTTTTGCAGCGTTCGTTTCTCTCTCTCCTAAAAACCCAAAACCCCGACACAACCCACATCCCGTCATGGCTTACCACCATGATGAAAAGGCCAGGAGATCCATTCCCTGCAGGTGGCTCTAGGGGTAGGCTACCATAGCCACCCTACCCCTACACCATGACTGGACAAGGATAGTAGCCCTCTCTCCCCCTTTTCCATCTTATAAATACCAGGGGAGAGAGAGGAGCTGGAGGGGGAGACGAGTGAGATTATAGAGAGGACAACGGAGAAAAACATAACGAAAGAGAGAAATAGAAGGGAAAAAAAAGAGAGAGCAGAAGGAAACATGGGAAAGCATAGAGAGAAAGGAAGAAAGGGAAGGGAAGGGGAAACAAAAGAGAATGAAAAACAGAGGAAAAGAGGAGAAAAATAGTCTATCTCCCTCTGTTACTAACAGTAGCACCACCACCACCGCCACAACACCACCGCGAGCCACCATCAACATCAACAACCACGCTGCTCTTACTCTAGGTAAGCTCCTTCCCCACTTCTGTTCTATCTTCTTACCTGTTCCCCTTTTCTGTTTTATTTGCAGCAAAACGTGAATTGCTCACATTCTGCATGCAAATGAATTATAATTAGCTGGTTACTGTGATGAGTAACCATTTAATGGTTTCCCGGGCTGTACTTTCAGCCCAGCCCAGCCTATATAGTTGGGTTAGGTCCAACCTTATATAAAGGAGGTCTTCCATCTGAGCCGGTTCCAACCTAGTTTTTTTGGGTCGGTTTCAACCTAGTTTCTTTTAGGTCGAGTTTCGGCCCAGCTAAGGTGGGCTCAGCCCATATATTTAGGTTGGGCCCAACCCAATATACAATAATAATAATAATATATAATATTATATTATATATTATACAACAAAAATCCAAAAAAATTCCAAAAATCCTAAAAACTTTTGTGATTTTCTTGTGTATTTTTATACAAATTTTGATTGATACTGGTTTGTATTTTTATACTGTAAAGATACAAATTCAGTATTAAAAAACCTGGTTTTCTTTGAAATGTTTAAAATTACAAAAAAAATGTGTCTTCTTTTCATGTATACGTTAAGTCTCTCAAAACTCATAAGAAATTTTCATATCATATTTTCATACAACAAAAATTCAAAAAAATATGTATTAGCATGCATTTTGGATTTAATAACAAGTTCATTAAAGTAATGAGAACTAGGTTAATATTTTAAAATTTTCAAAAAACTTATTTTGTTTTCTTTTAGTATCTAGAATTATGAACGTATACGTAAGATGTATTCCCGATATTAAAAAGGTAGTTCTTATATATATATATAGACATTAGAACGATTAGTTTATTTGGTATACCCGATAAGATAATGATCTCCTTACCGAGGAAGACTTTTCTTAAACTTTAGACGGACAAACAATTAGAAATACAATAACACTTTAGCATATATCAGACAAATTAAACAAAGCAACTTACCTAGGTAGGGCGTATTTGGGGTGCTAATACCTTCCTTTTACGTAACCAGTCCTCGTACCCAATCTCTGAGACCGGTTAGGGTTCCTTGTGACCAAAATACTAGGTGGCGACTCTCATTCCCTCTTTCAACTTATAAAAGACAAGAATTCTTTGTCTAACGGATTGCTTGATATCTAGATCCGAGTGGACGATCATCGCGACGCCGCAAACGTTCGACAAAATGGCAACTCCACTGGGGAGACTTGTGGAATAAGCTTTTTTTTTCTGATCTTTGTCTTTTTGTTTGGTTTGTGGGTTATTGTTAATATGCCTTTCTTTGTTATTCTGTTTATACGCTTTAGTTTTTGTACATTTTTGTTCATGCATTGTATAGAATTGCTCCATGCATCATTCATATTTTTTTATGAGAGTTTATACTGAAAAGCCTTAGGTTAAATGGGGGGACTAACAACTTACTTTACGACTTTTAGTCAAGGTTTAAGTTTGTGTAAACCCCAACTCTTCGCTAAGTGCTTAAATTGGTAATGATTGGTCCACATGCCATCTCATTACCCACTGAACCCTCATTTTGCCTTCACAAGGGTGATCAATGGAACAATAAGAGACCCTTTTAGAGACTGAGTAGTCAACCTACCTTTTGTCTCACATAAAAGAGCTAGAACTTGCCTTAAGATGTATGCTCCATAAAGCTTGTTGGTTTACAAGTTTTATGAACGATAAGATAACCATCATTACCAAGTTTACCACAGTGGAATATGGGCAAAATTCTGAATTATCATAATTGTCAGAGGGAGACTGCCCTCAATATGATGTAAGGAAACTGCCATTAGTCAAAAGACTGAACTGCACGGTAAATGAGATGAAGAAAATATTGGTTCATAGTCAGAACATTGATAAGGTGGTATTTTTTGGGAAGGTTGGACAACTACTACAAATTATGAAGATAGAAGTACTGAACCCAACAGTCAAAGCCCTGATTAACTATTGAAATCATGATTACAAATGTTTTTCCTTTAATTGAGGAATACATAATGTTGATGAAATTTTCCAAACATCTACACAAAGTCTATTTCACTTTGAGAAGTGACAAGGTAGTTCTTGAGTTGTCAAAGCTACTAAAAACCCCATATCTGGGTAGATTTTTAGAGAAGAATGCTAGCAGTTTGAAGTGGAAATTATCAAGTAATTAGGCGGCATACAACATGTTCCTAGAATTGTTGGACTTGCTGAATTCTTTGGACCATTCAAGGATCAGTCGACATGAGAAGTTGAAACTATCAACCAAGATTGAAACCACTTGACTTTGATTCAAAAAGAGTTTGAAAGTTTGAGAGACCCTAGCTTAAGTGAAGGATATGCAAGGTGGAGGAATCTAACCTCGACTACCACTCTTAGAATGCCACGTTCTGAAGCCGGACCTTCACGAGTTATAGAAGAGTCATTAAAAACAAAAAAAAGGTCAGTAATGAGGAGGACCTAAGAGAGCAATTAGAAAAGCTCCAAATAGAATTGGGAAAGAGCAAGGGAGACAAAACAACTTTAGAAACATGAAATCCACCCCTTTTTATAAGTGATGGAAGAGGGTATTCTTGTCTTTATTGGAAAAAAATTCAGCTCTTGATTCGGTTGGGAAGGATCCTAACCGTTGGTTCAAAGTAGACACCACAAACTATCAAATCTGACAGTTCAAGGTTGCTTGAGTTGACCTTTTTAGGCTAGCGTCAGGGCTGCTGTGATATTAACAGGCTTGAATGGATTATACTAGGGGATTGTGGGATGTCAGGTGACCATTTTGGTTCATGTGTTGTCAAATTTAGTGGACATATGAGGCATTAAATGCACCAAAAAGTAGCCACCTGGGCAACATTCTCAGGCAAAATCAGGGAAGACAATGAACAACGACCAAATGACACGTCGTCTGGTGTTTTTTCAATTAAGCCCCTATAGTTCGACGCCTTTTGCATAATGGCCCTTGGCTGTGAAAATATTCAATTTGACCCCTAATTGACCCAAAAGCTTTGATTTTCTTGCGATTTTGCCCTTGATTTAAATCAATTAGCTTGGTAAAAATTAAATTTAGTCTCCTAAAATTCCAATCTTCTCAATTAAGCCCAAATTAGGCTCCCGGACTTAAGTTTTCACCAATTAAGCCCCTAATAAAATTAATTTGACCCTTTTAAAGTATAATTAACACTACCACAATTTTTATATTTACCGACGGAATTTTCCGTCGGTATTTGCACTATCATTCCGTTGGTAATTAATTTACCAACGAACTTACCGATGAAAATGCTCCGTCAGTGAATCTTTCGTCGGTAATGTTTTGTCCGTCGGTAAATCCGTTGATAATAAAAAAATTATTTTACCGATGGAAAAAAGCATGCAAAAAAAAAATATCCGCTTCAATCTGTCGGTATTTTTCTCGGTAGGTCCGTATATAATTCCGTTGGTAATTATTTAAAAATATAGTTTTAAAAAATCTATTTTACAAAACTATAAAATAATTAAATTAATATAAATAAACACTCTATAATACTCAAAACACTTGAAAAAAAAAGAAAAAGAAAATCAACTCAAACAAATTTACAACAAATAAATAACAAGAAAAAATTTCAACTAAAAAAATTCATATGAAAAAAATAAAGTTGCAATTGCTAAAAATTTAAAAATCCTATAAATAAATCAACTAAAAATTGATCTCTTATGGAAAAAAAAATCCTACAACAACATTCATATAATTATTAAGAACAAAAAAAATTAAAAACAAATATAGTGAAAACAAAAACACGAAAAAAGAAGAATTTTTTTTTTTTACCTTAATGTAGTTGCAAGTGAAGCTAAAAAGAGAAAAAGAATCATAAAGTATATTAATTAAAAAAATAATAAAAAGAAAAAAGAAGGAGAAAAATACATACTTGAGCATGGAGGAGAAGAGAAGGAGTTGAGGAGAGAAGAGAAGAGAAGAGAAAGAAATGGATATTGATGTTTTTTACATATGGGGAAGAAGAAGAAGAAGAAGAAAGGAGCCTTGTTTGTTGTGAAATTGAGGATTCCAGACTTTTTATTGGAGTGTTTAACCGACGGATAATTAAATATTAATATTTTTAATAAAAAAATTTCAGAAACCGCCAAATATCACCGACGACTTTTCAATTCGTCGGTAATTCCGTCTGTAATATTTAATTTAAATTTTTAATTTAATCAAAATTTTTGAGAAACCCGCCAAATAACACCGACGACTTTTTAATCCGTCGGTGATTTTTTCTTTAAAAAACAGTAATTAACAGTGCAATTAGGGAGTGAACAGTTCCAGAGCTCTCTGGAAAATACCGAAGGAATTTTCCGTTGGTGATTCCGTCTGTAATTGACATGATGAACAATTTTAACATTTTACTAACGGAATTACCGATGGATTTTACCAACAGAATTTATTCCGTTGGTAAAAAATAACACATCATCATTTTTTTTTCTTTGTTTAAATTATTTTTCCCACTGTAATTCCCTCGGTATATACTAAGGGTATATTTCCATCAGTAAAATCCTTCAATTGGACCCAAATTAATTCTTAAACATAATTAAAATATTCCCTCGGTATTTCCGTTTGTATTTATCAATTTTCTGGTAGTGTAAGTCCTTACACTTAATTAAATCCTTCAATTGGACCCAAATTAATTCTTAAACATAATTAAAATTCAATTTGGCCAATGATTAAATCAAAATGGCCTATTAAAAATTAAATTATGTCATTGGACTTAATTTTTATGCAAATTTCTTTAATAATCATTTAATTTAACCTTGAATTTGCATTGTTTGTATATTTCTGGGCATAATGGGGTACAATTAGGCCTTGAATTTCCTTCAAAATTGTAGTTGTATTCCTCGACCTGCTTTCTCCACGTTGTCAGCCTTTATTTTATTTTTTAGATTTTTATTTTGAAAAAATAAATTTTGGGGAATAACCCATAATTGAGTTAGGAAACCTTGAATGATTATGATGGAGACAACACCACTGGATATCCCGTACTTCTTCTTCTTCACTCTTTTTTTGAGTGCCTAGTGAAGAAGAAATCAATGAAGATGTTCAAGATGCAAAGCAAGTAAAGACTAAGAATTAATTGTTCATTTCAATGATCATGTAAATCTTTATATCTTAGCTTAATAGCACAATTAAAATGAACTCAAACACTTCACTCTACATGTATATAGGATTAGTATCGGTTCAAGATTCAGCAGGTTCAGACTGTTAAAATCTGATATTTAAGTTGAATTGGTCGACCATTTGGTAATACCAAGTTAACTGGTCGATTGTTTGTTCATTTGTGATGAACATTTGGGAATTTATAGGAATCAGTCGAAACATGTTAAAAACCAAGTTTACAATTCCTATCCCTTTACTCTTTATTTTACACAATTTAATTATATTGTTGGTTAATTATGTTTAATTGAATTAATTTCAATATTTGTTATTATTATTGGAACACCTAATTTCCCCCTTTAGGTGTATTTTTCCCTAAGTCCTAGAATAACAACAACTACTCCCTCCGACCACTAATAGCGGCTGCCAATGACATGCACTAATAATGCTAGCAGCAACATCGATCACAAATATCACAACTAAAACAACTCAAGTTAGGACTAAAATCCAATCATCCCCTTTCTTAATCTCACTTACCAAAACAAAACACCACCATTAACGTTGTTATCCCTTTCCAACATCATCACAACAACTTCCTAACCAGCAATAACAAAGGCAGTAACAGTGAAAGCAGAGGATGGAGAGAAGGAAAGAAAGAGAGAAAAATTAAAGAAATGTTGTGTTTTTTAACTGTTGGTCTGTCTAAGATTTAAGAAATGTTCTCCTCAGTAAAAATATTCTTATCTTATTAGATTAAAACCTAACCGTTCTAATAACAACATAAAAAAAAATTGTCTTTTTATTTATATCAGGAATATGTCTTACGTACAAGTTCATAATCCTATATACTAAAAGAAACAAAAAAATAATATATTTTTTTAATATTAGAAATATATTTTACGTATAAGTTCATAATCCTGTAAATTAAAAGAAAAAAGATATTTTTTTTGGTATTTTCAAAATGTAAGCCAAAATCCTTTGGAATTTTACAAACTTATTGTAAAATCCATGTTATATTTTTTAAAAAACATGTCAAAAAATTTTAGATGGTTTTTTAAAAATACTTAAATAAATTTAGGATTTTTAGCCATATACAAAAAAAAAATATTTATTTTATTTTTTAGACTTTGTTTGGCAAAAATTCATTTTTCTTTGTAATAAAACTACAAAAAATAGGCTTAAGAGGGTTTGTCAAACACACCCTTAAACCCATAAACCCTTTATAAAAAAGTTTTTCCTGATCCGACCGGGTCAACCCTACTGGTTTGACTCAAAATTTTTGGTTCGACCATAAACTAAACAAAAAATCTTGGTTTGAGAACAAAACCAAAACTAAAAACATAGATTAAACACCAAAAAAAAAACTCAAAAAAACTTGAACAAAACAAATCAAACGCCAAAAGAATGAACTCCAAGAACAATCAAAAACACCGAAACAAACCCAGCAGCATGGAACCCAAAACATACTAGATTTGGTCAAAACAAAGGCACATATATGTTAGAAATCATGCGATGATCAATAATCTAGCATCCATTCAGTTCGATTATCACTAAAACATCATAATTTTGTCAATATGTGTTTCAATTCTAAACTAAAACCCTAGAATTAAAAACCATTAAAATCATATTATTAATGCAAATAAACACTAGATTATTGGTTAATCATGCATAAAGAATGGTTTTGTGCAAAGAAAATGGACCAAAATTGGTCCAAACCTAGGAGCTAAGGCAATGTTATTCCCAAGAACACAAAAAATTACATTGCCTAAAAAAACCTAGAAAATTCCCAACCAAGGCAGCCTATGCCAAACTCGGAAATGAGAATTTTTTGCTTCTAAAAAATGCTCTTTTATCCCAACAAGTCACAATATCATACACAAACATGTTTGAACAAAAAAAATAACAATAATACATCAAAGCATTAAAACCAAGCATAAGGTACCAAATAAAAAAAAACTGTCAACTTAAAACAACCTATATGTTCAGGCAACATGGATTCAAATTTGATTTTTTGAAACCATTGTGTGCATGAACATGCCTAACAAACTCAAGGTAAACCCCCTTGCTTTAACATGCGTAGATTAAGTAAAACAAAAACTAAAACAACATTGTATATCAAAAACAAATTTAAATAACAACTTTAATGTATAAAATATAAAAAAACAAAACTTTTAAAAAACTTCATTAAATAAACATCAGAACAACAAAGAAGTGAATGTAAAATCAAATGTTAAACATTCCATACCTCTTGTGAGTATGGAGTATGGCCCTATTCCTGCATTTAATTGCTTTCATTAGACGTTAGAAGCAGGGCGTTCCTCTAATTGGCTGTTTACTAGTCTGCTTTCTCATTAATTGAGATATCTAGTTAGTCACTTGTGGTTCAAACCAAGGGACCGGTACTGTTACATTCAATATCACGATTGAGTCTATTTAGAATTCTTTATAATTTAAAGTGTTTTTTTTTAATATATTAAAATAATATTTTTTTTAATTTTTAAATATTATTTTTAAAATCACCACATCAAAATGATATATAAAAAAATATTTTTAACAAAAAAAATTTAAAACTTAAAAAAACACGATATATTTAATGTTCTATGTTTTTAATTGTTTTAAGATCCTAAGTTAGCCATTTCACACTATTCTCCCCTCATAATTCATCTTCTTTCCCTTGCTATTGTAAAGGGATCGATTTCAACTGCGAGAAAAAATAAATAATAATTTAATTAAAATATAAATAAAAAATAACATCACCATAACAGGTATAAAATACTACCTAATTAACTAAAACAATGGCCATTGTATCAGCTAATCGGCAAAAGAAAAAAATAATAATATTTTGAGCGATGATGCAAGCAAATCGAAATTAGTTTTGGAGGGCTCCTTTCAGAGAGAAAAAAGAAGAGTGCAATGTATGACAGTTTCAACGTGGGACCAGAGTTACATTCGTTAGTCAACTGGATGAGGCGGCGCGTGTGGCAGATTGTTGTTTGGTTTGGTTCAAACAACCTTTTTTTCTTCTTCTTCTCTTTTCTAATTGGCTGTTTACTACTCTGCTTTTCTTTTTCTTCTTCTTTCCTCTAATTGGCTGTTTACTACTCTGCTTTGGCTGTTTACATTTATCTCTTTATTGTTCTAGTTTAGTTTTTACTTATCATTAACGGTTTCTTTTATATTTATTAGTACATATAATTTTTAATTTATTTAATTATCTGTATATAATTTT
>Ga0307515_10019852_pt1 | contig 12046 bp, 6 predicted proteins | sample 17_EM_MG_FD_194513 | JGI IMG/M metagenome (GOLD analysis project Ga0307515, IMG submission 194513) | Populus trichocarpa ectomycorrhiza microbial communities from riparian zone in the Pacific Northwest, United States - 17_EM | ecosystem: Host-associated > Plants > Roots > Unclassified | place...
TACTAATAATTAACTAGCATGATTACGAGATGACTAATCACGTAACTGAGTGATAAGATAAATTATTATAATATAATAAATAAAAATATTTAATATTTTTTAATTTAAAAGCACTATAATTATAATTCCTTCAAATAAATTTATGATTATAGTATTTGAAGTATAATAAATATAACGTGCATTAACTAATTACATGTTTTTTTATCAGTTAAAATAGAGAATAAAAAATGTACATTGAAATTATATTTCCAAGTTAAACGATTTTATTAATTTCATACAGAGGCATTTTTTAAAGCAACTTCTTTTATTTATTTTATTTATTGTGAGGTTATTTTCAGACTAGGTTATATATATGTCAATATTCAAAATTAAATATCTTGTTGAATAATTTTAAAAATATATTCACACATTAATATGGTATACTTAAAATAATTTAATAATTTTTTTAAACCCTGACTCTAAATTTAAATTTTAAAAAAAGTAAATGAAATGAACACACACATCTCTTTAACCCTAGGCCCACCCGTCCGTTGAGGCCAACTTTTATCTCGAATTCGTCTTTCAAGTCTCGACAGCACGATGCCTTGTTTGATCACATAACCGTTAACCTAATAAATTCAAATTCCATTGACAAAGCGAAGAATTGAATAGAGCCAGGAAACTTTTGCAGGATTAGTCAACAACATTTGAACCTGGACCATCTTCCATCGGCTTTTCCACTTCTATCCTTTTATTTTTAAATTTCTCAATGTTATCCTTATTGTCCTCAAAACGTTCCAATGTTACCCCTAACCATTAAATAGCCTACCTTTTAATTTGGTTTTTAGAGTTTCTTTAGCTTTCTAATTTTTTTTTTAAGAAACGTTGTCAGCATTTACGGGGACCTGAGAGGAAAATGTGAGATACAAACAAGAAGATAAAAACACGAAGAAATTCAGTCAAGGGAAAACTGAATTTTTTTAGAAACTATAAAAACACCAAGATAAAAGCTTTCAGGTTTAAGCATGAGGTGGGTGATCAAGACATGGCTAGTTTACATTCCTGGCTTGGCCTGATCACTTTCTGCTTACCTGGTTTACAGGTAAATCTTTCTTTCTTGTTAGGACAAGAAAAACCGTTTGTTTTTTCGGACAATCCCAAATGTTACTGTGTTATAGGCTAGTTTAATTAACGGCATCATCGATTTTTTTAGTGTTCTGATCACTGGCTAACACAGAATCGGATGCCGGGGTTCTTCTCATTTGTGTTCCCAGGTGCAGAAATGTCAGCAAGAGGCACATACAGGCCATGGCACGTCTTTGGTGGCTTGGCCATATTTTTCCTCTCTACATGCACTGCCCAGACGGGTTTGCTGGAAAAAGTCTCGTCAATTTCACTGGATTCTTTTTTTTATTTTTAATTTTGAATGTTCAATAACTATCTCAATCAATTTTTAAAATTATAAAATTAATAATCATATAAATTTTGAATAACTCTAAAATTTATAATTAATTTCACTAGATCTATTTGCGGTCAGTGTTGGGCTGAGTGGTGTGTCCTTACACGAGGATATTATTAATAACATCAAATAAAAGCACTAGATTTTTTCCATGCCCATGATGGGGTTTTAACTTTTAACTACAAATAAAAGTGGGGCTATAACATATCTTCTTTTTTTTCTTTTTTTGAAAGCGAGGCATTCCACTTAATTCTTATACATTAAAACTAATTAATTTATTTAAAGGTTCTTGAATAATAATAATAATAATACAGAGAACAAACTTTCTCACTAACCTCACTGAACAACGAGTATTACTTTTATTTATTTTATTTTTATGAGACAATAATTATACATGACCATGTATGCACGATCACGATCCCCACCGCATTAACAAGAGCGGGTTGGGTGGACTTGCACCATTGATTCCCAACTTTGAAGCACTTCTTTTGATTAATATCCGGTGTCAATTGAGCAATTAATGAAGGCTTAATGGTTATGGTACCGATGAAATCTTTAATGTCAAAAGTAAAAATCGACACCCCAGCGAATCAATGGTTCATGTATTTAAGGTGCAATCCGCAGTGCCCGGTTTTTATTAATGGTGCCGGCATCATAATCCCTTTCTGGGCATCCATATTTAAGGCTCCCAGCATCATACGATTGTGCTATTCGTGTCTTGTCACATAAAATACGTTTCATATATTATCTGCAGAATCGTATAATATATATATACATTTTAGAGTACAAATCTTCACAGCTGCATCAACCAGTGCTAACAATATCTTTGAAAACTATATTCCCAAAATATATATTTGACAATTATAGTTTAATAGTCGAAATATTGGTAAATCAAATGATATGGACAAAGACTTGAATTCATGAGTTATATTGGAGGGATACCATCGAGTTCAGGGTCAAAAGCAGAAACAACAGTCGCCCTCTGAGGCCTGATCCTGCCATGTATTTACCAGTTTTAGACGGCCACTAAGAATATCAAACAGTATCAAACAACCTGAAATATACTATAAGATAAAATCTCGCTGTTTCTGTTCCTTCTTTTTATATTAAAGCAATGAGCTTTCAAGCTCCCCAGTTTCACGGCTAGGAAGGAAAGTCGTGCATTCTGCATTTGGAGGACAAACATTCCAGGCCCAAAATGGCAAAGATATAAGACAATTGCACACTATTAAGCATCATCTGTCAGCAAAATTATAAATAAAAAGGAATAGATTACACCCATTGTTGCTTTGTGGCTTCCATTCTCTCCAATAAACCATCGATCTCTTCTTGCATTCTCTGCTTCATGTTATAGTAATCACAATGTGTATTTTCCAAAGCCTTCAGTTCTTCCATTTTCTTCCTTCGTCTTTCTCCCGTCTCTTGCAAACTCAGTTTTGCCAGCTTCTCTGCATATTCTTCTTCTAACTTATCAGACTTTGCCCGAATCATCTGCCTGTAACCTTCAGCCTCCCTCCGTGCCTCATCTGCCTTGCTCTGGAACATTCTTGCTTCTGCTTCTTTGATCCGCACAACGCTTTCTAAGCTATCAAATCCATCATTCTTCTGTAACTTCCCAAACTTAAACTCACTTCCAATTTTTAGGTCATCAAGGAGGGCAGCTTTGATGTTATTCCGGTGTAGATCATTTGGTAGTGAATCACGTCTTCCACTTGAAGAGCCCATGTTGTCAATGGTATATTTTGGAGGAAGAGAAGGTGCTGACAGCATGGGGACTGCATCTTTTCTAAGGCTAGCTTCTGTTGGCATCAATTCCTTCGCAGAAACACCAGAAGCAGGAAAATCTGACATATTATCTGCATCTAAAATCCCCAAGGAAGATACATTATACAATTTGAATTTCTGAAGAAATAATTAAATAAATAACCATGAAAATTAAAGAAGTTGAAGTTCACAATCTAGGGATAGCAAATGTTGATTAATGCTGTAAAAGAAGGGACTTTTCTTTCCTCTTTTTTTTTTTTTTAAAAAAATGATTTTACTTCGATTTTTCCCCTTCATATACAATAAGGAAATAAACATTGAACAAACATGCTAAAATCCCATTTATATTACAGTCCAGCGCAAGCAGTCAAGGATATGACATTTCCTGGTTATGAGAAACAACATCAGCACAAGCGAGGTGCAGGACATCACATGAACATTTGACTTGCTCCATCGAGGTTCAGAGCAATCAAAAAGGCAGTACACATGGCCACCAATCCCACATCAGAAGGCATATTATTAGGCAAGTTACTTGTAACCAAAATTCTCTACCACTACATACTTTTGAAAGGATAAGCACACATACTGCATGACCTAGACCTTCGTTGCTCAAAACTGCAAAGCTCAAGAAATGAGAGCTTGTGTTTGAACTGATCCGCTTTTAGATGGTAACTATTGCATGTAATCACCCAGATATAAGAAACCAGGCATCCTACATTAAAGAAATAACCTAGGCCATTTTGTAAATCAAGTTTTTACAAACTAAACGTTTCAGACAAATTACAGATTTAGATAATTCATTTTGTAAATCAAGTTTTTACAAACTAAACGTTTCAGACAAATTACAGATTTAGATAATTCATAAAGGAAAAAAAGCTGTTGGAAGAGCAGTTGATGTTGTCCCTAGAGTTGTTTGCTAATAGTAATATGTATGGAAGGACCAAGAAAACCTTCAACATATATTTGATGCAAAGATATTTTGAAGGATTATGTGGTCTATCAACTGTAGCCTGAATACTCTCACTAATAGGCAAACTAATGCAATCCTTAACATACTGATCGATTGTTTTTCTTCAGCTCTCTTTAGCCCGGTGTCTCTAAAGCATTGTAAATTTTCCCCAATATCAAATTCTTCTCCAGAAACCTTTCGTCATGACCTGTGGTGCAGGTGGCAGGCATGTCTGCACTATTGGTTTCGAAAAAGATCTACCATCTTTGTTTACCATCTTTGTTTCTATCTGCATTGTCTAAAATTGTCTTCTACAAAAATCTAAAATAATCAAGTAAACAGACTGATGAATTGGACACCGTTCTGTAAAAAAGATTACAAACAAGCTCAACCACTTCAAATTGATTTTCTAATGCAAGATAACCAAACTCAAGTCCCAAGAGTCCATCATATACACCTCAGGTCCATTATACAGCCACAACTGATCAGAAATAAAACTATCAAATTTACAGCACCATCAAAGGGCTTAAAGAACATGTTACACCAATAATGACTGTGTTCACAAGCCTAAACATGAATCTATTGAGCTCTTCAAAAATGAAATCAAACATGTTTGAATTCATCTTGTTAAATAAACCCTCTCCAATTATGCTCGCGCATAAGCAATAATAAAATTAAATGAACCTAAAAGAGATTTTATCAAACCTCCAAACAACTTCGTTCAGTTGCAGCCAAAAAAAAAGGCAGCACAATTTTCAGATTGGCACTCAAGCTTGGCTTGCAATAATGAATAGACCAAGTTTCATGTGTGACATAGTTATCTGTGTGCTTAGGCTTCTCCTCTTTACATAACAATTGGATCTCAAACCAAAACAAAGCCTTCTTAAAATTTATTGGAGCTGAGCTCGGATATAATGTCTCATGCCAGACTTGGGCTTGATCTGAGCTTGAACATAAAAATATACAAATAGAAAAACCTTTTTGTACCCCTAGCTTTTAACTCCTTATTCAGAGTCAATATGTTTTAATTGCACTTTTAGAGTCTTTTATGATCTTAACTTCTATGCCCTTGGCCTCAGGTTTTTGGGCATGTCCCGTCTTTAAGAGTCAGAGCTTAGAAGAAAACCATCAAAAGCCATGCCAAACACTCAACATAGTTACTATAAAAGAATTGTTTAGGGTGAAGAAACCAGCAGAATTATTCACACAGATAAATATAAAATGACCTATGCACAACTTATCACATCACCTTCAATAAACTTTAGCTCAACCCTTGTAGGCATTTATTTGAGCTCCAACAGATTAATTTATTTATGTAAGGAAATTTATTTGGAGAAAAAGGATAAAGGTTACAGCTTAAAAGAAGACATCAGTGACCAGAAAAGAACATGCAAACTTTAATCAACAAAGCTCTGTCCATACAGAGAAATCTTTTTTTTTCTTCTAGAAATTCTATCAGGCTTCAAACGACAGCCTTGTGACAGAAGAATTCAGATTTTCACCAACAAATTCACTTGGATAGTTCAACCATCTAACGATTTAACTAATGAGAAGAAATAGCGCATATATTGCATAGAAAAAGCAGGAGTTCAAAGTTCGAAAACTTACAGGTAAAGAACTGAATAATGGCGATACAGGCATCTTTAGAAGATATCATTTTTCTTTCAAGCTTGGAAAGCAAGTCCTCAGCTTTGGTATTTAACTCCTTGCCTTTGAAATCCTGACTTCCCTTGAAAATCTTCGCAACACAATCAAGCTCCTTTATCAGTGTTTCTAGTCCCCAATCCTTTGCACAGCACACAAACACATCCTTGACAAAACCGAACATCTCCGAAGCATGATTGCATCCAATGCAGTGAAATTGCATCTCACTCGTCCCTGATGGACCCTTCAAGCTAGGACCAGGTCTAATGAGATTCTTTTGTATGCCACATGCAGCATGACACCAATGAGAGCAAACGTCACAGCCAACCCAACTGCAAGTATTGCTAGCACAGTCAAAATTCATACAGACAGGGCACATACATGAGCTGCAAAATCCCTTATTCCCTGAGCAAAACTTACAGTCACAATCATCCACAGGCAATATGCTCTTGCAATTCACATTCCTACACCTCAAAAACAAGAAAATTTCCACCAACTCGTTTGTAGGAAGCCGAACTTTCCCAGAAACAAAACTTCCATGCCCCATTTTGACCGCAACTAAAATTTCCAACTGGTCCTTTTGGCTCTTTAAGAGAGTCTCCTTGGTAAGATCAGACCTTCTTTCAAGCCAGTTTTGAAGGCCAACTAACTCGTCTCTCTTTTCAGGCATGGCGATAAGATTCTTCAAGTACTCCTTGGTGGATTCCAATGTTTCTTCGGCTACCTCTTGAATGATCTGAGCCATAACAGGAATAGTCTCAGAAACAATCTGACGAAGAATTCTCCCCGGTCTAGAAAGCTTTTTTGCTCTACCTTCTGCATCTCCACTCTCCAAACCTCTCAAATTCTCCGAATCCCTTCTCCTAGAATCACCTGAATAAGCATCTAAGCGAGGCCTGGCCGGCAATTCAGATGGAAAAAATGAAAGATTATCAGAACTGGTAGTCTTATAGAGACTATTATTGCACGAATCCTTATTCGTTGCACGATTACCTTGCATCACAGAACCACCACCACCATGATTGTTATTGTTCAGAGCAACAATCCCGTCTGCAATAGGCCTAAACCGGCTATGAACCGATCCATTAGTCCCTTCCCCTCCACACCAAATTTGATCATCTCTCCCTACAGAGTACTCGTAATTCTCAGTTGAATTGCGAGTCATAGAACAACTAGGATTATGTGAAAACGGATGTGAATACGAATATGAAAGTGAAGCGGCAGTGAAATCATTAGAACATGTTGTTTGTGTGTTGTTGTTTGATAGTGTTGCTGCTGCTGCTGCCGCCGCACCCAAAAACTCATGTCGATTTCGCTCAATCAAAGGATCAACATTTTGCAATGCATTGGGTGCAGTTAGAGAGAGAGACACATCAGGCAAAGCTAGAGAAAGATTTAAAGTACTCTCTAGCTTTGGTTTCTTGTCTCTTGAGGAATTCTCTTCAACTTCTTCATCTTCTTCACGGGGAACTTGTCGCTTGGAGGAAGAATTAGATTTGGTTTCACTCAGATTCAAGAAATCCCTCTCAACCCATTTCTCATCTTGGTTTGAATTATCTGAAAAGATAACTTCTTTTCCCTTGAGTGAAAAACCCAGTTTCGGATTATTGTGGTTGTTTTCACAGAGGTAGCTGAGAGTAAGTTCTTGGGGTTTTAAGCCAAACCCATCAAAACCCATCTTTGATTCTCTGAGAAAATCAATTCCCTTTTGAGAGAAACCACTCATCTTCTCTCCTGGGTTCCCTTGGTTTAGAGACCTCTCAGACTCAGCCTCGCCATTAGAGACACGATCTTTCTCTCCAAACATGGCCTTCGTTTTGTTTTCAAAGGTCAGACTTTTAACGGGAGGAGAGAGAATAGGAGGAGAAGGAGGAGTAGGAGAGAGACGGGGAGAGAGAGTTGAGACCTTTGCTTTGATGGTGGACTGGAAGGGCATAATGGAAAAAATGAGGGAATCTAGGGGGTGAGAAGGTTATTGCCTCAGTTCAAGTTGGGTGGGTTTTATTTTTTTAGTACAATTAACTGAAAAGTCTTACATTGCAGCATCACACAACCAAGCTTTCTGATTTGTCCTTGTTTTGTTTGTGTTTTTTCTTTAACGGCTGAAACTTTCAAAGCATTTTACACAAAACGGCTATACAGTATTCACTATTGACTACTCGAATTGCTGATAAATACTCAAATCGTGTTTCCTATTCACTGCTGCAGTGCTGCTTCTTAGCCCAGAAACACACAAAATGTAGCTCTCTCTCTCCATAGAGGGACTAGAGAGAGAGAGAGCTTCCCCAGAAAAGAAAGTTGTTCACCTCCCCTGTTTCATGGCTGTAGTGAGTTAGTTTAGCCTAATTAACGGTAACATCCCATGTAAGGTACATAGAATATTTTATTCTAGGCCGACGGTCTGTATCATTGCCGTGAATGTTGAATTTTCTTAATACAGAACATCAATTTTTTTAAGGAAGGAATCTCTCTCTGTTCCAACCTTTGATTTTATGTACTAATTATTATTGTTTCTTTATCTTTATATGTATATCTGGGGAGAAAGAAAGGTCAAAAAAAGGGGTGCTTCCTCTAAAAGAAGTATTTTTAAAAAAATTTATTACTGAGCAGAACGTATGTCTTTGGGAAAAAAAAATAGCTTGTTATAAAAAAAATTATGAGTATAATTTTTTCAAACACGAACATGTTTAGTGAAGGTGTGTCGCTACATCTAAAAGATGATTGAGTCTAATATTATTAATTTTATAGATTTTTATATAAAATTATAAAAGAATTATTTTTTAATAAATAGACTTAATTAAATAAGTTTATACTCCATCAAGACCCGTTAGTTGCAATAAAGTTTTTTATAATCATCTATATCACTATCTTTTAGCTAAATAAAATAAATGAAATATAATTTATGATACAACTCAAAATATCATAAAAGTAAAATTACATTGCAGTTTATCCTATTTACAAAAGAACAAGATTCATAGGCTGTAAATACACCATAAGATATTCAGAACAAAGATTTATAATCTTCATTCTCTATTTCGTATATATTTTCAAAGAATCTCTTTTTAAAATATCATTGTATTCTCTCTCTATAATATTATTGTATTTTCTCTCTCTAAACAAATACTAAGAATTCTCAATTTCTCCAAATAAAATTTTTTATAGGTATTAATCATAAACCATATTGGCCTATTAAATACCAAATATAGCTATTAATCATCTTGATTAAGAAAAATAGATAAAATTACGGAGACATCAACTAATTATCCAACTCAAAGAGACCATTGATTTATTATTGGCAAAGAAACTCAGTGATTTATTGAAATTTCATTATAAGACAGGTTAGTAGGACTCGTTGTGCATGGATTCATGAGTAAAAAAGAACAGCTCGTCCAGCTTAAAAATTTGAGTTATTCTTGTCAGTGGCTTCTTGAAATGTTACATATCTACTTCCAATGCTTATGAAAACATTGGTTCAGTTCTACCCTTTATGGCTAGACAACTATTAAAAGACTCACCTTTTCTTATTTTTCTCCAATTCTTTCCAATTCCCATGAATATTAACATATATCTCAAAAAAAAAAAAAGTAGGTCTAATAACAGATAGGGGTAAAGATAGAATTCTTTGGAAACTAAAATGGAAAGATTTATAAAGGAGTAGAAACGAAATATTGATGAATCACAGGGACTGAAATAAAATTTAGCTGTAATTGACAGGGATGGAACCGGAAAAGATAGGGGTTTACGCGTCATCTAGCTGTTCGAGACCCTTGTCCCCTAAAGCCTCTCTCTCTCTCTCTCATTTAATTTCACCGGTCATCTAAGTTGCTACTGGTCAATCTTCTAAGTAGCACTTTAATAGCCAGATTATTTTTATGTTTTAAGAATATAATTTTTTAAATTAATTTTTTAATATTTTTAGATTGTTATAATACATTAATATCAAAAATAATTTTTTAAAAATAAAAAAATTATATTTTAATATATTTTTAAATAAAAAATATTTTAAAAAACAATTATCACTAAAATATCAAACAAGCTACGATATCGTTTTTTTTGCTTGGAACTTTGGTGTGCCTTTTTTACCACAAATCATTTATTTGTGACCTTAGAAAGGTGCAGTCTTTCCCCTTTTTATTTGGGATGCAATTTTTCACACTTCCGAGACAACGAAACAACACCGCTCGCCGTACCAAAAAAAAAAAACATTGAAGTTAGGGCAGCAATTCTACTTCGAACGTAAATAATGTATATTGCTATAATATAATAACGGTGATGGCAAGTGTATTCCTCATTACATTAAGAGTTGTAATAATGACTACATCAAAAATTAACCTGGCGAAGATTACAGGGAAATCTTGAAGCACATTATAAGTTATAATATAATTAGTATGATGGACTTAAGATAGAGTTCGATCCACAGATTTCTATGGTCAAGATCTTACTAGCAGATTAGGAGATCATGGGGATTGTTTGGAGTTAAGATTGAGTTTGGGCTAGTGCTGAGCCAGGGGACTCGAAAACGAGAGTTAAGCTTGGCAAGCCGAGGTTAGGACCTTAGGGCCACATGCCAGGCCAGCTACTTGAACGTGGATTCGAGGAATCCAAAGTAATGGTTAGAGAGGTCACGATGACGTTGGTGTTTCGAGATTATTAACGCTTAATTTCAACGCTTAAGTTTTATCCAACCAGATAAAAGAGTGAAAAAAATAATATTATTTCTGTTTTTATTACAAACATTGTTTCTTGTCAAACATGCGACTAATACATATTAATATACATAGTAATCCCAACACTCAGTTTACCAAAGAGAAAGAAGTATAAATGCATAAATTTTTTTTTAAAAAATAATAAAACTGAGATCTTGAATCTCCTGGGTTTAGATCCTTGTTTCCAGTGATCTAGCATCTTAATGGTAATCATTTGATAGGATTTTGTTGTTGCTGTTCCTATGGATCTTTTTACTGTTTGCGAGTATAATGACAGTATAATAACAATTGTTTTTTAAAATATTTTTTTATTTAAAAATATATCAAAATAAAAAATAAAATTTTTTTAACATCAATACATCAAAATAATCCGAAAACATTAAAAAATATTAATTTAAAGTAAAAAAATAAGAACATTTTAAAAAAAATTTAAATTTTTTTTAAAACACAAAAACAAAATTTCATCGGAGTTTCATTTTAATTTTCAATAACACCATTTTAATTTTGAAAAAGTCTCAACTTTTCCCACAACAATTAAATAGCCATGTTTTGAATTTTGTGTACGAGTTTTTTTTTTCTTGTATTTTTTTAGAGCACACGAGCAAGCTTGGCCTCATAGTTCTATACTCGGTAGATTCTGTGTAGTCTTATTGGACAAACAAATGAAAGAAAAAAAGAACAAATGTTTCTACAAGGCTTGTAACATTTTTAGGGATTTGATAGCAAATGGGAAAACGTAAAGTATGTAAAGGGTAAAATTTAATCTTTTATAAAATTACAAGAGTAACATTGAAAATTTTTAAATTATTATAGGAATAGAAGTGGAATATCGATGAATATAGATAAAGGTGGAAGTACAGTAACTCCAGGTTTATCTACCGCGAGCATTTGAACTGAAGATTGAAAGGCTGAGCAAAATGTCAAGTTTTTTTTTTTAATATGTGTACGGTATTTTAATGTAGATTAATTTTTTAAAAATGTTATTTATTAAAATATTTTATTAATTTTTTTGTTTTTTTAACATTAATATATTAAAATCATTATAAAATACTAAGAATATAATAACTTGAAATTTTTTTGTTTGATGTACCAAACACATTTCTAAGGATCTAAATACAAAAATAAGCAATGCCTTAATCAGAGTGACTCAGCACCGTTTCCTTCGACAACAACAGCAACAACAACATTGTAACCGTAAGCGTGTCCTGTTTAATCAAATGATAACAAATTCTATAAAAAAAAAATTGACACCAAACGCGTCTTTCTTGGACGACTGAAAAAATAAAAAATAAAAAAACAGAAAGATTTTCTTGGTAGAAACACCTAGAGGGAAGATTAGTACCCTTGGTCAGCGAGTTCGGATAGGCAGAGAAAAGCAAACACGTTTAAAGAATCGTTTTCCACGGCACCGTTTGGGAATGGTTGGAATAAATTTCTTTAGATTTTTTATTATAAAAAAAACATTATTTAATATACTTGGTTAAAAATAAAAAAAATATTATTTTAATATATTTTCAAGTTCTTTTAATTTAAAAAAACTAAAAG
>Ga0307515_10019853_pt1 | contig 12046 bp, 6 predicted proteins | sample 17_EM_MG_FD_194513 | JGI IMG/M metagenome (GOLD analysis project Ga0307515, IMG submission 194513) | Populus trichocarpa ectomycorrhiza microbial communities from riparian zone in the Pacific Northwest, United States - 17_EM | ecosystem: Host-associated > Plants > Roots > Unclassified | place...
AAAAAGAAATTTAAAAAGAATATAAAATCACCTTAAAACTTAAATTTAAAGCAAAATCCAAAGATTATTTTTCTAATATCTCTTACAAAATTCAATGCGCACCTAGAAACCAACAAGTTCAAGTTAAACATCAGCAAATTAATTAAAAACTGAATAATTATAATTATGAGGGGTGTAGCTTAACTGGTTAGATCTTAAATTTGTTTCTTAGAGGTTTTGAGTTTCACAAACCTCATGGCTACTAGAGACTTGCATGGTCGTTAATTTCAGGACCCATAGAATTAATCGAGATACGCGCAAGCTGACCCGGACACTTATATTAATAATAATAATAAAAAAAAACTGAATAACCATAAATCCAATATCACATCCAGTTCAATTTCCATTACCATTCTTACTGTTCAAATACTGTTTAAAAATAACAATTTGACTACTAAAAAGAAGCTGTGAACTTTATTTAATTTCCATGAACTGATTCAATATCAACTAAAACAGTTCTTGATAAGTTTTCAAAGATAATGAAAATTTAAAAAGTTTATATTTCAAAATTAAATGAATTTATTTCAATAATAAACTCACCTAAATTTCTCAAGAATCTCCAGCTAATTATGCCAACAAAAAAAATCCTCATTGCAAGAATCGAAATTAATTATTTTTCAAATTCTTGATTTTCTTATGATCAATATCACATTGACGTTCTCTTATATAACACACATTCTATTAATTTCCTCCAATAAATCAAATTAAAAACATTATTGCATGAGTCAAGAGTTGGTTTTTTTTATATAAAATATACACGATAAATCTAAAATATGAAATATCCATGAATAACTTTATTTCGAAACTGATTTTGTATAATGAATGAAAATAGAAATATCGTCGACCTATATATATATATTTGCCACTCTCATGCATATAGTATACATATTTATCAAGTCCTGTACAATTCCCATGATGCCTGCGGTGGTTGCTATGCATTATTTACATGATTATTCATTTAATAATATTTTTTATTACTACATTAAAATAGCATATAATATTTCTTTTGAGTCAAAGCTTGTTTAGAAATATAATTATAAATGTATTAAAATATTATTTTTTTAATTTTTTAAAATTATTTTTAATATTAATGCATCAAAATAATTTAAAAACACTAAAAAAAATTAATTTAAAATATTATTTTTTAAAATTTTTTAAAAATATTTTTAAAACACAAAAATAAACAAAAACATCTTAAGAACTCACTATAGTCTCTCTGGCCCCTGGCTCTTCCTTTCTCAAAGACAGTTGCCAGCTCCTTCCCTCACGGTTTCCTTTTCTCACTGTGCTGTGTCATCGCCAGCCCCCACGCTAGCAGCCTTTTCCTCAGCAGCTACTCCTCCGGCCAGCACAGCCACCCGGCACCGAGAATCAACCCCAGAACACCGAAATCAAACGGAACCCAGCACTCTGCCAGACAAATCAACCATTCCTTTTTTGTTTCTTTTAATACTTTTAGTTTTAACTGTAGAGATATTCGAATACCCTTTATTCACATAGAAACTAAATTTTTATTAGAATTAATATCTATTTTAAACCACAATTATTAAATTTAGTACGGTCTAATGGGTTGATTTGATGACCACTAATGACAGGTTAATTCAAAATATGACTAATTAAAAGCTTAAACCAGTCTAAATTAAAAGAATAGAAGAATAAAAAACTTGTTAAAACAATAGCATGAGCCACCAATAGTCAAACTGTCATGGTGCAACCACCACCCACACGTGCCACACGTGTGGGGCAATTGACGGATACTCCATTCTACACGGTGACATGATTAGTCGACAACCGACCAACCCGCCGCTTTCCTCCCACTTTTCACAAGGACTTGCTTCTCCAAAAGCTACAATTCCATCAATCTCCCTAGTCTTTCCTTTCCTATTACCAAATTGCCACCAAAACTATAGCACGAGCCAAACGGTACCTTGTTGTTGTGATGAGTACACTTGTTAAAAATAATTTAATACTTTGAGTCAATTTTTTTTTTCTTATAAATTAATGTGAACACAAAGTAATATTATCACATAAAATAATACTTAATATATATAATAAATAATTGATTTTTATTTAAATATTTATTTTTTATTTTTTTAAACAATCTAACAAGAAAAATATTACAATAAGTGTAATTGTATAATGTTTAACTTTTTTATTTTTTTAAGAATTAAGAATTGATGTGAATTTTTTTTTAAAACAATTCATGAAATGGCATCTGCATTTTAAAAATGCCAAAATATATATATTTTTTAGATGCAAATGACCATCCACCACGTGTTAGCAGCTCCAGCAAACGGACGACGAACCGTCTGTCACGGTCGTTTTTATTCTTATTTTTTGAGCGTCTCTCACGGTTGTTGGATTTAAAAAATACGAAAAGAAGAAACTTGATGAAACAATATTTTTTTATTACATAAACACCCTTGTCTCTTTCCAATATTTACCAAAATGACACTATCAAGTGGCAAAATGTTAATATGACAAAACCTCAAGTACTTTATCGTAATTAAACGAAAATGTTACACTACTGCGGAGTCCTGAATCAGAAGCTTCTTTGTCTTCTCTATTGGGTTTTGGACTTCGGAATATATAAAGGATATCAAACCTTCTCTTTTTGACTTTTGATGGAAACACACTGTGATTTCTTGATTTTCGGTGTTTTATTGATCTTTTTAGCCTTTACACGTTATAATATAAAAGGGTTTCTTTTGAAACAAGTTTTTCCATAGAGAATACTTAAAGAAATCATCATCCTTTTGTTCTTACAAGGTAAAGTATTTTTTGTCTTTACTTTGTTAGCTTTTCTGGGTCATTTTAGAATTTTGACCTTTTGGGTTTCTTTTTGGTTTTTAGGTGAATTTGATGGTTAATGATATGGTTTTGATGAGGTCTTTGTGGTGGGTAATGTCAAAGTTTTGATCTTTTTGCAGGCTGTGTTGTGTTTTAGAGGATTTTTCTGGATGAATTATAAAGGAAAGATGCGTGCTCCATCTTTGCTTGCACAGTGTTTACCTGGTTTGGCGCCTCAAGATAGAGGAAGCCATAGTATGTCAGCTGTTTCAGAGAGAGATGTGAATCTTCCTACACCAGCTGTGGAGATTCTCCCTTCAAAGGTATATATTGTTCTTCTCTTGATTGTTTTGTTGCAATTGTGTTTGGCTTGAATCTATTGGTAAAAAAATATATGAAATTTATGACTTTGACATAAGAGTTTTTTGACATTGGTGGCGGAGGAGGGAGAGCTAAAGTTGACTTCAAAATTGAATCATGTGTTTTTAATTGTGTAGATGGTCCATCCTTACAAGTATTCTGGGGAGAACGTAGAATTTCAAGGCCTTAATGTGTTCAAGGTATGCATAATCCTTGTTTGATGGTTATGTGAAAAATGGTTGTCTCTTATGCCAAAGATTCGAAAAAAATTAATGGGATTTTAGTTCTTTCAAGGAGAACTGGCTTGTGTAGTTATTGTCAGGAAATCTTTTGTGTGAGTTCTGGAAGTTACACTTGAACATTTCAAAACCTACTTGTTCTATGTATAGTTGTTTATTTAATGATCAGAGTTGTGAGTTGTGATTTATTCCATTTCAAACTATTTCAGGGCAGAGTTAATGTTGCTGATATTATTGGGTTCACTGGTTCTGAGATGATATCCTCAAAAACTGATGGTTAGTAACACTTCCAGCTTGCATTAAAAAGTGAAAGTTTTAGTTCAATTTACATGTTGCTAGATATATAAATACTGGTGCACAAGGATGCAGAATATATGTAATTGATTGATTTGAATTTAAAGCCGAGAACCAATGCGTTTTTTGCAGGGTATCTGAAATCTTGGGACAGCTCTATTGATCTTGTTAATGTTCTCAAGCATGAGATACGTGATGGCCAACTTAGCTTTAGAGGCAAGAGGGTACTTGAGGTAATTAAGTCAAGGAAACGTTTTACTACTTATAATCATGCTTTAAGTTCATGAGTTGAAGTCTTCCCTTTTGCATTAACAGTCTGGAAGAAAAACAGCCTAATGATTTACAAGAAACTTCAGTAGTCTCCTATCCTGAAAGTCTTGGTTGTGATGGCTCCTTGGTCTTTGCTACCATGATAACTCTACTTTTTGTTTGAAGTAATTTAGCAACATGACCTGACTCTTGATCTCTCCACTTGGTGATTGTTACAGCTTGGTTGTAGCTATGGTATTCCAGGGATTTTTGCTTGCCTGAAGGTAAATTCCATTGACTGATTAAATGTTCCCTTCAATAGAGGTGATTTGTATGTTACTAAAACATGTGTAGACGTGATTTGTCTTCCAGGCATTTTTTTCCCACTAACTTTTATTGCCTTCTTATTTTTAGATTATGGAATGCATTTGTCTTTTACCCAAAGTACAATTTGTGCTAATTTTACAAGTACTCTTGAATATCAAGTGCTATAATGTGTAAACCAATTAATTCCAAAGTTCATGCAAGATGGTCTAAAGCCATATGGTCATCCTGATTTAATATCATAAGGATATTTAATTTGGTTTAGGTTCTGCTTTTTGTAATTAAAGACCCTTATGCGATATAGGTCATTGGCAACAAAAACTTGGGATTTTTTACTCGATTTTCCATTATGCGTAGGTCAAGATTTTTTCAGAAGCATATATGATCTGATTTCAAATAGCAGCCGTATCATTAGTAGTAGTTAATTAATTGGAACATACATACTCTTTCTTAAGATAGGTGTAAGAGCGTAGACTTTTGAGGATCTCTGTTGATATTGTACCAATTGAAGCTGACAAGAAATTTTACAGGGTGCTTCTACAGTGCACTTCCAAGATCAGAATGCTGAAACAATAAGGTGCACAACCATACCAAATGTCCTTGCTAACCTTGAGCAAGCTCGGGACAGGCAGAGCCGACAACCAGAGAGCCCCCTGACTCCATCAAGACAAATGCTGGCACCATCAGTGCACTTTTATGCTGGGGAATGGGAGGAACTCCCCACAGTTTTATCTGTTGTGAGGAGCGATACATTTGAAGTGACAACAGGGATGAGCCTGAGCTTTTCTGAGGAGGATTTCATGGATGGATGTAGTAGCCAAGATGGTAGCATCATTGGTCAGGAGACTTCTTCAAGACGATCAAGGAAGCTTTCAGGGAGCCGGGCATGGGAAAGGGCTAGTGAGACTGGTCATGGAGAAGGGGGTTATGATGTTATTCTGATGACAGATATCCCACACTCTGTGTCTTCTTTGAAGAAGCTATATGCTCTCATCAAAAAGGTTAGTTTATTGGTTTCTCTTCGTTCGATTCATTGCTTTGTTTTATGAAAGAAAATATTGTATTATTTTAATTCGTAACTAAGGTGACTGGGATATATATGGTAGATATATGGTAAGTTTGTATCAGTGAGCATGATAAAATAGAGGATAACATCTTTATTAGATAATATGCCTATGGGAATTGAAAGATGACGTCATCCTCATTTTGGAAAAAATTATCTTGAATCTATGGAATAAAAAGGTAGTTGAATGAAGTACTGCACTAGTTTGTTTTAGTTGTCATGACCGTGACAACCTTAGCAGTGAAACAATAAACAGATTACTTATTATGTTTGCTATCTCATTATGCCAGAGTATCTTGCACCTAGGGCTGCAAATGAGCCAAGCTGAGCTGAGCTTTGATGTGTTTGAGCTTGGCTCATCTAATTTTAATAAGGCTCAAGATCAGCTCATGTTCATGATGGGTCTGAAGGATGAGACTCTAGCTCAGCTCATTTAAAATTTGTTAGGCTCCATTAGGCTCATTTAAGTTGCTTAATAAGCCTATAAACAAGCTAGGCTTAAACTTTGGCATACTTATGAAAATCTTACATAATTGCACTATCACAAAATGTCTTATAAACATAATTTATTTTATTGATTTAAAAAAAAATATATTTACAGTTTTTAACACCTTCATATAACACACACATAACTGCTAAATTTTTTATTTACTTTTATTTCATAAAAAGAATATTCTTTATTACATATTAAATTAGTTTTTATTATGAAATCTTATGCAAGTTGTTCATGATTTCAAATTTTAACAAGCTTATAAATGCGCTATTTCTAGGCTTTGAAACAGACTTGCTTAGAAGGTTAATGCCCGAGCTAATTGAGTCAGCTCATGAGCCTTAATGAGCAAGCTTAGATAAAAGAGTTGAGCTAAAGCTAAAGCTCAACTCTGTCATATAGCAAGCTTTGAAAATAGGCTTGCATAAGCTCATTATGTCTTAACAAATGAGTTCGAGCCGAGCCCTTAGTGAGGTGAGCTTTGAGCGACTCTAATGGCTTGGCTCATTTGCAGCACTACTTGCACATGAATGCAGGATGGGAAAAATCAGATTTTCTGTGTTGCTGAGCTAATTCGATACTTGAATGTTATTTTATGCCCCGTTCTTGTATGTAGAAACTAATCTTTCATATAATTTCTAGCCATATGAACTTGTGAATTTGATTCTCCATTTGTATTGAACATGTGCTAGGTGATTGGTGTTATTGATAAGAAGTTTGCTTGCTAGACGGTTCCATTTGTAAATATGGCATAACCAATTTGATCTTAAGAGCCACACAAATGATACCTTTGTCAGTACCTGATTAAACTAAATTTATATGCACGTTCCATGTTGAAAGAGGATAAAGTATCAAGTCCCATTCTGTAATATTTGAACTCAAAAAAGTGAGTGGCTAATGGTGTTAGCGTTTATTATTATTATATATCCATTTTTAACCCCTGTTTTGCATGACCAGTGTTTGAGGCCTCCATATGGCGTATTATACCTGGCAACAAAGAGAAATTATGTTGGTTTCAGTAATGGAGCACGACAGCTAAGAAGCCTGGTGGACGAGGAAGGCGTTTTCGGTGCGCATTTAGTTAAGGAGATGACTGATAGAGATGTCTGGAAGTTCTTTATCAAGTGAAACATAAAGTTCAGAACTCAACAAAAGTATCTGCTAACTGATCACATATTTTCAGATTATATTTCTTCTAATATCCTATTTGTATATCTCAGATCACAATTGTCATCATTTTTTTCTTTCATGAAAACGGAATCAGTGTTTAAAAGTTTTGCTAGTGTGCAATTCCTTGCTTGTGCCTTCTGTAACCCCTCCTCTTCCTCCTTGTCTTTCCCTTTTGCTTAATTTTTTTCACATTTTGCTTGTATAAAAAAAATATTCAGCAAATCTAAGATTCAAATTAATGATGTTATATAATGCTATTAATTTTTGTATAACATTCTTGGCGCGTTCATTTCTATTTACAGAAATGGTTAAACGTGTTGTAAATGGTAAATGTAATTCCATGCATCCATAGGCGTGAGTTCCAAGAATTGAACTACAATGCGCAGTGGCAGGAATCTTCCCGTCAAAGCTCTTAATGTTTGAACTCTGAATCAGTCTTCTCGTACGGTAGTCAATGAGAATTTCTGAACACCAATGATAAAAAAACGAATTTTGGTTATTTTTCCTGAGGGTTGCTGCTTGGTCGAAGATGCCAGTCTAGGTCCCATGAAACACTGCCATTGACTTCCCTAGGATGGCATGTCCCCCCGCAATAACCCTCTTGAATACCTCGTGAAGGTTGCTCAAACATGGAAAGTTACACGAGCTCCAATTCGGGAGCTTTAAATCGCAGCTGATTCTGGAATAGTATCAAATATTCCTTACAAATAGTATCAAATACTTGGAACACAGACCAAAAAGAAAGTAAGCAAAAAAACACATGTTGGACAGTTGGAGAACAAGCACTCCTTCATGTTGCAATATGCCTGTAATGTAGGAAAATCTCTTTCAATGAAGTATATAGTTGCCCTCGATGCTCCTGTTTGCATGCTTCCACAGAGAGTCGCATCGTTGTGCTGGTAAAGAAGGATGTGACTTCACAGAAATCACCTCCTTATATATCACTTTCTGCTTCGATTTTCAGATAATCTTCTCCACACCATATCCCCACAAGGCATGAACAAGGTTAAGGAAGCCATAACATATAGGAGAGGAATGCCAACCACAATCCCCAGATGCGAAATTGACCAGTGTCTAAAAAAGAAATGTGTTTTAAGTCAAGTGGAAATTACAACGAAAATTCAAGTTATACGATTATAATTAAAAAAAAAATCATAATCATTAGGATTAATATTATTTTATAGAAAAATTATGAGGCATACAATGAGTATCATATACTTTAACGCGCAGTAATATTTCAATAAACAATATTTTAGTGCTGGCTGCCACCTTCCCATTTTTTCATTTAACCTAAAATGAAGACGTTTAAATGACATAATCAGAGCAAAGCTTTTCCCTTAGGAACATCCAAGTAGACTGACTGTTCGAAGTTGGGAAATATTCAATCAAGACAAAGACACTGATGAAAAACAAGTAGCTAAGAGCAGGGGACACACAACATGTACATTGCTTGAAGTACAGCCTTTATTATTGAAGATAAAAGATAAATAGCATTTTTTTTTAAAATTCTAAATGTTTGGGGAGGCTCAAATGGCTAGGAGCGGGTCTTTCTCCCCTCCATGCACTCTTCTTCCCCGTGCACAAAAAACCTTACGCATTTGCTGCTTAATTCATCCTTGCACAAACAAGTTTCTCTTGTGCACATTCAATGCATGCATGCTTACATGACATCAGAGAGGAGAGGAGAGGACAGAGAATTGGAGAAAGAAAAAGAAGAAATGAAATAACAGATACCGAGAATACACACTGAGACCTTTTAACATTGTCAGTATCATTGAAAGTATTTCAATGAGACGACAACAACCACGTCTTGAAAGATCAATGTACGTTGCATAAGTGGGCTAGACGTGTTGTCTAAAGGTGGCGGGGCATGCCAGAGGGGAATAAAAAGAGCAAGGCCTTTTCTTGCTGTTTTGATCAGGCCCCAAACAACTAGATTTTCTCCCCACCTCTCTCTCTCACACTTTTCTCACTTTTCTCCCACCATACAGGCCATCCATTACACATACAATGGATATTTTTTTGTGTTTCAAAGAGTCAGAAGCCACGCACTGTCCACTACACAAACTTTATTATATTTTACTGACCAATTCTCTATAAATACATACTTTTATATAGGGATGACATCATATTTCCAGCCAAATATCATAATGCAAACATGCACAACATTCTATGCAAAACAAACGCCTCATTTTCTTATAAATGGTTATTTCCTGTTAATGTATCATTCACATTTACTAACCTCCACTAATCACAATGCCAAATACCATCAATAGTGTATTTGGCATTTTTATGTATGATATCATAATCTGAAACTAAATTTTATTATCAATTTTTATGATTTTAGCTCCAAACTCATCTCTTGCTTCGACAAAAACATTCAAATAAAAAAAAACACCATAGAGCTCTTCATAATCATACTACAAGAAGATGAGAGCATTGATGCCTATGTTTAAAAGTTCAATAAATAAGTACTCAACATGGAAAGACCCATTAGCCCATTGCCGTAGAAATCTTGATTAATGGAGTTTATAACTATTCATTATAAGAAATGTTATATACTCTTTCTAATAAAAATCTCTTTAATGCTAAACAATTGTTTGAAAATTATTTTATGGTGGAAGAAGCCAAGATGACTAGACAAGGAAATCCTCATTTCCACTCATAAGTAAAGTTTCTTTAACACCATCAGTCAGTCACAGAAGCATTTAAAAGGAGCACCAAGAGGCATATTTGTGATCGACTAACATTCTTCGAGCTCATAACTCCTCCTTTGACCATAAAAAAATGACGCGAACATAAGGAACCCTTATAATTAAGTTCTATTTTTTTTCACTATGATCATAATTCATAAGTATGACACTAAGAAATGCCACACCCTGCAAAAAGAGATAGAAAGACAGATTACCAAAGGTTACCTCTAGCAGTTTATAAAAAAAAACAAAACCAGAGCAAGAAAAGAAAGAAGTATGCACACTTGATGAGTTACTTGATATCAAATAATCTTCATATTATCTCCAAGAATTGTATCTTTATTATTTGAACTTTTCAATAAAAAATAGTAATTTTTCTCTATATCACTAATGTCTCCTATAAAAATCTCATATAAAATCTCCATATCTCCAAACATATCTCCAGCTCTCCAAGTGTGTCTCTATGGAAAATCTCCATGACAAGGTTTCTATATCTCCATTGAACCTTGATACATGTCTCGTCTCTAATGTCTCCAAAAAAATTAGGAATTATTCTTCAAGTCTACGTGATTGTTTGTCTCTAAAAGGATTAATGATCATTCTTCAATCTTTGTGATTACTTTTATCTAGATCTCTATGACCATTTATTTTTAAAAGAATCATGGATCCTTCTCCAGTTTTTGAGATTATTTATGAAACACTTTCTTGCATCCTAAATATTGACAAAAATTATGAGAAGTATTATTGGGCATGTTCACAGCACATAAATAGGTAATATTTGTACAAAATAAGTATTTTTTATGTTGTTTTTTGTAGTTAAGTCTTTCAAACATGCCTGTTTGTAAGATTTAAAAGGGAAAATAATTGAAAAAAAAATAATATTTTTTTAAAATAATATTATGGGATCATCTAGTATATCCTAAGTCTTATTTTCTTACAATTTTAAGAGTTTATTTTTCACATTGGCTTAGTGAATTTATATGAATTTAATAATTATTTTTGGATAATAGCCTTTAAATTTGAACCCAAAAAATAAAAATAAAAAATATATTTTAAAACCTGAGGCAAACACCTTAGGATTGGTAATGGAAAATACTGCGACTACTTGTTTGGATGTCTCCGTCCTAGAGAAAATATCCACATCCTAAGTTGATTATGAAGTCCCATCAAGTCTTAGTAGAATCTTAATGCTATGATTACAAAAAACCTTGTTTGTTTTTGTGCTTTTGAAAAAAAATCAATTTTTTTTTATTTTTTTCTTTACTTTAAATTAATAATTTTTTAATGTTTTTAGATTATTTTAATGCGCTGAAATTAAAAAAATAATTTAAAAAAAATAAAAAAAAATTATTTTGATACATTTCTAAATGAAAAATATTTTGAAAAACAACCGCAACCACAATCCCAAATAAACATTAATCACCAAGAGAGAGAACAAGTAAATTAACTTCTCATAAGTAATCAAAGCATGAGATCTTATTAAGATATTCTCTTGCCTTTGCAATCCACTGGAGATGTCTTTAAGATGGAAACAATATAATATTTTTGTTATGTTCCCCTAATGCATGGAAGGTTCCGATTAATTAAGTAAGTAATATATGTACTTTAACATTGAATGACATAACGTAATCATGTTTTTGCTTTAATTAGAATCGTGTCTTAATTGGTAATGATACATCCACCGACTAAATTAGTTGCTTTAGTAATCTAAGACATAGATGGTTGGCTTTCCCCAAATATTTGGTAAAATATCAACTAAGTTATCCGACTAAAATTAAGTATTATTTTCCCCGTCTCTATTAGCACAGTAGATTGTCATAGTATTTCACAATATTTTTCTTTTGTATTTTTCCTTGGTTATTGATTTTATTTTAAAATTTTGTTATTATATGATGTGTGTATGGAGATTTAGAGTTCATAATTTATTTTAATTTATCATTTATATGGTTATCGCGGTATCATAAAAATATCACAACATCAAGTTGGTATTAGAAAAATATCACAATATCGCGGTATAGTCTAATTTTTAAAATTTTTATTTAAATAAAAATGATTTAAAAAAAATAGGTTATTAAATTTTGTGGAGTGAATGACCCAGTGTGCGAGTTTGGTAAGGTCACCCTGGTTATCCTGGTTTACGGGTTTAGCTGGGTACCTTTTTTTTTTAAATTGAACTCGATTATGTGATCGTCTATTTTTCTTTTTATCATATAGTTAAAAAAATATTTTTGAGAAAAAAACATGTTCTAAATTTTAGAAAGTCCATGGGCCTATTGATAGGTATGACGAGTTTAGCTTTCCTTTTTTTTTTTTTTAATTTTTTTTAATTTTATCA
>Ga0307515_10019854_pt1 | contig 12046 bp, 11 predicted proteins | sample 17_EM_MG_FD_194513 | JGI IMG/M metagenome (GOLD analysis project Ga0307515, IMG submission 194513) | Populus trichocarpa ectomycorrhiza microbial communities from riparian zone in the Pacific Northwest, United States - 17_EM | ecosystem: Host-associated > Plants > Roots > Unclassified | place...
ACAGTTATGAACCGAGCCAGGGGTTCGGAGGACTCGCATCCGACGGGATAATTCGGAACTTCTGTCCGTCATTTTTGAGCTATCATGGTCGTGAGACGCGATGGTGCTATGGGGACGCACGTTAGAGGAAACCCATCACTCAAACACCCTTCGGCAACCTTTACACCAAGTGCAGTGGTCCACCCGTGCGTAGTCACACTCAGAACACTTTACTGCCCGACTCTTGTGAGGTCGGCGTCTCGAACAACTGCCATCCCCTCTAAGAGCATCGTAGCAGACGGGCTCCTTACTTGCTAGACATCTTTCATCAGTGCATCGTAGCCGTGCAAGGGTGTTTTTAGCAGGGCCCTTCTGTCGAAGAGCGTTGTACAATCCAAACTTCAAGGCGCCAGCCCGATGAACTGCGTCACCCCTCTCCATACCTTTGATGAGGTCCAGGACAGATGCCGTTGTCCTCTCAGTCTTCAGTTCTGCACCTAGATGTTTCCACCCCATTGCCATGATTTCGGGGTACCTATTACTTGGGCTCAGGATGTAGTCAATGATACGAACCTAATAAAATACGTACTGAGCTGCAAAACTCGAAAAAGTCTCGATTACAATATTCTTCTCTGTGAATTTCGCCTCGATATCTTTGATCGCTAGGTCACTGAGCGTTGACCCGGACTCTTCATCTTTCCATGTGAGCTACGCATGGGAGGTGGGTCATTATGCGACAGTGATTCGAAGGGTAGCTGCAGCTTTGACTTACCCTTTTTGCGAGCATATAGATGGTCTTTGGCGAACAAGGTGCTGGTGAACCCGGTATCGTATTTTCCAGCTTCCATTTTGATCGGTACTCTGAACCCTGAGACTTGAGTGGAGCGAACTGAATTTTCCCCGTAACAAGGTAGAAAATTAGCGATTTCCACCTATGGGGATATTGGTTTAGGTACATGCAACCCCAAGAATGCTGCACTTACGCAACGGGCGACCCCATGCTGAGGACAGGCAACAACTTCTGCTCCAGCTTTTGCTCGGCATCAGCCTCGATATCTTGAGAAACTGGTTCACCAGTTGACTCAAGTTCATTTTCGTAATCGCTGTCCTCGATGTATTCGTCTTCATCATTTCCGTCGAGGTGGCCTTTATGTCCTAAGTGGCATTGGGACACTGTGCATCTCAGTAACTCAGTCGCCCCAGAACACGGTGACTCACACGCACCCAAACCCGATAACTTGGTTTCAATCGCGGTGCTGGGGAAGTATATAGGTTCTATCGCTCCTTCTCGGGATCGCCTGGCCCAATACTTCCGATCGAGGAGGTGGCCCTCTTGTATCGACTTGACTAATGAAGGTCGTATGTCGCATTCATCCAAGAAGTCCAGGAAGAAGAGCGAAAATATGCACTGTGCTGTGTCAGAAGGGACCGGACCTTCTTTCGTAGATATCTCCCATATGGACGTTATGGCGTCTACCGCATGCTCCAGTCCACCAGCAGCAAAGCTGTCTATCTTTTCTTCCAACTTCATGCGGACAACTTTAGATTCTTCCTCACTTCCCGACAACCAGACTCTTAACAGGTGGTTCACCTGTACAGTCCTGATCTCGCTGTATCTACGGGTCCACGTTAACCTTATCGATGGAAGAGATGATGTAGTTCATGCATACCGTGAGGTGAATATACTGAAGGCTTCTTGCACGATATCACATTGATAAAGGCCACTTTTGATGTATTCGAGTGCGACTCTTTTCAGTGCAGGAACGTCATACTGGAAAGAATGGTAAATGATTGCAATCTAGGATGGAGCCATGATTATAAACCTTGTCAGCCAATCTGTAGGTTGATTTCGGCGACGGTTTAGGTATTTCTCCCCCTGGCGTCCAGGCAATCTCGGAACTCCTTGACTTGCGATTTTCTTTAGACCCGAATGGTGCGAACTTGATTGAATTGGTGTACAAATAAAGCAAGAAAGCTTGGAAGCTTTCACCGGTTGAGAGAGTAAGAAACCGGATTTTAGGTAAACGCACGTGATGAAAGCCACATCTCGAACCCTGATGATATTGCCCATCCTGACATGTTCTTTGAATTGGCCATAGAGAGCTTCTTGATGGTGAGGTTGTGACAGACCGTTCGGGGGAGCGGGACTCTCAAAATCCCAATCCTCTTCAAGGTCACTATCTGAAGAGTAACCGTAGTCCTCTGTGAACTCGCCATCATCAACAGTCTCAGAGAAGTCCTTGATCTCCGATTCCGAAAATGTGCCAGAAAGTACTCCAGGAATAGGGTCATTTCACACATCACAGAGGAGACGCGATGGAAACTCACGGTCATTGAAGTATGGGACCGACTTCAAAACGTGGCTGTTTGCGTACAAAGCCTTGGGCTTGCAAACTCTTCCAGAACTATCTCTTCGGGAGAACAAAACAATCTTGGTGTCGATAAACTTTCCGGAGGAGATGGCGTCGTTCAGAGCCTCTTGTAGGGCGGTGGTAACGGACATGATGCTGGACAGGGTTTCTTGGAAATTTCCAACGACCGACGGACACGCAAAGATAAGAAGTGTCGTTCCAGCCCTCGTGGCAGTTTAGCGCTTTAGCAATCGCCGGATGGGAAGTGTGACGGACACGAATGTGATCAGGAGGACTACGGTAGATGCCGATATCAGTGAGACGCTCCCCAACGAAAGAATGCAAGAAGAATCGGTAGACAACCTTGACCGTTCTATGGACTTTATCACATGTTCTCCGCCAGTTAGCAGCCCTCTCGTGGAACAGCCAATTGTCAGTTGCTCAGGCCCCAGAACATCGGTTGTCATGGGGGAAGTAATGCTGAAGAGATTGGGAGGGTTCTGCCAGAGCGGATCAAGACGGTGGATTTGGAAGAGGTGGTGATCACACCTTGACGGAGACTTGCGGGCGTTGCGTCCGGGTTTTGTCGATCACCCGCTGAACTCAAACTTCGACCCACGAATCGCGGACGGAATCTAAGGAGGGGGCGCATTCAGGGTGTCGTCACTAGTTGAACCTGATTCTGTGTTTATTTCCAACCGGACAGGTTTGAGGAAAGTTTCTCCCACTCGGTTCGGGGAAACCCAACAACGACTGAAGCCGGAAAACTGCTCCTCGTCTGTTGCTTGCCACACCTTCTCTGCGTTGAAGTACAGGTACGATGTTTCCAGACAGAGTGAAAGATGTCGGATGCTGACGTGGCGCTGGTTTGCTCAGTGGAGTAGGTCTCGTTTAGTGGGGTCTGGGGTTCTGCGGGCGTGAATCCCAGCCGTATGGGTTATTTCTCCCTCGGATAATCCCTCGTCTCGACTACCCCCAGGATTTTCCTTCTGCCGTCTTTTTACAGCTTGGGAAATGGCGCAAGCGCGATGAGAAGCGCTTAACGGTCACAAATCCTTGTCAACGACCGGGTACCTTTCCCAACCGCGTCTATGACAACATCCAGGGTAAAGGAGCACCAAACTCAGCCCTAACTTTCAAGTGCAACCACACTGTTTCCTCCGGTTTCACAAGCTGCATTAATTGCGGGCCGTCCTATGCCGGAGGCTTGAACTCGTCTCAGACCGTACTTGGTGCGCACTTCGCTCCATTCCTATTACCACCAACCGCAGCTGACGCATAGGGGTTTGCCTCATATGTTTGATAGTGACAACCTGTAGCATCGACGCGATCCCGCTGCCAGGAGCTCAACAAACCATGTGAACGATTGATTATTCCACGGATCAAACTTTCGAGTTCTATGCTTTACTTTGGAGGTGTATGTCATGTAGTCGGTCAACGATTGAAGATTCGACTTGTCGCCTTTCTCTGCATGTTCGCCGTTGCTTACCGGTAGGGTCAACCACGATTTTTTCGGGCGATGCGGTGAACACCGAGAGCACCGATCTTCTCTGCGCAAACATCACCAGCGATTTCCCCCTAACTTTGGTTGTCATGTATGACCTAATAACCCAATCCGCCCCCTTCGCTTCCATTCGTTCGTCAAGTACGGTGCCTCGTGTTGCCTCCGGAACAGTGATGACATTCCCCACCTCCGAGATCTGGAGATAGATTCAAGACTTCTCGATCATGTAAATCGCGGTCTGAGGGGTGCTCGGTGCTTCTTTTTCCATTACATCGCACCATGGACATGCCGTCAATCCCAAGCTTCCATCCTAAGACTGAGACTCCTCATGTTCTCTCCCCCGTGGGCTCGGGAAGGAGTTTGTCCTTGGATCCCTGCGCTCGTATGTTACTCCCATTCAATTGTGTACGTCATCTCCAATTCTCGGGCCGGGGGCTTTGCTGCCGGTTGATCTATTTCGCTCTCATCTGATCTCGGTGTCACCAACCTGCTCGTTGCCCATTGTTTGTCTTATTTCGGGGGTTACGATACAAACGTTGTTTATCAGTTGCACCGTATCCTTGTGAGGCACACAAGTGGATCTCCGTCGGCGTGGATGACATGACAGCGGTCAGGCACACAATCCAATGTATGCCACAATCTAGCTCCCCCAGCAACCACGTCCAAAAATTAATAGAGATAGGTGCCTGTGTCGTGCTTTTTTATGGCATTATTTTATGTGACGTCCTGGTCAGAAAAGAAGGCTCGCAGTTCGCGATAACGGCAGAATGCGTGTCCGCTGATCCAGACAACAATTTATCTCCCCGCGGGAGTAATAACCTATCCTAGACAACGAATGCGGTTCGTAAAGGCGTCTCCGACCGAGGTTCACGGATGCGGTTGTTTGAATCGCACAAACAAAAGAACCCGTTCACCCTCGTGACGGCTGCGGCAAGTCCGGGTAAATCGAATCATCCCACCCCTCCTCACCCGCCGGAGATGGAAGCTGTTTCATGTTTTACCCTAGATTGGATTGTGTTGTAGATGGGTTCCGGCAGTGCCTGAAAGATCTGTCGGGGTTCGTTTGTTGGTCTTCTGGTCTTCTGGACGGCATAATTTTTTGGGGCTAACCCGGTCTGACTGACTCGAGGACTTGTCTTTATAGAGGGCGTCTGCGAGATCATCACTGCTCCCGTTATCGATTCCGCTAGGTTTGGTACAGTCTGCGATTCCGTACCCGTGGCGCAAATTGTCATGACCGTCGTCGCCGGGTGGTGGACCGGATATTTTATCTAACCTGGGAAGGAAGACCCTGTGGGACGCAGTGCCTCTCTTGGGGTCCGGCTCGTTGCCTTGGCCCTCCGCATTTGTTCTCTGGTTCCTACGCTGGCCCCAGCCATCTCAGGGTACCTGTTGTATTTTCCTTGGTTCTCACGACGCCTCGCCATGGCGCAGCTCATTGGAGGATCACGTTTACAAAACGAGAAATTAGATCTTTGATCTTCGAAGTCGAGATGTTCTATCTTATACATGACTGGTAATGGGAATGGGTATACTTGTGATTAGTCGAAGATAAATGGGGTAACTTAGAACGTGGAATAATAGGGTAAAATGTAACATATGCAATACAACTTTAGAACTATGCGGGAAATGAACGATGGGGCACAACAGCTCAGAAAGGGGAATAGGAGACGTCGTATATGTAGGTATAGGTGTAGTTTTGGGGAATCGCGGGGGAAAATCTTACAACAAGAGAGAGATATACGAGGGAGGAATTTGCAGAACATATGCCGACTCTAGCGAGAGCGTTGGGGAGAAGTATGGGGTCGAAGGACATCACCCTCAAACACGTACGAGCCGATTTTGGACAAGGTCATGGCGGCACGGGTCACCTCCACAGTGTCGAAATCCTCATACTTGTCAGGAGGCAAGGCCGAATTCAGATAGGTCACCAGAGAGGCAATAGTTATCTCATCACCAAAGGAATAGGTGGTTCGGAAAAGGTAACCGACGGATTTGTGTATGAAGTTAGCGCTGATATCGGCGATGATTAATCTCTTGTTCCGCAATCAGAACGATTGAGTGGATCTTCACTCACCGGCCTGCAGGAGTCTTCAGTTCGACCGCGCCTTGGTTGCGACTCTCCCGTGCCTCGTCGTCGCTAGGTCCGCCACGGACGTGCGACATCTTGACTCGCTTTGCCCGGTGCGCGTCATCATCGGAGTGTGACGGGAAACGATTAGAAATGGGGCTTAGGTGGGAGTTAGACCGGTCGATTGCCATCTCATCGCGTGCCTGGTCTCTACTGTGAGAGGGATGAGCTCAAGTGTCACCTTGACATGTTACGACACACGCGCATACCACCCGAGGGTGGGAGAGAGTGCGGTACTTACTGTACAAGAGCGCATTTAGACCTGTGCTGTTGCCATGCGGGCGTGTAGTAAGGAACATCCTTCCGCAAGGGGATCCAGTGTTGACAGAGTTTACAGAACACTCGCAGGGGTTCAACTTCGTCGGCGTATGGATCCATGAGGATCGCTTTCGCCCGTTGTTCAGGGCTCAGGCGCAGGGTGTCATCTGTGGGAAGCGCGTGGGACGGGGTCGTGAAAATGGAAGGAGAGGAGATCCCGGAGATCGCGGAAAGGGGCGGGAGCTCGATTCGTTCCCGAGAATGGTGTCTCGAGGCCCCATCGTACTCAGAGCTGCAGCATCGCATCAGCCCTGAGAAAAACAGGTTAGAAGACGGTGGCTGGACATACGGGGGGCTATCGGTCTTGTGTCTTTTGGTAGCCGCATGGCTCGAGGCCAGCGCGGTTCGAGCGCACTCAAGCTTGTGCTGAGCCCACTTCGTACCGGCTTCTCGTTCATCTTTACCAAGGACAACCAAGTTATCGCAGTTCTCGCACAGCCTACGGTCTGTCTCGACCTTCAAGGCAGGTTTTTGAACACTAACAACGGGGTCAAAAGGTAGGCAAATTTCCAGGACGAGAGACCCCACCCTTTCTTAGCGAGACAGCTCTTGCGATGGGCTTCCCACGGAATTGAACAGTAGCTTGAGTTGCTGCGCAACCTGATCCATTTGTCACAGCCAGCGCAGAGGACTCGGTAAGCCTCGAACTGGGCAACATATGGATCTGTTCGGAAGAAACTGATACGTTCCTCCTCTGATCGCTTAGGCCTACGTTTCTTCCGCTGGGGCTGTGGTATTGGCGTACTGACAGAGGCGGGCGAAGGAAGGGGCGTAGGCTCGCGCGATTGCGATGAGGCGGAACTCTCGAGCGGTGGTCCGGAGTGGGTGCTTCCACTTGGGGGAAAGAGTGGATCAGGAACGAGTCCCTCGGTCGGGGCGTGGCGCTGAAGGTATCACTCACCATGATTTACGATGCGCGGTCCACTTCGAGATGCTGAAACCACCAGTCTCCTCATCCCGAATCGATACCCCCTCCTCACAGACCTCGCAGATCACGCGACCCGATTCATACTCATTCCCGCGTATGGAGGCAGGTAGATCGCTCTCCTTCATCGAAGAGGCACTGAGCGGCCGCCGCGTCGGTTCGGGCGGTGGCAGACTGTTTCGAGGATGATCCTCCGCCACACTGTCTCCATTTTCTGATGTATGGAGGACGGTCGTCTTCTGAAGCCTGGGAAACGCGCGTCAACAATGGAAGTGCCGAAAGGGGGGACAGGGGACGGACATTATAGGAGAGCCGTCCCTTGCGTGAGGACTTCGTGGCCTGGAACAGAGAAGGGAGTAAAGCAATGTTGAAGGGAGAATCACGAGAGTATAAGGCTCACGAGTTGACTACCATCAGTGGATGTGTCATGATGGGGACAGGGAGAGCAGCGGGAACGGAAACCAAACCTGAATGAGTTACATATGTTATAAGCAAATGGGGTGCACTAGAGGGGTATCAAAATTCTTGATTGGCCAAATGTGTTCGAAACGAAAAGACAAATGTCGGTTGGCCATGACAACGGTCGACCGCGAAGCCGGAAATCTATTCCAGATCTCGGGATATTTAGCGTACTTGGTCCACGCCAACAAACACAGGCAGGCATCATCATTTCTCCTTGTCCGGTAGACAGCTTCTGAATTGTATAACACAAACGACGATAATCTCCGAGTTGCCCCCGACTCTATACCGTACCATAACCACCCTCGTCGAGGAAGCGCTTCATGTGGACGACGATCTGGTCAAGGCCTTTGAGCCATTTCGCAAGTTCCGTGTCCAGTTTCTCGTGCGACCCCCCCTGAGATATCCGCCTGTAAAATTCCGATCTAGACGGCACAGCGGTGATGGCCAACTGAAAGGGTCACGAGACGCAAATGGGGAAAAATAAAGAATAAAGAACTGTTTGAACTGAAAAGGGCGTGTTGCCGAGACGTACAGTGACCGCGGCCTGGACGAACCACCCATGGTGATGCTTCAGAACGTCATCATATGATCGTTTGAAGCAAGCTCGCAACTCAGAAGTGTGATCGGCTTGCATGTTTTCCAGCGCTCGACAAGTGAACAGGAGACCACTGGGCACGGGTGCAGAACGAAAGCTCGGAAGGCGGTTCGCAAAAAACAATGACACGTAGGCGTACGTACCGCATGAGGCGGACCAGACAGGCGGTACTTTGTCGCGTACCTTCCTGGGACTCGCTGGTGACCAGCATCTCAAGCGTGGTGGATGCCTGGTGATGGGACGCGTGGCAGGACCGGACTCCCTGTTCCGGTCGCATTGGTAAAATATTGACCGGTACGGCCATCGACGGACGATCCGAAAGGCAAGAAGGTGACGCACCCTGATGTTGGTTCGCAAATCGACCTGGACAAAGGAAAACACGCCGACGCCAAGGAGGTCTTTTGGGTGGTATTGGCTTCCAAGTCCGACCGGTCAATGTGTTGCGATACTTACCAAACATGTTTACAAGCCCATCGGAGGCATCCAAGAAAGAGGCCGTCTCGACACCATCACTGGTAACCGGTACATCCGCGAATGACTGCATGCGCAAAGAAATTAGCAAAAGAAATGCTGAATGAAATTGAAAGATGTCACCTTGACTGTTTCAAAATATGGCGTTACTGTGGCCATCTCCTCTTACTTCTTTCTCTCCGCTGTTTGCTGTCGTCTCGGTGCTTATGATCCAGGCCGCACGTCCGCCTCGTTGCCTCTCGGGCTGTCTTTGACGCGGGATCGCTGCGCGAGAGAAGAACCTTCCTGATTCGGAGCATCGCAAAAGTTACCCGGAACGATCGTCAAAGGCTTGTTCTTTCCAACTCCCCGGTTGACCAAGTCAGCTAGGCGTTCCAGTGTGCCACTTCACACACATGGCACGAGTGTACGCAAACGTCAATGCGCTCTCCGGTCCAAAATGGTATGATTACGGTCAGTAATTTCCATCGTCCACTGTCTCCACTCGCCCCGGTTCCAATCACTCTTGTCCCGACAGATCACATGGAAATCCAATGGAACGAGCCAAGCAGGTATGAAATCATCCGCAGGGTCGGTGGTGGAAAGTACTCAGAGGTTCGTCAATCCCGCTCGCCCATTCTACATTTTCTGTTGACACGGAGATTGTGGCGCTCAGGTTTTCGAAGGAACGGACGTCCTCAGCGATGAAACTTGCGTAATAAAAGTCCTGAAGCCTGTCTCAGAAAAGAAGATCAAGCGGGAGGTGCAATTTCGTGCCTTCTTTTATTTCCGTGCGCGATGTTGACACGCATCAACAGATCAAGGTGCTACGAAACATCTCCGGAGGTCCCAATATCGTTGCGCTCTTGGATGTCGTGCGAGACTCTTCGCATGCGTACCACAGCCTCGTCATGGAATACGTCAATAACACCGACTGGAAGGTCCTACTCCGAAGCATGAACGAACTCGACATGAAGTACTACATGTTCCAACTCCTCAAGGTACGGGTTTCCAGCCCCATGAAGATAATGTACCGAGGCGTTCCTCCTAGGCCCTTGATTTTGTTCATTCTCGGGGTATCATCCATCGTGATGTCAAACCAGGGAATGTTATGATCGACGTTGCGACACGAAAGGTTCAGTCCATTCCGATCTCGAACGCCACCATACTCAGAAACCTCGATACAGTTACGTCTGATCGACTGGGGTTTGGCAGAGTTCTACCACCCTGGAACAGACTACCACATCAGAGTCGGCAGCCGGTACTACAAAGGTCCAGAACTCCTGGTCGGATATAAACGCTACGACTATAGCCTGGATATGTGGAGCGTTGGCTGCATGCTTGCCTCGTTGGTTCGTGCGGCCATTGCTGCGTATGTTTCGGCGGGAGCTGAAAACACTATAGATATTCCGCAAGGAGCACTTCTTCCGAGGATCTGATAACGTCGACCAGCTGTTGAAGATTCTCAAGGTGTTGGGGACGGAAGAGTTTGACAAGTATATGGAGAAGTACGATATCGAGATGGAGACCGATTCAGATGCTTTGCTTCGCACGTGTGTACGAAAAGTTTCTCGACCCGAATGTAAGTTAACTTTGTATGTCAGGTGGCCAAGGCAACCCTGGACACGATACACCACACCGGATACCCAACCATTTTTCACCCCGGAGGCTATTGATTTACTTGAGAAGCTCCTCCGTTATGACCACCAAGAGCGACTCACTGCTCGTGAGGCCCAAGCGCACACTTATTTCAGTAAGGCTTTTCTCCATTCAAGATTTTTTCTCATAGTTTTACATTCCGGATTTAGATGTTGTACGTTTAGAGGCGACAGGCAATCCTGGAGATTGCGTCAGCGATTCGGGCTTCTACTCGACATGAAGCGGAAATACTATTTTTGTATCGCCGTATGCCATGCTCTGTATCTTTCGGGATTTCTTTTCCGCTACCGGGGCGATACGACAGAACCCATAGATCTGCCACACTAACTATGACTCTTATGGAATTGTCTTATGCTGATCTCGGGCCAAGTTTGAACTGAATTCCATGATCTTGGGGCCCATGCGAAGATCTCTTGCGGGATTCCTAGCTCGCTACGACGACAAACGTGCTCGGGACCGCCCCGGGTTCAGTCCTGTATGAATGTAACGCATCTGCTCACGGTTCTAGAACCGCACACCTCCGATTGATGATCGAGATCGTCTGTCCCTGTTTTGTTATGGAACCCGTCTTCCTCGGTACCAGGGATACCCCCTCTTGGATCTGTTGGACCGAGCGGAGAGTGGGTGGGGAACGCCCCAGGGTACAAATGAATGCTCCTGTGATGTGACATACTCCCACCGCGTCCCCCGATTTGTATGTCCAACGAATGTGGACAGTCGTTTTGTGGGGAAGGGTGACTCACAGGTGGCAAAGAGCGATCCGAGGCGCCGGAACGTGCAGGACCAGGTGGTCTCTCCTAATATGGCTGACTAATTGAAGCACCGAATGGCTAATTGTGCCTTTGGGCCACCCATCATCACCCCGAAGTGCCCCAATGACATATTTCCACACTCTTCTCCCCTCGAACTTTCTTTCGGTCCATCAGTGGTGACTTACCGTTGGGTAACCCTTTCTCACACCACATCGTAGGCGCGAGGTAACCAAATAACAAGATACCCAGCTATCAGTCCGGCGACACAAATCACCACTCCTGATGCTCAATTTGCCGTGTCATTTTCGCGAGCCGTCTGGTCCGCGACAGAGCAACGCTATATCCGCATTATATCAAGCATTTGACTGTACCCGTCGACGTCAGTTTGTGGAGCGACATCATCCACCACCACTCAAAAACCACCAAATGTAACAACGCTTTGCGTCTTAGGATTCGGATTCACCGGAAGACCCTCGTTTACTATTTTCCCGCCCCGAACTTCCAGGGCGTTACGCGACTGGATAAAATTTTCATTCGAGGTGAAAAAAAAATAGAGAAAAGGTAAAACAAGAAGGAAGGAATGAAAGAACGGGGGTGGCATCAGTAATTGCACGCAATCGTTACGGTGATGGGGTCCATGATGGTTACCAACCCACTGGCGAAGGTATTATATTGTGAACTCATGATATATAAGTAGGTCATCCTCGACCCGCTCCCATTGTCGCCGGTTCATCGGTAACGTCTCGTAACTCCATTTTTCAGGAAGCACTTGTCGTCGTTCGCGCTTCTTCGTTAAAAAAAAAAGAAAATCGTTTCAGTGTTAGGCACAGAATTGTCAGCTGCTCGGCCCGTCCCAGGAAACCCGAACACACGTCTGATAGAGAACGATTGTTAAATGATTGCGCCGGCCGGCGGTGGGG
>Ga0307515_10019855_pt1 | contig 12045 bp, 9 predicted proteins | sample 17_EM_MG_FD_194513 | JGI IMG/M metagenome (GOLD analysis project Ga0307515, IMG submission 194513) | Populus trichocarpa ectomycorrhiza microbial communities from riparian zone in the Pacific Northwest, United States - 17_EM | ecosystem: Host-associated > Plants > Roots > Unclassified | place...
AAGGGTTTAGGGTTTAGAATGAAGAATATTTTAAAGCAAAAGATATGGTAAAGAATGAAGTATCGTGATTCTGTTGTCCTGTTAAGAAACCTAGAGGTAGTTGCAATGTATAGGAAATGTGTGGAGCTCTTGAAAGCTTGAAGGAAACTGGATGCTATAGGGGTGGAAATTAAGTCTGCCTGCTACGATAATTACCTTTCATTTATGTTAGAATACTTATGTTCATAATTGATGAATTAACGTGTTTTATGTTATTTTTTTCTAGAATTCATGTTCGATAAAAGAATCAAAGAAAACATTTAACAATTACTAGTTATAGTCATGTTGGACTATCAGACACTAGATATCGGCTACTAGTCACTTTGATTAGAGGAAAAATAATAGATTGCTTAAATCAAAAGATTAATCAATTATTCAACATATAAACCTTAATTTTAAGCTCCTTGAATTTTGGGACTTCATTAATTGGCGTTGTCTGTGGGAAACAAATCAAAAGGCCATTAATTATTCTTCCTTAACTGGTTTTTTATATCCCTAATCATCATCAAAGGTGTATGATCAAGACACTTCTAAAATGGGACGTGTCACGAACCTCCCTACAGTTATTGGCATATCTACTCCATCAGAGCTTCAACAACTCTTCAATAGGTAGGAAAGGCTATGCAGTAATTTGTTCGCTCTAAGTTAAAGTATGATTTCTTCTACTTGCCAATGGACTTAGTAAGACAATAAAACTTGGGCTATGCATTTGCCAACTTCACAAATACAATTAGAACCTCGAGATTCTAGAAAGCTTTCAACAAGTACAAGTGGAAAGTTGGTTCAAATAGTTAAGCATGTTAAGTATCTTTGGCAATCATCCAAGAGAAATGAAAGAGTTTCCCTCACGCTTGACACTATGATCAAATGAAAATTCATCAATAGCCAATGAGAAAAACAATGTAAGTTTTTTGTATATGAATGACTTATTCAAAATATGTTTTCATTTTCTTCGGGTGATGCCCGGGAACCTCTCATCAACTAGTTAATGAAGGATTTGACTTGGGAAATAGCCCCACAACCTTCAAAGGATGGGATAGACCTAGTTTTCCTAGTGTGATTGCATAATTTATCTTAGAAGTGATTGACCTAGTCACCCTAATACAATTGCACAACTATCTAAGGATGGGATAAGCCTCACAACCTTCCAAAGATTGGATGGATTTAGTCTTTTTAGTGTGATTGCACAATTTACCTTGAAAGAGATCATCACGGTCTTGCTATTGAGATTGCACAATTTACCTTGGAAGAAATTGATTTAGTCACCCTAGTGCAACTCTCCAAAGATGAGATAGGCCTCATAACCTTCCAGGGATAGGATGAACCCAGTCTCCATAGTGCGATTGCATAATTTACCTTGGAAGTGATCGACATGGTCTTCCTAGTGCAATTGCACAACTCTCCAATGATGAGATGGATGATGCCTCAACAACGGGGATGGAAGTGATCTCCCTAAGGCAACAACCCCATAACTTTCAAAAAAGTTTTGACTTTGTCCCCATAATACAATAACACCAATCTCCACATGATCTTAGCATCATCTCAATGATCTATTAGAAATAAAAAGATATAATCACAACCTAAATTTCTTTTCAGTTCCAAGCAGAGGGCATATCCTACTAAGGTTAGACAAAATTCAAAGGTCAATTCCTACCAAAATTTGATAAATATTTTTCTAAGTATGGGCATTGGACCCATACAGATTTTCAATAATTTTCTAAAGGTTTTTAGACCCTACATGGAATTTTTATTATAAGCGTTGGACCAATATAGATTGCCTAGGGAATTCCCTCAACTTTTTTCTAAGTATGGGTGTTAGACCCATATAAAATTTCAAAACTTTTCTTATGGGCCTTGAACCCCACGTGGAAATTTTACTATGGATGTTAGATCTGGGATGAAAAGAATCAAATTTATAAAATAAAACAAAATATATGTTACATGGAGAAACCCTATAGGAAAGTGGTTGTGTACATAAGGATTGAGGGGGGGAGGCTCAGATGTTTAGACTAGGATCTTCAGCTAGGTATTCTCCATGTTAGGCAATTATAGCCCTCTGCAAAATCAGGCACTAGAATTGGAGTGAAGAAAGCACTGAAGTCCACTTGCATTCTTCTAGATTGATTGAAGAAATACAAGTTGGATATGGTAAGAAAGATATTGTCTCTAATCATCTCGAACAAAGCTACAAACCCCCAAAAACATTCATGGAACTCCCTAAAGGAATTTCTCAACGCCTCCAACTGAGCTCGAGAACTCTAGGCTTTTTTTTAAGAAGTAAAAAGCTCAACCCTCAGACCATCTTAGGTGGTCTTCGCCTCAAGAATCTCCCGTTTTAGGATATCCACTTTATTATAAATAGCTTGAAGCAGTTTATCATTGGAGCCTAACTGAAGAACAATGTCTTGTATCTATTCCTTTAGTGATGAATAGTCCACCTTAAGCCTCCTCAATTTAGCCTCCACAGTAGTCTTCTCCTTCTTTAGTCGCTTGAAGGCAACCTAATTTGTCTTATTTTTTGTAATGACCTCTCTTATGTGGTTCTTTTTGGCCATTTAATGCCTCTTGGAATAAGCGTACATTATAAAAGTCTACCAAAAACAAATGTTGGGAACAATGGTCATAAAACTAATCTACAAAGAGGAATGATAAAGTTCACTACATTGAAGGCTATTTGTCCGATTAAGGCTAAATAGAGATAATAGCTCTTATCAAACATCATTGAGATGTTTGATGTAACGGTAAGGATCCTCTCTAGCAGTCTCATCATTTCTAGGCCAGTCTCTTTAAGGCTTAAACTCTCACCGACAATAGCCTTTATGAGCCACCTCTCCTCATCAGTCAAGGTGGAGAAACTGAAGGAAGCTCAATAAAGACCGAGATCAGGAAAAGCATCCTCAAATTCAACTTCCTTAGGAACAACACAAATAAAAGGCAAAGTTAGAAGTCGAGGTAGAGGAAATGCCACTATATGAGCCTTTATGGTAGAGGCTAGAACACCAATTTCTATAAAGGTGGAGACCCTTCTTCTCTTAAATGTGCCTTAGGCACGCAATCACTTTAGAGGGGGTTAGATTTGTTTGACCCCTAGGTAGGGAAGTGTGACTACCTCTAGCTTTTGTTTCTGAAAGAGGTTGGGCTCCCACCATTGCATCCTTATGGATAAGGATTTCATCGATGATGATGATGATGGAGTTGTCATTCATCTCTTCTCTAATCTTACCTCTACTCAAGATAAGAGACCAAGACCCTTTCAATGAAATCTCATTTGCAGACCTTGTTGAAGTTTCTCCTTCTCCTTCAGCTGTTAGTCATGTCATAACCTAATATAAAATAAAAAAAATTGGAATGGAAAAATTGGAATGAATGAAGAAAATTTGAGATTTGGGTCAAGACAACACAAATAGGAAATTTTTTAGGATCAACTAGGGAGGAATTGTAAATTTAGGGTTCAATTTTGTTAGAAATTGAAAGAATTGATAAGTTTGGGGACTCAATTAAACTTTGAATTGGTTTAATTGAAGAATTGATAAGTTTGGGAACTTGATTGAGCTTTGAATTAGTTTAATTAATGAAATCAGAGGCTTAATTAAAGAAATATTAAAATTCAGAGCTGATTTAGGTCAAAAGTAAGTAGCCATGACGAAGGAAAAAAAACAAAAAAAAACCTAGAATAGAGAAGGGAATAAAGGACATAGAGAAAGACGAGAAGAGAACAGGAGAACAAATGGGATAGAAAAAAAAGAAGAGACGAAATAACAAAGAAAAAGGTAGAGAAAAGAAACGCAGAGAGAACACGAGAGAGATAGCAGGAGAAGAAAACTCAAAGAAGAGAAGACTAAACAGAAGAGGAGAGGAGAAGCCAAGAGCAGAAAGGCAAATCCTAGCCTTCTCCCAAAATCCCAACAATGAGCTTCATCCCTAGGTAAGTTCTTCTCCTTTCCCTCGTCTTGCCATTTTTAATTAACCATCTACTATGCAATCCAAGCATGAATTAATCCACGAATGCTCACTGCTACACGGTTTGGTCACTGGTTTGGGCCAATGACGAAGCTGGTCTATATGGCTAGGCTAGATCCAACCCCTTTAAAAAAATAAAATAAAATTATAATAAAAAAATAGTTTCCTTTTTTCTTTTAATCCAAATTTTATGGGTTTATTCACTGGCGCTAGAGTCAGAAATACTATACTTTTTGGGTTACATAATTTTACTAAAGCTAGGGTTGAAAATATTTGTAATCGAGTATTCAACGTCAGAGTCAGGAATATCTTAGGCAAACCATGAAAAGCATAATACAACAAACTTTTAGCAATTTAAGACAAACCAGCAATGTCGTCTGCCTCAAGTAGGACGCTAAAGGGGTGGTAGTATCTTTCCTTTTTGCGTAATCAGTCCCGTACCATAGAATCTTTGTTGACCAATTAGGATTCCTAGTGATCATAATACTAGGTGGTGACTCCTTAAACTAGACATTTTTCTTCAAAGAACAAGATGTCAGATATCGGTTTTTTTTTCATGAAAAATTTTTAATTGGTCATTATGATGTCTGAGTGTGACAAGTCCTCCAAAAATAATAAAGTCAGCAGTGAACTTAGATGTAACAAAAATAAAAAAGGGTAAGGAAGCTGCATACTTTACAACATAACCTAGTAGTGCCCTCTGTCCATCCTATTGACTTCGTACTCAATTGAGGCCAATATCAATATAACATATGTCTTCCCCTAATCCAAGCTTAGATGGGGTTTATTGTTGACTTCAAAACAAGGTACCCTCTAATAGTGGGAGCAACCCTAAATCTGTTGCATCCCATCTCTAGGGCTGACTAGCCTATTATACCTCACTATCAGCCACCTCCTCCTCTATTTTTTTACATAAGCAGGTTTTCCCTGCAGGGTTCCTTTCATGGCTCTTATGGGTCTATTGGTGAAGTTAAAGAACCAATATATGTCATTGTCACCATTGGTGCTAGCAACTAGATGATAACAGGTCCTAAAAACACTAATTATAGGCTCAATTATGACGAGCCTAAGAAACTTATCAAAGGCGAAAAAGATTATCCACTTGTTGGGGTATAACTGGCTTGGACCCAATTGATAATACCTAAAAACCTCCTTCATAAATCCTTGGAGATGAAAGGTGTACCCTAATGTATACATGTAAAAATGAGTTGTAATTTCCAAATGACCATAAGCAGAGCTTGAGGTCAATTGGTTGATATGCTCAGCCTCAGCAAGAATTTGAGTTGTGTACTCTCCTACTTGTCGAACATTAACGAACTTAATATTCTCCACATCTAAAGTGCTAGGGGAATCATCCTCAAGGACCTGAGGCAACCTTCCCCTCCCTTAATGTTCTTTAATAACAAGAAAAGAAGTATTTCTCCTCTAGAGAGAACTACTTTCCCCTACTAGAAATGGATGTTAGGGCTCCACCCCTTTTAGTTTTGGGGCCTAATCTAATAGACCCATATCCCTGTTGTTTCCCCTAGTTCTAGGTCGAAACCTAAACTCCTCATCATAAGCAACAATATTTTTTTTTCTATAGACAAATCTGACTCTTTTTTGGTCTAATTTTATGTTTAAAGTAGATAAGGAAAAAAAAGCTTTTGGCATGAAATACATAGAATGAGGGATTTTTCTTGGATTATAGCAAAATTGGTTTGAGGTTTTTTCAAATAGAGTAGTTTTTCAGAAATTACAGAAAGTGAAAGTAAAAGAAAAGATAGAAGCAAGAACGACTATAGTTATAAAGAAAACATATTTCTGCCCCCACTGTTAGATGAATAATCTTTCATGTCATCTCAAATCTTCAAAAGTCCATTCAGTTATTGTATTGAATGCACGCTGACGTTTTGTTTCCTAAAGGATACCTCTTTTTTTAATAAAGATAGGTCACTTGATCATCCATTTCAAATAAAAATGAGACACATTGCCACAAAGAATCTCAACAATTCTATAAAGACAAATCTCATGAGAAAGTTAAAAAATCCCTCGTTAATGGGACATAAAATTCTCAAGTAAAACGACTTTTTTAAAGCTAGTAACCTTTCAAAATCTTTGTGTAATAAATATGCAAGGACTTGGGGAGCTACTAATGGGAAAGCATGCTTTATGTTATTTTTTCATAGAATCCATATTCAACTAAAGGACTAAAGGCAGGGTGATGACCCAGCATCCCTGAGCTTAGCTACGCATTAAGCCCATGTATATGTGGATCTAACAGCTTGCCAAACCCAGCATCTATAGGCTCATCTATGCACAAAGCCTAGGTACATGTGGGACTAGTAGTCTGTCAGACCTAACATCCTTAGACTTAACATCTCACTAAGCCTAGATGGATGTAAAATTGATAATCTTTATAGGTTTCCTATTGGGTCACGAGACTCCGTTTATTTTTGTCGTGACCCATAACATAAATAGTTAAGGTCAAAGATACTCATCTCTTTATATCCCCAAGTGTATAAAAGTCTTCAAAATGACTTGTTACTTTATCCCTCATTAATGACGTGTAAATGATATTTATCCCTCGTTAATTATGTGTAAGAGATATTTATCTATCTTTAAATATTATTAGGGTAAGATGACCTCCTTTCCATAAAAGGATAAGGTTTATGTTATCAACTTCATATACAACCAGTGATATCCAATTGAAGCCAAACTATAGACATAAAAGGATTTGGCAGCATCCTTTCAAGAATCAATCAACCAATCTTATATGCAGAAGATAAGATAAGTGACATGAGAAATAAAGGCAGAACTAAGGGTGCAACGCCCTCCAAAATTTAAATTAAAATAGTTTATAATCTTAATAAAATATTTTTTTTTATTTTATAACATATCCCTTTCTAGTTAAAAAAAAATACATTTTTTTAATCATCTTCAAATATTTTATAGAAAATATGATTTGAACATTTCATAATATGATTATAGAGAACAAAGAAAAAATAGATATTCTTGTTAAATGCCTTTTATATTCTAATTTTTCTTTGGTTTCTTTTTTATAAAATTAGCACAGTAAATTAAAAATATAGAGGAAATAGCACAATTTGAAAAGAGAATTGTTGAAATAGCATAGTTTATGTACATATCACGATTCAGAACTGCGACATCATAAGTTGTCGTGGTTCTGAACCACGACTTCCTTAAATGTCGTGATTGTGAATCACAACGAGCGAGAAATTTAATCATATTATCTCAATTTAGAGATGCTAACCTATTCTGTTGCAGTTGGATCTTTTCTAGGATCTAGATATGATCAACTAATCTATAAAAACATTTATTAGATCATCTACGTAGTCTTGTTAGGTCAAATCCACCTATAGATATATCAGATCTCCACCCAAATGTTTAGAAACTTCAATTTCTACGCTTCATTAACGGTTGAAAATAAACAAACATGGTAAGCAATTCTCTTAAATAAAGCAATTCAATGTAGGGTATAACTGTTTTGGTGGTTATCCCGACTCCAGAACATATAAAGGAGTCACGTGTTATAAACATGATGTTTATTTAATGTTAATTTTTCAATCGCGACTTCTTTGTATGTTATATTTTGGAACAATGACAAACATAAACTATATTATTTTACTAATACTTTTTATAATTGTATTATTTTGCCAAAAGTTAAAATTTTATATGCTAATAGCTTAATTGTTCCTTTCTCTTTTGTAAAATATCCATAATGCTTAATTTTGGATTCTCAGGTCGAATTGAAGATTAGATGATACTTAAAATGATTACTTAATATCCATTTAAAAAAACCAAGATAATATATACTAATTATTTTTTTTATAGTGTTTTTTTTTATTAAAAATATATTAAAATAATATTTTTATATATTTTTTAAAAATTATTTTTGACATCAATATATTAAAACGATCTAAAAACATTAAAAAATAAATTTCAAATAAAAAATAAATTTTTTTAAAAAAATATTTCTTTTTTTTAAAAAAAACAAACATGGTCACACGTACATTTTATTGTAGCTTCACCAACCAATTTTCTTCTCTTTTTTTAGTCCTCAATTCTTTTTTGTTCCTCAATTCTTTTTTCAAACACTGACTTTAATGGCTAAAGTATTGGTGAATTTGTCAAAATATTTGAAGGAAAAAACAATTTAAAAGAAAAGAAACCAAAGGTTTTGTTTTTTTTAATTTGGGTTGAATTTCAGTTTTTAAACCCATTTTTGGGTTTTCAGTGTTATTATGTGGTTTAGAAAGGCTTTAATAATATTTTTTAGTTATTTTTAAGTAAAAATAATTGAAAATAAATTTTTAAATCAAAAAATTATCTCATCTAAATTTCCAGCCATCATTGACAAATAAAAAATTAATAATTTTTAATTAAAAAAAATATCATTTTAAAGTTTTATATAATGAATCCACGCGGTTAAGTTTTTTTCTCAACTTAGATTTTTATCCTTCGATAAATTTTAGTATGAGCGGAGCGCGGGACAGTAACCTCGTAATAACCCTTTAAATTTTAAAATTAAAAAAAAAAAACCAAGTACCACATTTCCATAAACCCAAAAACTAATAACAATTCAATTGGTTCGTGGAACTCACTCTCTTTCTGATTGGGCCAGCATAGTCACAGGTATCAAGCAAGGAACTTTAGCTGGATACCATACCTTATAGCCTTCCAAGATCGTACTTTTCATTCACCTCTTTCTTTGATTCCTTAAAAAAGCACCAAAATTCTCTACTGAAAACCATCTTAAGTAGAAAATCGTTATTTCTATTCTGGCTCTAAAGAATTTTCAGCTGAAACATAAAAAATCAGATATTTTTAGAGGTCACTTGTACAATTATCAATTCTTAATTAATGGCTCAAGCAGTGGAGGATTGGTATAAGCAGATGCCAATAATTACTCGCTCTTATGTCACAGCTGCAGTTGTTACCACTATTGGTTGCTCTCTCGATGTATGCCTCCCTGCTTGCCTTCTCTCACCTTTTCTTCTCTTTTTAAACTTTGTATTTGTTGTTTTTCTTTTTTTTCTGTGTGTTTTAATATGTGGGTTTTGCTTGTTTTGATGGGATAATGAATGGTAAATTTGGTTTTAATGAAACGGGCTTTCTTGTTTTCTTTATGATTCAAATGGGTTTGATTTAATTTTGTGAATGATAGGTTTTTTTCTTTGATTTTCATTGTGGGTTTTGTTGTTTTTGAAAAAAAAAAAAAGACAACGTTTTGAGTTATTCTGTTCTTGAATGATTTCAACTGGGTTTCGTTCAGTTCTGTAAGTTGTAGTTTCCCTTTTGATTTTCATTGAAATTTGTGTTTGTTTTTATTTCTTGATTTTTTTTAAGAATGTTGAAATAATTAATTTGGATATTTGGAGGTTGAGTTAGCTATTGCTTTTGTTATTAGACTTAAGGAATTAAATTTGGTTCATTCTGGGTTTATATTTATCTTGGCATTTGTGATTTTGATGGGTTTATAAAGGTGAAGGAATTTCTTTTATATTTAATTTAGCTCTGGTTTTGTTTGTATTGGGCAGATAATATCTCCTTCTAATCTGTACTTAAACCCTAAACTTGTGATGAAGAATTATGAGTTCTGGCGCCTTGTCACTAATTTCCTTTACTTCCGTAAGATGGGTAAGTTTTCATCTGGCTGTTAGTGGTGATTACCAATATCAGAAATGTACGAAAGCTTTCAACTTTATAGTATATGTATCAATTCTTTCGTCTGCACAGCCTCTAGCATCTTAATATCAGAAGGTTTCAAGCTTTGTCTAGCTCCTTCGGTGACCTATGAACAGGCTCCTAGGTGTAGTGAAATGAGAATTTCACATTCGTTTTGCATCTCTATTATAAGAGGGTCCTGAATTGGATTTTAATATCTGTATATCCATAAACAAAGATGTAGATATACTATGAATAGAAGAGTTATTGTAAACTTTGGTTGAACAAGTTCATTGTGAGCGTTGCAGTGTTTTGCCTGGTCAATTTTATGACATTTGCATATATTACAGCATGTGATATCCAAGTTTTTAACTGCCTATCTTCTTCAAGCAAAAATTAATATTCAAGTGCAAATTCTTCAATGAAATGCTACCTCTTTTTTTCCAGTCTAAATCTTAAGGCTTCAGTTCCAAGGAAAGTGATTATCAAATTGTGATTGTTATCATTCTACAGAGGGAACCTGAGTTCTGTGTTGGGAATCAACAATTAATTCCTAAAACTGAATTGGGCACTTCTAATATACCATACCAAGATGTTGCAGATGATGGAGTCTGTGCGCATAGCTGATTAAACTTGCACTTTATGGCTCTTTTTTTTCCATGAAAGCATCTTACATCCTGGGGTGCTTTTTACCGGAAAGTTTGGTTTTCTTATATCTTTATGTTATGTCAAATTCCTTATTCACAATAAAGATAGGGTTATGAGTTCTGACTGCTTATGATATACTTGTGTTCTTGCAGTTAATTTTTTTTTTAATCACCAACTGTCTTTCTTGATGTTCTTCTTCATGATGCCAGACTTGGACTTTATGTTCCACATGTTCTTTCTTGCTCGATATTGCAAACTTCTCGAAGAGAACTCTTTCAGGGGAAGGACTGCAGATTTCTTTTACATGCTCTTGTTTGGTGCTAGTGTTTTGACTAGCATTGTCATAATTGGAGGAAACATACCCTATCTGTCAGAATCGTTTTCAAAAATCATATTCCTGAGCAATTCATTGACCTTCATGATGGTTAGTTATTTTAATCTTTCTTACATTCTAATATCATTTTGATAACTCTTTTTTGAGTAAACTCTTACAATTTTTTTAAAAAATCTTTCATCTATACAGGTTTATGTCTGGAGCAAGCAAAACCCCTTTATCCACATGAGTTTCTTGGGCCTCTTCACTTTCACAGCAGCTTACCTGCCATGGGTGAGTGAGCTTTTAATGAGCATTTGATCTGTTTTTCAGCTTAATCATGTAAGTTTGTCTCGTAATGATAACATGTACTTCTGCCTGCCATCTGTTTGTAGCTGCTCTAACATTCACTTAGAAACAAACTGATACATGAGCTGTCCTAATTAGGGTTCTAACTGTGATGTGTTTCAAGTTGAATTATCTTGAAAGTCAATGTAGAGGCAAGTAGTAACACTGTTTTCTCCCTTGTTTTTCACCAGGTTCTCTTGGGATTCTCTGTTCTTGTTGGTGCCAGTGCTTGGGTGGATCTGCTGGTGTGTTTTATGTGCCATCGTTAATTCCATGTTTGTGCTTTTATGTTACATGCATTAGCAAATTCTTAACCATGCTCACTCGGAAATATTTGCTTGATTGGATATGAACTTCAATGTAGTTCTTGTTTCATCAAACCCTGGATGTTCTGTCATTGGCATTCAAGTTTTGAAGAAACTTAAATATAGATGAGTACCTCCCATGACTTGTCCTTATCATTATCCAAAAAAATGAAAAGAAAAGGGAAACACTAATACTGATTGTAAATTTTGTGCTGTAAGCTGAGACAAGACATGTTGCTTCACTATAAACTGAGTCATCTTCCAGTTTTTGATGTATTGCTTGATGTAGTGAGAGATCAAGGACTTCCACCTTTATCCAGTTACATTATACTTATGAAGTCAAGAAGTATCTTTGAACTCCGATCAAGCTGGAGCCATTAGAATGTGTGGCTCCTCTAGGTTTAATTTGTGTTATATAAAGATATTCCTGACTTTGATGTCAAATTTCCTGTTAATCTGACTGCCTTTTTGTCATGTGACTCTCTTGGTTTCCTTTTTTTAATTGTAACTTTTTTTCTGATACAGGGGATGATAGCGGGTCATGCTTACTATTTTCTTGAAGATGTATATCCGCGAATGACAGGTCGTCGGCCCCTACGAACCCCAGGATTTATTAAATCTCTATTTGCAGATGACGATGTTGTGGTGGCTCGGCCAGCAAATGTGCGATTTGCTCCACCTGCAGAGGAGCTTCACCAAGATTGATGAGATACCCAGAAAACATAGGCTGATGAATAGTAACGTTTGGTTACAGTGGCCTGCCCG
>Ga0307515_10019856_pt1 | contig 12044 bp, 17 predicted proteins | sample 17_EM_MG_FD_194513 | JGI IMG/M metagenome (GOLD analysis project Ga0307515, IMG submission 194513) | Populus trichocarpa ectomycorrhiza microbial communities from riparian zone in the Pacific Northwest, United States - 17_EM | ecosystem: Host-associated > Plants > Roots > Unclassified | place...
TATGATCACGCCCGTTCGGGTTCCAGTCAATCATACTTATGTGGGACGGGAAAAACGCGCGATCGACGAGTGCCTGGGAAAGATGAGGTGTCAACATGACTCGGATCGATTCATCGTTCTTGTAATACAGAATGAAGAATTCCCACGCGACCCTTGCAGTGCTTTACGGTATTCTCGTTCCTGGAGCGTTGGGGGGTGGGGTGGCCGCGGGCGTATATAAACTCAACGCTAAGACCGGTTCTAAACATCATTCAGTAGGCAAAGGTGCCTTGCCATCTCTCTCTCCTCTCTTATCACCCTCATCTCCTACTCCCCTCTGTGCAACTCCAGAATGAAGCTCACCTTTGCTCAGAACCTTCCTCTCAGGACGTACATCATCAACTCTTCCAACCAGATCTTGTACCAGGTCAACACCCCCGATAACGGTGCATTTACCACGATCACCCGGAAACACTCCGCTATGCCCACAAGTGACACGGCTAGCGAGCATACCCTAGTCGAATCTCAATGGTGCCAACTCGCGCGGTTGTGTTGGAACAAACCCGAGTCATCAGAGATTCATATCACCGCTTTGGCTCAGCGCCAGGACAACTTCAAGTCGATCTCAAGGTGAGAGGATATGTCTGAAAATCTTCCGAGCCCCGTTGACTCACACACGACTACTGTTGTGTCTAGGGAGTTTGTGTTCACCGCCAGTGACGGCCGCACTTACGCCTGGAAACTTGGTACCCTCGGTACAAGCAATCCTACAGTGAGTCATTTATTACCCGGACTAGCACGTGTCAGCGTATCTCAGCCTCCTATTCAGTTGGTCCTCAAAGACAACCCCGAAGAGGTCCTTGTGACCTACCGTCCCAACTCCTCCTTCCGTCCCGCCATCCGCTCCCACCTCAACATTGTCGATCGCGAAGATGTTCTGTCGATCCAGGATGACATCATCCTAACTTTTGTCCTCGTCCAACGGTGTAGGCGGCTCATGCGCGAGTCTCATACGCCTCTACCTCAGATCTGGTTCGCTGATGCCGAATCGAGGTCAGTGCACACCTTGTCTAAGGGGTGACCGTCGTACGGTGAGACGAGCTGCCTAGTTCCATGCCAGCCATAGACAAGCCGCTCTCCCACAGCTGCCTCGAAATCGGACGCAGTTCGCTGGCACCCTAAGCCGACCCAGCGTTGTTGTGTAGCCTTGTGGCTCCAGTAACTTCGGACGAGACCACCGGCCCTGTTGCCGCACACGATGCCGACGACATGTGTCGTGATGTAATCCTGTAAACGTGTATTCCCAGTGTCACAGTTAACCCAATTTCGACCGTCGAATGCGACCATAACTGTACGACGACCGAAGTCGACGAATAACAACCAATTGAATCTCTTTTCTTGTGGGATACACAGCCCAACAGGAATCGTGTCATTGACAGACGAGAACAAACCAACTCTCAGATAGTTGTTTCCTTCACACCTCATTTCGTCGCCGGCCGCGGGTGGGTACTGCTAAGGGTTGGATTTCTTCGTGCACTATAGATCAACATGGCAAGCGTGGGAATCGCTTGTTCCAAGACCTCCAGGGACATGTGTGCGCGTCCATCGTCAACTTCGAGATATACATTGAGGTCGGCGAAGGCTCTGAACGAAGACGCAAGAATCAGACGATACCGTGAAAAAAACTCGAAGTTTCCTTCTTGACCAGAACCCTCGAGTCCCATACTCCAGTCCAGAAAGTAAGGCCGCTAGGAGGTGGTTTTAAAGCAGATACGAGAGGTATGCCGAGTTCGCCCAGTCAAAAGAGCGTGCCACGTAAAGTTCCCGTTTCCACCTGGTGCCAGTGAGAGTTGAGTTGAGTTGGTATTGGCAAACCTGTCGCAGGACGAACAAAGACCGGAACGCTGGGCGAAAGAAAAAACCGACAAGAATGAACGGCTTCGAGATCCGCACGGAGATCTCGTATTTTTGTTGCCGCCGGGAATACGCCAAGGGCTCTTTACCCCCTGTCCCAGTCCGGAGTTTCGGCTCGTCAACTCGTCAAGCCGCTCGTGTAGAAGCTCGTTCTCGTCTGAGGTGGCTTGAACGACCATCTCCATGTCCTCCACCTTCGCCTCCATCTCTCCCAACTTCTCCTCCTCTTCTCCCACCTCTCGCTGTTCCAGCAATTCTTCTTCACCTCAGCCACCTCACGCATCAACTTCTGTCTGCTTCGAGCATTGGGTGATGGGCTCACGAACCGGAAAGCCTCAACCTCACTTGGTGGAGGATTGTTGTGGTGGAAACCGTGCATCCAAGATACCTGAGCAATCTGTGACAGGGTCCGGTGCTTTCGAGAGTATCTGGCCATTGTGGTGAGCTGTCAGGAGGGACAAGGATATGTGCCCCTCTCCCAACCCCGCCGTGCATCCAACTCGATCGCGCTTATATTAGTAGTCTATGATAAATATAGGCATTGAAAGGTACAGTATGTAACGAATACACACATCAGTAGGATAAAGAACGAGTTGGAGCTAGTTTCGGCGGATCCCGATCCACCTCACGGGATCTCTCCTCTCCTCCAGGTTGCTTCCATGAGTGAGTGGATCTGGTACGGGCCTAGAGTTGGAGCCATAGTTTTTTGTGTTCCGATAAGCCGTTTCCCACAGAATGTGATTGGGGATTTGGTCATAATCGTCAAAGCCAATACAACGGAACTCCGAAAGTCGATCATCATATCTTGAGAAGACGAATCTGACGACCCTCTGCAGCAGCAGCTGGACAATCCCAGGGATCAGATGGCGATTGAGTTTTGCGGCTTCGACTCGAGGCGGATGCAATAGAAGAGAGTTTGGCTCCGCCCGGGGCCAAGGGTGGTGCGGAGGAAGAGTACAGGAATAGATTCGATTTACAGACACAAGATACACGGCAGCCAGTACAAGGGATCGTGACATGGAAAAGCACAAGGAAAATACAAAAGAAGAAAAAACACCTCCTGGAACGCATTTGGCGGGAAATGGGATCCATTCAACAACCAGAATACGTTGGCGATTGCGTCCGGTCCAAAATTCAAACCATATCATCCTGCGATTTTTCCCGACGGTTCTCTGAAACCCCGTTCTGCACACCACTGGTACCTCCGTTGGCTGCCGATTGAGGTTTCTCGCTCCTAGGACGCATTTCATCATCATTGTCGCTGGATCTTGCTCTGAAGCTCGCAGTTCTCCGCTGTATGGCGAGGACGGGATCCGGAGGAGACATCTCCGCGTCCGTGACAGCCTGGTTGGGGTTAATCACCCAGTAATGCCAGCTACGGTATGATGATCAGCACAAACGGCCTAGACGATGTAGTTGACTTGGAAACGCACTGCTTGAGGATCATGTAAAACGACGCTCCCAGGATTGACCCCAAGCATGGACCGACCCAGTACTGAGCCGATACGTGAGGGGAGATGGCGCTGAGGAAGAAGATGTACACACCACCCATTGTGTTCCATAGGGGAACCCAGTGATAACTGCCGGTCCAAACGCACGTGCAGTGTTTACAGCGCCGCCAGTATAGTAGATCGACCAGCTAGGAGAATTAATTAGTCTTCCTCAGAGGAAGATACGTGTAAAACGTCGTACATTTGAGTGACAAAGAGGGTAAGCCCGATTCCGACCTATGATGTTCCGAAGAAGTCGCCGTTAGTGGCCAGGAGAGCCGCTCTTTACCAGGGAAAGCTTACCGGTGCGAAGGGGGTCACATGGTGTTTTTCGACGGCAAGCATGAGGACCGCGAGGACCAGGTAGGTCGTAGCGAACATTTCGATGAACACCCCTTGAGCGGGGTTGATCCCCTCTTGTAGGCGAGTACTACCGGCGCATGCAACCATCAACACCACCTGTATCCCAGATGGAGAGGCCACTCACTTGTAGCTACACGGTCCAGGCGAGAGTGCCAAAATGACCGCAGCGGCGGCGATCGAGCCGGTAAGCTGAGCGATGCAAAACAACACGAACCTCACGGGACCAATCACTCCCGTAAGGAACAACGCCAAGCTGACATTCGGGTTGAACAATCCTCCAGTGACGCGGTAGAACAACCACGCAGACACTAGGAGACTGAACCCGAAACTGACAGAGGCAATGAAGACGTTGAGGGCATTAGGGGCGGGTGGGCCTACTGTCCCTGCAGACGTGGTCGCTTGGACTGCTCCAAAGGCGAGACTGAGGAAGAAGAAGGTGCCGACGAACTCGAGGATAGCACCACAGAAGTCCTGTTTGATGTTTGCGAAGAGAGAATGAGAAGGCATGTGTGCGGAGGGGGTTGTCGTGGGGGAGATGGGCGATAGGGTCGATTGTTGTCACGGTATAAAAGGGGTCCAGATGACACGAAGCATTACCTTGCTCACAAAGTTTCTCCACCCCCCTGAATTATTCCGCCTGAGCAAACGTCGTAGTATCCGCGCATTTGATCGGCGTCCGAATCACCCCTGGCGCTAGTGCCACCGCGTCCCATCAAGTTGATCGATGTTCGATCTTTCAAGAATCGGCACCCCTCCAAGTGAAAATAAATGTGCTTCATGTGTGACATTTCAGACTTGTGCGCGATTGTCTCCGTGTCCCGGGGACCCGGTTTTACGCCCGCTATGAGGACGAGGAGAGTGTTTTCTGACCATGCGTCACACTGACATTGGTCACTTCTGTCACCATCAACTGTGTGGCAAGTATGTTATGCATTCTCATTGAAGGGTGTTTGCATCCAGTAACTCTGCACCGCCAGTCCATGCCAGAGATAAGGGAGATATCTCGGTGGCTTGGCGATACTATACTCAACGTATTAAATAGCTTTCCGACCATTCGCTGCAAAGTCTCGCTAATCAGAATGAAAAACGGTTTGGAACGAGTCTGGTGCCCCGTCCATTGAATTTCAGAAGCCCCGGGTCAATTCATGAAACACACATAGGAACTAGCCACTGTGTTGGTCTGGAGTTTTTTGATCGGATGCGTCGACCAGTGCATGTGTTCCATTGATACGAGTTGGGCTGCGAGATCATTTTGGTGGGCATGAATTTGGGACTTGGTAGCAGAAAACATACTCCAAGTCAACCTGAATACCGGAAGGTGAGTAGACTATATTCCCGCAGGTTATCGTAGAGAAATGTGTCCGATACGCGAGCGCACGAATCATGCACACACGATCGGACTGTCGCGAGAGCTTGAGATGAGATCCAGAGGTCGGACGAACCGGACAACACATTGGGGCTCTGGTGGCAGAAATTAAGTTTCGAGTCGAACAGTTGATCTGTATGTGTACGCACATGTCGTGGAGGGAATTATTTTCAATCGCCCGGTTTTGTGCAAGCAAGGTTCGTACCGACAGCAATCGGTTTAGATGGTACTAGGGCTTTGGAGATACCAGTTTCATTCGCGGCCGGATCTTCCGGGAGGACCCGTCAAGCTGAGTACAGTAATCTCTATTGGCGGACGTTCCTGGTCTAGTAGCTACATAGACATCCATAGTGGTGTACTATGGTTGTGAATATCCCACAGGATCACTCTGGACCTTCAACGTTTCAACGTGCAACTTCGACATGCATCAGTAAACTCAGTAAACGTAAACTTTACTCTTTGGGGCTGTTTGCGTTTCGATAGATCGCTTTCCACACAGTGATTCACAGGGTACGACCCCAATTGTTTGTCCACCATATGAAGCTCGGCATCCTGGCATGGCGCACAATGCCGGGGCCAGGTCTTCTGGGTAGAACTCATTCCCATCATCAGGCCGCTCACGGAGATCAACGATAAGTGTGCCCCCAGCATGAATCGGGAGTACTTGAGCTTGAGCCGTTGATGACCACGCATTCCAAAAATTGAATGGGATAATCAAGTTCCCAACCTGGTTGAGGTCAAAGTACAAGCCGGCCGACGCCGTGATGCCGTGATGCCGGACCCGGAGATAATCAAATGGCCCACCTCGGTCCATTTCCGCACGACTGCCAAGTACGAATTCGAGAATCTTCTTCTTGTTTGTTAACTATTGTACATTCTACGTAGAAATATGTATATAGGTCATATATACCCGACGCAGTCGGTATCATAGTGTTGGAAAGCAAGGAGGACAGCCGATTACAATAAAGAACAGTAAGGTGCGCGTCGTAATTCGTCGTAATCTCCGTCGTAAAGAATCCGATGCAAACCTGGGTAAGAAAAGGGCAAAAGGATATCATAGGGGGCATGAAGTTTAACCTTGAAATCTGGTTTTCTCGGCACGGGGTTCAACCTCATGGCGTCACGAGGCCATACTATGTCTCCTGGCCTCCTCGATGCTACCGCGGCTCTTGGCCACCATCGCACTTCGACGCCTCTTCTCAATGGTGCTGGCCCAGGGTGTGCCGCCACGGAGTCCACCGAACTCCGCGTCAGCTTGCACGCCGTCGTCATCGTCCGATGCAACGTCGAGGACCTCCGGATCGTCTGGAAGTGGGCACACCGCTTTCCGTTTCACCTTGCGCGTGCCAGACGACGGTTCGCTCGGATTAGAGGAGGAAGATGACGGTGGCAAGGATTCTGGAGGTGAGTCTTCACGCTCGCGGATAGAGCTTGATGCCCGCTTGAGCGTTGGGGCGGGCGCGTCGGGCTTCCGCATCTTCCTATAACCGAACAAAGTCAGACGTAATGCGTGAGGGGAGTGAGGTGTGCATGCTCACGTATTAAGCTTCGGCTCTGCGTAATTCACGCTCTTCCTCACCCTTCCGGTACGCCCTGTTACGTTACTGGGGAGATCGGATTCCTTGACAATGGTATCAACCTCAGGAGGCGGTGAGCTTGATACTCGGGGGGTAGGCAGGTATCCAGTGACAGGAGTGGACGGACAGGGCGTGGTAGGTGCTGTGGATAGGAACGCCTTTGTCGAGTTCGTCCTCAACGATGTAGCAGAAGTTGGGACTTCAGACGCCGAATCTAGATCACCATGGCGGTCGACATCTATAAACACGGTAATCGTCAGTCTCACTTCCGCGCACATGAGATCAGAATTGAAAAACGTACCAGTAGTGTCCAACGGAGGTAAAAAAATTGTCTTCTGCGGGGAGTTCGTGACATCTTTCAGACGAGATGTGGTACCTGCCAAAACCAGGAGCACATTATCTTCCTCTCTTTCCCTCCTCTTTGACCTCTTCCTTTTCTTGGGTATCTCCAATTCTGCCTCTAGTTCCTCCTCCTGCTCGTTCAAAACCGGGAAGACGACATCGTCCTCAACCAGGGGCACAAGATCCTGTGCGACAACTAGCTCAGGAGGGGGGCTGAGCGGTGCTTCGGTAGACTTTCCAGAAGCTATCAGACCGCTCTGTCGTCGAGAAACAGACTTCTTCTTTTGTTTCGGTTGAGGTTCTTCAACATCGACTGGCGCAGAGGGCGCGGTCGACCTCGCAGGGATCGGTAGTCGAGACAAAGACTTTCTTCGGGCGGATAAGGTAGGAGGATCAGCCTCGACCTCATCTTCTTCGGCAATCTCAGGAAAACCAGGCGGGCGAGCGATACGAGGCAAGGCTGGGGGCGAGTTGTTGGGTTGCGGCCGGTACCGTACCGTCGGGACAGGGGAAGATTTGGGGTTGCGTTTTCCAGCAGGGACCTTGTGGGATTCACGTAGGGAACCCAATTGGCTCATGAGCGTCATGACCTGTGTGGATCGACAACGGAAGATTGAATTGAACATGAGTCCGGCGGCAAGGTTGATGCGGGGGCATGAGGAGATGGATGTGGGCGAGAACAGAAGGACATACAGCTGCTTCAGCGTCGGCCATTATTGACCTGGACTTATCCTTTTCCCGCCTGAGCTGGGCGGAGAGGGCGATCTCAGATGAACGGAGACGGAGATTCTCGACGTTAAGTGCGGAGATATGTGCATTGAGCTCCTCGATTTTCACGCTGAGTGTTGAATTTAATCTGGGAGGGATTCTTATCAAATGCCTGGAGTGGCGGGGAAGGATGCGGAGAGATACTTTGTGATGTGTTTGTTGGCGAGCAGGAATCGTTTCTTGACTGAACGAGGGTGGTTAGAACGTGTTGCGGCCAGCAGGGTTTCATAAGCTTACAGTTCTCGAACTCGAGGAGTGCGTCGTTTTGTCGTATGTTAATGGAAACACGCGATTCCCTCCTGCTCATTGTTCGGTGGCCTGCGGTGCGCGCGTCGTTTGGCTCGCTCGTCGTCAGTGTGTGGGCTCGACCTCCGGCTAAGTGGGATGTTGAGATTCTCGGTACGAAGCACGTGTTCCCCGTTCTCGCGCCAACCGCCTCCCAGTGATCTTTTTGTAGTCACCCTTGTTATCTTTCCAATGACCACCCGTTGACCACGGCCCAAGCAGTCATTATCATGTATAATCACCACGGTCAGACCCTATACACCCCGGTTTTTCCCACTGCCGGAAAATCGAATCCCCTCGCCAAATCCCTTTCACACCTCCACCTCGCCCTCGCTTCCATCCCTGCCGAACTTGCTCCTCCTTCTCGTCCATCATCTCCGGGTTTCAACTCGCGTCGCCAGGCAGTGTACGACAACGTCCGCGCCGCCTATAACGCCACCGGTGGTCAGACTTCTCACGGGGGTTGGACCCAAGTTTACCGACTGGTGAACATGACTTGCACGCGTTCCAGATTTAAGAAGTCCGCCACGCGGATTGAACGCAAGGATCCGGAGGAGGGTGTCCCCTGGATCCTTGCCGAAACCGAGGAGGAGTGGGTGGAATGGGAAAAGGCCCGAGAGAAGGTCAAATCCAGACTCAAAAGATCAGACACCGAGGTTGTGGGCCAACAAGGTCATCCCTCTGCTTCTGGCGCCTCGTCTAAACAGGTTAATTTGCGAGATAAGGTCACCAGCTGGAAGGCACACGTTGACAGGTCGTTCCACGAGGACGAGGATATAGTTCATGAGCCAAAATCATCCAACCCGGCCACCGCAAGGAGCTCGCAGCCATCCTCGACGAAGAAACGCGCCTCCCCCCTTGATTTTCCAGTCGTAAAACCATCCACCCTCCAGGCTCGTAAAGACGGCAAGGCGAAGCAGAAACCCTTCAAACCCGTCCCTAAACCCGATCTTGACGGGCGCAAATACCCCCCTGTCGAGGTCCGGCCCACCTCCACCTCTGATCCAAATCTGGAGTCCCCGTCTGAAGGAAGGCGAAATGTGATAAACCCGGTGAGACTACGCTTGTATCTTGGTATAAACGCACAGGTGACTTAGGTTGTTGGATCATGCCAGGTATTGATTCCTCCATCATTTTCGCAAGCCGTTACTTCGACTCCCAAAAAACGACCTAGAGCGCTAGATGATCCATCCATCTCGGTTGATGATATACCCTCTTTGTCACCGCTCAAGGCTGGCCCAGGTAGAATGCCCCTGTTTGGGCTGACAACCCCGGAATCCCAAGAAGCGCAACGAGCTGCGGCTAGGAAACGATTCCGACCGCTCTCGCCGCCGACGACTGGGGATGAACCAGCCGCTCTGACAGATAATGTTACTCTTCCCTCTGCGAAGCGACAAAAGACCACAACATCAAATCCTCCCACCGCTACGCCACACCTACTCGGGCTGGATATTGATATTCCCAAGAACTTCGTTACCCCAACAAAGCAACGGGGTGTCTTTGGGTCTGGCCTTCCAACAAGCGGAGCAAAGAGAACCCCAATAAGACCCCTCGGTGCCGCTGAGGGGTTCGAGGATGTGGACGGCGTGGAGGACGTGGGTCATGTCACCCCAAAGAGGAGAGAGCGGAGCCTGACACCACTGTTGGCCTCTAGCCATAAAGTCATGCCACGACCGCGACCACCCTCGAGAAAGCCTTCACCTCTGAAAAAATCTCGGGCACCTCCCCCCGAGGCTGTCGAGGTTGATGATGATGACGAGGATCTGATACCTCGTGGATCACCAAAGGCGTATTTCTCCTCACCGGCTTCTTCAACTTCCTCAGCCTCCGCGCCGAGGAAGAAGGGGCCATCGTCGCCCGGTTCACCCTCCCTTCTCGCCCTTGGTCGCCCGAATCCCAATTTCACGATAAACCCGGAAGCCTTCGTTCCCCTCTTTACGAGCACGCAGAACGGTCCAGAGGGAGACGGTTCCGGGGGAGGTGGCGGGCGAGTATTGAGTAGGAAGGGGACGGGGAGCTCTATGGGCCTCTTTAAGTTTAACTCGCAGTTCGACGTGGATAAGAACGTGGATGAGGCTGTGGCGCTGCTGGAGAGGGACGTGGATGCGGACAACTGGTTCGTGGACCTGGGCGGAGATATAGATCTAACTGTTGGGGTTGATGATTGACCCGACCAATGGCCGGGTTCTGGTTTGTTGATTTGGATTGTACGAGATGTGAAACTACACCATGCTACGTCGTGCTGTTTTCACTGGTTTGGCACTCTCGATGGTAGAATGCCGGAATGCTTCATTTTTCTCGTTTTTATTGCTTGTACGTGTGTATGAACCATGTGAGGGACCCAGATTACACCTACACTGATGGAACGAGGGTCAAGCGTGCCACGCCTTGGCCACAAGTTCCGTAAGACCTAAGACACGAATGAGTTCGGATCGGTGATCTTTGTTGGGGGGGAAACGAAAGTACTGACCGATATCTTCGGTATTGAACTGGTAAACGCCAACTAACACACCGACAGTCGTCGCCCTCAGAACCCAGGTGAGAGTTGGGCCGAGCTTGGGGAACTTGCGCGGATGTACGTAGTCCACCAGAAGGCTGTCAAACTTGACCCATCAAGCAGTCCCCCCCCAAAAAAAGAAAACGATGAAACCGCGAGTGACAGACTACGTTAGCTTAGCTTCTACCGAGTATGCAACAGAAGGACATACGCCAATGTGACTGTGCATGACCAAGGAGACACCCAAGATGCCGTCCAAGACGGGGTAGGCTGAACCGCTGGTAACGAACGCGGCGCCGGTGATAGGAAGGAGAGAAGCAGCGAGGAGCCTCTCGAATGCCCAATGGTACGATCCGTGACTCTTGTTCGGCGGAGGGAAAGTCGTAGGATCGTTCACGGTTCCTTTGTAGATGGCTGCACAACCCCACGACCCACAAACGAACCAAAACCAAGCACGAGGGGATCGAGCAAGTGCAAACAAACATACGAAGAAGCGTCAGCGAGCTATACCAGGGTATTCACGAGGGAAACCTTTTCGGGGGAGAGCAAAAGGAAAGGGATGAAACTTACGACCACCGGGAACATACTTGAACTCCCCTTCCTCCTGAGCAGTGGCCGTGCTTGCTTGAGCCTTACGAAGCCACACGACGCCAGCCAGGGTCGGCTGCCTCGCGATGTGCCGCGGTAAAGTTGAACGTAACAAGAGTGAAGTCGACGTCATTCCAGTTTCCCAAGATTACTGTACGGGAGGAGGATGTAAGGGATCGTCCTTGCCCGCACCCGGCCTTCCGGTATCGCGCTGACCAATCAAATTGACCGCAACTGGAACAACCACGTGATAACCGACATCCAGTCGCCGGCCCCCAGAACGGCGCTAATAGCAAGACTAAATTCCGACCGTCCCCCGACGTTGGAACCTGTACACCCTGGTTCCGATGGCTTCGATTAAGGGGAAGCGCAGCACGTTCAGGAGACGCCACCAGTCTCCACACCCAGCCAGGGGACAGCAGGTGACCCACTAGTCCCCGACCAACCCCCACGAGGCCGCGCGTGAACTGGGTCTGCTAGCTTTTGAAATCAAAAACTCACCTTCCTACGAACGACCGTCGCAACACGGGCACGAATCCGGGCGGCGCCGTCCACGGCAATCTCTGGTCAGAGGGGTTTTGTGGATCTCCGATGCAAAGTCCCTCGGAATCGTCATTCAGGGGCGAGCCAAAGCACCGACCCCTTGTTACTTGTCAACCGTTCGAGTCTGCAACTCCAGCCAATCTGATTCGCGGCCTGCTAAGCTTATTCGAACCGACAAGAACGCACGCATATATATACATATATATATGGTCTGACCCCTTCAGAAGGGCATCACGCAAACCATGGCTACCGAAACCCAGCTGAAGGTTTTGACCCAAGCTCTCTTCTTCGACCGTCCCCCGTTCTGCAGTGGAACTATCTCTCCGTCGCCT
>Ga0307515_10019857_pt1 | contig 12044 bp, 11 predicted proteins | sample 17_EM_MG_FD_194513 | JGI IMG/M metagenome (GOLD analysis project Ga0307515, IMG submission 194513) | Populus trichocarpa ectomycorrhiza microbial communities from riparian zone in the Pacific Northwest, United States - 17_EM | ecosystem: Host-associated > Plants > Roots > Unclassified | place...
AGTGCATAAAGAGATTTTTAGCATATAACGAGACCCTAATCTTACCTCAGCGAGCTCAGACTAAGAAATCGATTGTGCGGATATAGGAATATCCGCACCGTCCGCTAAGCTGATTTAGGACGGCAATCGTTTTCTTGGTCTGAGGCACTTTGGCGAGCTTTGTAGAAAACCTAAACACGGTTTATATGAGAAGACCTTATCAACTTTAACGAAATTGATCTACCCTCCCACAATACCTGTCAATATAAAAATTACACCAAATTATAGAGAAAAGCCTACTCTATAAGTTATGAGATCTTCAGCTCCTTATACACGCGCGACGTTAAGAGGAATTCGTCGCCGTAGAGGCCCCAATTCTACCTCTACACCGCCGAGCCGTGCAGTAAACACCAACGCTGAACGCTTACATCCACGCCGCCAGCCCTCTGCACAGCCAGCGGATATTCCAGCGGATATTCCATCTGCCAGTCGGACAAAGACATCAAAGGAAGAGAAGGTTGACATCGTGAAGGACCTTCTACATCAATGGGGCTGGTCTTTTCGCAGGCTAATCTTTGAGTACTTGGAGAGCGAGAACGGGCATAGAGGCAATAGGAAGAAGAAGAAAGTAGGGGACCTGCTTGTTGCTTTGCTAGAGGAAAAGGAAATACAAGAAGAGCTTGTTGATAGGGCTGAAATTCATACGACGCTGGTAACCTGTACTACCCGCTGTATCCGGAAAGAACTCCGCCAACTACAATTACAACGCGGCCCCTTTAACACATGGACTCCAGATATAGAGTTTCAGGATGTTGACCTTGAGAATGCGGCCCAGTTTGTTCAGCAGCACGGTCCGCTGCTGTTCCAGCTTATTGAGGGGATATCCGCACCAAATAGAGAGGAACGCAGTCGGGATCCGCACGGCGGACGTACAGTTATAGTTGCCTCTATATTCCTCCTAGGGTTTGCCCGGAACTCCGCAAATGGTTTCGCCCGTCTACTTGGTCTACATCTTCAGGCGCTTGGTGTAAAGCGCCGTGTGCTGTCTTTCCTGCATGGCCTTGGTCTAATTGACAGTTACAAAACTCTTAACGCTAAAAAGCTCGGGCTAGCTGAACGTTCCAAGGAAGGTCCTATCAATTCTAATGGCCCTTCTAACGCTAATAACCCTCAAGAAACTGATTAAGTCTCTGTCTATTCATGATGATGTCTGCATTGTCTATGATAACTTTGACTATTGCCAAAAGACTCGACATCAGGTTATCGGCGAGATTGGCGAGTTCAATTCGCATACTACGGGAAAGATTTTACGCGGAGTCTGCATGCCTGAAGGGGGCCTTAAGCAGTCGATGCTGAACAACACCCGTCAACTTAAGCTAGATGAGGTTGTTAATGCAGCTGGGAATAGGTTTGATGACCTTCAGAAGCGGATATCTACAAGTTTTATTGCGGACGCCATCCGATGCGCGTATTCTACTGCAGTTAATAGCATATTCGACTCTAACGCGGATATTGAATATCCGCGTATACCAGCAGTTGATATTCTCCCTCATGGAAGGACAGAGCATGTAACTCTAGGACCTATTCTAGATAGCGAGGCTTCTATCAACGGCAACTATCGCGTAATGGAGAATATCTTCCTGGAACAACTGCAGTATAATCGCGAAACCGCTTTTAACGACCGGCTTTTCCTAGTATACGGAGATCAGAAAACCGCAAAGCTTATCCGATCATGCAAAGAGGAGCGGGTTGAGGCGGAAGGTGCGTACGATAGCCATAAGTGGGTGTTGCCTATTCCAGGGCTATGGCATGTGCGATTGAACTTCCTGTACATGATTATGCGTACGTTCTATGGGGGTGAGGAAGCCGCGCAGCAGTTTTCAGCGCTTTACGCCCATATAAACCACCTAGGACGGCGCAATATTCCTAGGGAAAAGGCCCCGTTTCATCATATGGAAGAGCTAATCCTCCAAAGCTTTGACGCTCGTGTTGTTGCGTTGTTCCTACTCCATATCCGCAAAAAGTGCAACATTGAGGCAGATGGTGAGGCTGAGCGATATGTGCGAAACCTATCTCCGCAGCAATTTCTGGAGCATGTTGAGGATATCCGCACAGCAGCTTTTTCAAGAGATGTATGCCGCGATGCAAATCAGCGCTCAGAGCCACCTGCAAACGCACGTCAGCCAGCAGCGACGTCGTCCTCTGCGGGTACATCAAGCTCCGCCGCTGATAACTATGATACGGAGTTCTTCAATCATATCCGGTTCCTGCAGGTTATTGATACTTACAAGCTTCTAAAATACGCCATTAAGCATGCGGATATCGGACTACTGAAGCGTGTAATCCCCCGCCTTTGCTTATACTTTGCTGGAAGCTCGTCGAAGAACTATGCATATGATATGCTGATCCTATGGCGACTAGTTGGAACAAGCGCTTGTGATCCAGTGCTTCAACGGGCTATCCTTGCCAATAGTTTAGTCAACCTCCGAGGGCGGCCAGATAGCTTCTTCGAGACGGATCGCCTTAATGAACTGCTGAATCTTCAACTCAAGGAGTTGCTCTGGACGCGCGGGAATTCGACGTTTGGCATGGACGAGCTGTTTAAATGGAGTGTTCTTACAATAAGTTACACTAGCGCGCTCCGCGATATTTTTGAGCGTGTATTTGGTGAACGTACAAACAGCGAACATACGACTAAGTCTCCAGCGCTGGATATCCGCTATCTTGCAGATCAGATCAGGAAGGATTCAATCGTGCGATATGCGCGGCGCTCGGCGGATTTTGAGGCTCCTTCGCTTCTACAGCGCGGATATGAGAAACTCGCAAAGGACGGCGTAAATACATTTAACGCCTTTCTATTAACTGCAGCCGGTTTGCCATTTGATCCCCTTACATGCAGCTTTGGTGATGCCGACGAGAATATAGAGGTACTAGGGGAAGCTGCTGAATATATTCACATGGTTTGTTGTCCTAATGTTACACCTATACCTCTGCTAATGTGTATAATAGTCAGTGTATGAGTTGCTTGATGAATGCTGAGAGTAACAGTAATGTATTGTTTTAATTGCGGATATACTTCCATTGTGCGTTAGCGTGTACGGGACGTTGGGTTTGAGGCACCTGCTATTCTTCAACTTGGATTAGAGCGGCTCTTACAGGGCGGCATTACTGATTTTAATATGCGGATGTCTTATATTAGCGGTTTACTGTACGACCCTTATGAGGACGGATTCGATGAGGCTACGGATGATATGCCGGAGGACTTTCAAATGCTTGGGCTTTTGGTACGTTTCTGTCTTAATATATTAATCGAGTTCTTTTTATTAATATTAACTCTAGCCGGCGTATGATCTTCTTGGTGCGTAGTATATAACGTAGCAGTGGGCTGTTTTGTAGTGCAGATATATAAATATCTGTATCTTAGCTTATGCGGATATCTTCATATTAGCTTATGCGGATATCGTCATCTTAGCTTGTGCGGATATCACAATATTAATTAAGTATATCTATTGAATGTAAGGCAGAGACTTGATTCCTACGTATGTAGTAGCAAAAAGGTATGAGCTACTATTTCATTATCGTAAACCAGCAACAACAGCCAGCCCGCAGCAACAGCTAACTTGCATCTACCTATATTCGATATCCGGTAGCCCAGCATTGCGTACAAGCGTAATAACACCACGCCTTAGGAACGCAAGCTCATCCTTTATCTCACTTAGAGAATCTTCAAACTCACTGAACTGGCGATCCATAGCTCGAACATCTTTCGCCATATCAGTCACCCGTTCACGAACTATATCAACGCGCGCAGAAACAGCGATTGCTGAATACACCCCAACAGATTCCGTGCCAGCGGAAGCGGCGGCAGCAACGGCAGCACCCGGCGTGCCAGCAATTGGTGAAAGAGTTGGAGGAGCAGCGGCAAAGCGGGTGCCTCTACGGCCGCGCATACTACTGCGAGTGGGAGTCTTAATGGGAGGGGAGGTCTTGGTGGGGGGAGGCGTGGTGGCGCGGGCGGGGATGGTGCGAGAACGAAGCTATGCGGATATCAGCAATATCCGTATTATTAACACGCGGATATCATACCTTCTTAGTAGGCGTTTCGGCTGGACTATTGGCAGAAGCTGACTTCGCACGTTTTTTGCGCTGAGGTGTAACCGGCTCTGGATCCAGTAAACTTTCCTATACGCGTGTTAGCTGACAGAATAATAGTATACTATTAGCACGTACCTTTCCGCACGACCTGCCACCCACACGACATCTTGAGCACGCACCCCCAAAATGAGGCCCAGAGTCCTTCTTGTAAACGCGACATTCGTGGCCATGCTTCTCGCATAGAGCACATGGCGGGTTGCGCAGCTCACCAAAGCTACCCTCAATATTCTGGACGTGTGTCAATATCCGCTGGCGGCTTTCCTTCATGCTCTCCCAAACACCAGCTTTTGGAGTGTACCATTTATTCGCTAACGGCACTTGGATAGGAAGGCGCTCGTTTGTGTTCGTAGTACTGCGGAGATTGTGAGGGCTGCGGAGATTGCGAGGGCTGCGGAGATTGTGAGAGTCGGCGTCATTAAGATCTTCATCTTTGCCGCTGTCTAAAGATTCGCTATCTGAAGAAACCTCATAAATGTTTAGGTTACTATAAGAGGTAAATTAGTAGACAAGACATTAAAACAGTATGACTAACACATACGATTCAATGGCTATCTTGGCCTTCAGATTCGTATCAGCAGCCTTTTCAGCCTGCTTTCTAAGAAAAGAAGATAAACGAGCCTTATCAAGCCTCCTTTCAGAAGCATTAGGTGGCGGCGGCAGAGAAGCGGACGGCGAAGAAACTGATGGCAAAGTGGTCCACGGCAAAGATGCAGGCAACGGAAAGGCAGGCAGCGAAAAGGTGCGCGGATTTTCAGCGGATTTCGCTCTATCCATATTTTTGTCGTCTACTAAATCCTGCAAAGAGCGCTTCGGTACATATTTTCTAAAATCACATTAGCTACAGGCACAATTTAGTATTAGAAAGCTTACTCTTTAGGAACAGAGTCCAAAGGCTCAGTGAGAGCAGCCATGGCGTGCTCAACAGCATCCTCGTTCACTTCGCGCATATCGAGTTCCTCAACTACCTGGCTGCTGTTGTTCGCATCGACATCGTTTACAGGTGTAAATAAAGGCATCGCAGACAGTAGAACGCCAAGGGACAGTGGATGAAACAACAATGATGAAGTTTGCGGTGCGGTGCTGTGAGGTGGAAGGTTGGTGGAAGAAGAGGTGCGGAGGTTGATTAAAGGTGAATATCTACGCTACCGATTTTATCAAATTAGCTCACTAACAAATAACTGCTACTATGATGACTTACCTTAGTGATTATCAACGGTGCGGATATATGAATATCTTTATCTTACCTTATACGGATATCTTCATCTTGGCTTATGCGGATATCTTTATCTTAGCTTATGCGGATATCATAATATTAATCATATCTATTAAATATAAGGTAGAGACTTGATTCCTAAGTACGTACGTAGTAGCAGAGAGGTAAGAGCTACTATTTTATTACTCTAAACCCATAATAACAGTCAACCCGCAGCAACAGCCAACCGGCATCTACTTAAATTCTATATCGAGTAACCCGGCGTTGCGTACAAGTGCTGTAATACCACGCCTCATAAACGCAAGCTCATCCTTTATCTCACTCAGAGAATCTTCAAGCTCACTTAACCGGCGATCTATAGCCCGAACATCTTTCGCCATCTCAGTCACCTGTTTACGAACTATATCAACGCGTGCGGAAACAGCAATTGCCGAATACACCCCGACATTTTCCGTGCCAGCGGGAGCGGCAGTAGTACCAGAAGTAGCACCAGGCGTGCCGGGAATTAGTAAAAGAGTGGGAGGAGCGGCGGCGGAACGGGTGCCCCTACGGCTGCGCATATCACTGCGAGTGAGAGTCTTGGGGGAAGGGGAGGTCTCCGGAGGGGGGATGGTGCGGGTACGAAGCTATGCGGATATCAGCAATATCCGTATTGTTGAGATGCGGATATCATACCTTCTTGGTAGGCGTTCCAGCTGGACTACTGGCAGAAGCTAATTGCGCATGTTTTTTGCACTGAGGTGTAACCGGCTCCAGTCTCAGCGAACTATCCTATATGCGTGTTAGCTGATAGAATAATAGTATACTATTGGCACATACCTTTTCGCACAACCTGCCACTCAAGCGACATCTTGAGCACGCACCTCCAAAATGCGACCCAGAGTTTTGCTTGTAAACGCGACATTCATAGTCTTGCTTAACGCATAGAGCGCATGGCGGATCGCGCAGCATACCAGAGCTACCCTCGATATTCTGGACGTGGGTATATATCCGCTGGCGAGCTTCCTTCATATTCTCCCAAGCACCAGCTTTCGGGGTGTACCATTTATTTGCTAACGGCACTTGAATAGGAAGGCTCTCGTTCGTGTCAATATCCGACGTTGTAGCTTGGGCCGTCTGCGTACTGCGGAGCTTGCGAGAGCTGCGGAGATTGTGAGAGGATGGAGGAGGGCTTTTGGGAGAGTCGGCGTCATTAAGGTTATTCTCTTCATCGTTATCTAAAATCTCCAACATTTCTGTTGGGTTACTATAAGAGGTAAATTAGTAGACAAGACACCAAAAGAGTATAGTTAACACATACGATTCAAAGGCTATCTTGTACTGAACATTTTGCGCAGCAATTCTATTAGCCTGCCTCTTAAGAGAAGCAGAAGCACGACGAGGATTAAACTTCTTAGAAGCAGCAGGCGACGAAGAAACAAGCGGCTTGAAGGTAGGCGGCGAAGAGGCAAGCGGTAAAGAAGTAGGCGGCAAAGAGGCAGGCAGTGAAGAGGTAAGCGGATTTCCAGCGGATTTCGCAATAACCTTATTATGGTGCTCTGCTAGATCCGACAAAGAGTGCTTTGGTACGTATTTCCTGAAATTATATTAGCTGCAGGCATAATTTAGTATCAGAAAGCTTACTCTCTAGGTAGAGATTCTAAAGGATTAGTGAAAGAAAGAGCGTCCTTAAAAGCGTCCTCAATTATTTCATCATCAACGTCGCGCGTATCAAGTTCCTCAACTGAATAGCTGTCGGACGTATTTAGAGGTATGAAGGAAGGCATCGTAGATAGTAGTATGCTAATGGACAGTAGATGAAACAACAATGATAAAGTTTGCGGTGCGATGCTGTGAGGTGGAAGGTGCGGAGGTTGATTAAAGGTGAATATCCGCGCTGCAGATTTTATCGAATTAGCTTACTAACAAATAATCACTGTTATGGTGACTCACCTTAGTAAATATCAACTACCTCTTATACAACACTCAAACTGAATGGCTAATATAATATAGGTTCTACGGGTTTCGGGAGCTTTGGGTACGAACCTTGGTCTCTCTAGATGAGAATCTAATGGACTATTTAAATGCGCATGCGGAGATCGACACTTAACACCCGGATATTGATTAGAGCTCTGCCCGAGTCTTAGTTAAGTCGACGAACGAGTGGAACGCCGAGGAATATTGAATACCAACCTGCTGAAGCTGCGTCATATCCAAAACCGAGGGCGGAGATCGAGCGCTAGGCTGCAGGTTCTGAGCTGCGCTCAGTTCAGAGAGCGGAGATCGAATATTAGACTGCAAATTCTGAGCTGCACCCAATTTAGAAGGCGGGGATTGAGCATTAGCACGCGAATTCTGAACTGCGCCCAGTTCAGAGGGCGGAGATTAAGCATTAGCCTGCAAACCCTGAGCCTCAGAGTTTCCTAGGAGCGGAGATCCAGTATCGCAACTCAAATCCTGAGCCTTAGGATTTTCTAGGAGCGGAGGTCTAATACTGCGTTGCGAATTCTGAATTTCCGGATTTCCTACTACCTGGGAACTGGTGCTACGCCGCGGATATTGAACTTTGGAATTTTTCGTGATCGGAGATCCAATGCTATGTTGCGAATATTGAACCTTAGGCTTGTCTGAAAGTTGAGACTTAGTGGTGCACTGTGAGCTCTGACACTCAGGCTGCCCTAAGGATTCGAATTCGATGCTGCGCTGTGAGCTTTGATATCCGGATTGCTCTAAGGGCTGAGACCTAATGCTGCGCTGTGAGCTCTGATATCCGGCGTTTTGGCCGCGGCCCATTTACACTTGCATTGCCACTGATATCAGCAAATGGACGTCTCTGCGTCTTTTTTAAGGTCATACTGCTAGCTAGTGCAGTACTGGAGGGGAGGATTGGCTGAAGAGACTGGCTTAGAGTCGTATTGGCACTAGCTATATGAGTAGAGGTGGTACTTCTTACTCGAGCAGAGCGGCGGTAAGTGCTAGATTTACCTCCAGTTGATTCTGCCCGCTGGAAGGGAGCTAACTCTATAGTGGTTGATACATTGGCCCGTAAGTCTGCGCGTCGGGATGAGCTTCCTAACCGCACCGGTGAGCCACCAGGCGAAGCATGCGGTTGTTGAGCACTAGTATGCGGTTGGTCGGACAAACTATTCGAAAGCCGCTGTGAGCGACGAGCCCGGGTTGATAGATGAGCTGCCGAACCACTACACCAACCCTGCAGATATCCGTCCACACCCGCCGCATGAGCTAATTCCCTTCTAGTATCCTGCTGCTGAGTTGCTGTAGAGGGTGCCGTAATGCGGCAGTTTGCCGTCGCCGTCGACACTAGATTACCGCAGATTGCTGCCGACGACGGACCATTGCCAGCAGGATCATCAACAAGGCCACGTTGATTCGCAATAACCGCACGCGGAGATCGCTGCGGAGATTGAACACCACGCTGTGAACTAGCGCCACCTATATTCGAGCCAACAATACTATCGGACCTCTGCTGCGGAGCTCGAGGGCTACACCGCGGACCAACACCTAGGTTGTTCTGAGATACAAACTGAGGCAGCAGAGAATCGTGAGGATCGTGCGGAGCTATATTAAGAAGCTGTTGGGAACAATGAAGGCGCTGCGGGGAGTTATTAGGATGCTGAAGGTCAAGTTGAGGGTTCTGCGGATATGCACTAGACGATTTTCGAGCGGGTAGCCGTGTATCCAGAGTATGCGGATATTGAACATCCAGCTGTTGAGATGACTGCGATAGAGTGGCATGCGTAGTCTGGGACCAGTTCGCCTGTAAGTCTTGGGTTGATGCAAGCTGAGTTCTTTGAGACTCGGTTATATCCGTTTGCGAGCTAGATGCTAATGATAGCTGTAAGGGCGGTGATACTTCGGTTTGCAACGGTTGATTAAGGCCAGCACTCTTTGTAGTTAATGCACCAACAGGTCCCCATTGACCCACCAACAGTAGAGGCGTCTGTGACGAGCTTCTAGATACGGCAACACGTCTACTAGATTGCGACGCAGCCTGTGAGACGCTAGTACTAGAGTATCGCGTTCCTTCCTCACGAATAAAGCGGATAAGCGCGTCCACTTCATCTCCTAGGAAGCTGTAATCCCATTCGGGCAATATCCGCTTAAGGCCCTCACGAGTTAGCGGAGGTTGGATACAGAGCATGCGGATTTGATCGTCGGATATAATATGACTGGAAATTGGACTCCAAACTGCATCCTGGTATGTCGTATCAAGCCATCCTTTAATCCACTTCTTGACACTTGCAAATAGATCCTTTGAGTACTTGCTCTTCGCAATATTCCTAGTGTATGGTGCGACAATATCATACTCCTTATAAGCCTGCAACGAATTATCGCAATTAGAGCAACAGCGTGGACCTCCAGATAACGGACTCGTCTCCTTATACGGCTTAAGCAGAATATTGCGTAGACATCCAGTAGCTTCATTCGCGAGCTCGTACAATATATCTGGAAGTACCGCCCGTTTCTCTGCATCAGTCTTCGCCCTCTTCTGTTTTTCCATATACTCGATCGGCAGGGCTAATGATGTTATATTCTCATTGAGTATTCGATCCTCCTCCTCCCGAGCAGATACCTGCGAGATAACATCACTGTTAATTGTAACGAATGAAGCCAGATCGCTGGCGAAATCCGCTGCCCCATCCTCCTGTATCGCCATCCTAGCAGTAATAAAGTCACGGCCGAGTCGGGTAGATAGAGGGGCTGTAGGTTTTCGAGACTTTCGCTTTGGCAGTGCAATATCCGCAAGAGCGCCCTTATACCAGTCTTCAATAAGGATAATTGCATATCCGGTAACACCGTCGCGTCGGGCGGCCCGTCCGAATCGCTGCAGTATCATGTTCAGGCTTTTGTCGGGATGATAACCGTATACAATAGAACGGACAATATCTGGAATATCCGCACCATGGGCCAGGGCGTCCGACGTAATAAGAATGCGGGTAGGTGAGTCTTCTGTGTAGAAATTTCGATACTCCCTGCTCTTGTCACATTCGGATAATGTCGCATGATAACTCCGCACTGCTATTTTAGCCTGCTTTATAGTATAGCCCTTGGTTATAAGCCACGAACGGATCGTGTTCAGACACCCACGGATATGATTTTTGGCATGAAGAAAGATAATCGTCTTAGGAATTAATTCGGGGCTTGGAACCTTTCGTCCCTTCGGCTGTGCAGTGCCTCCTGCCAGATTTTGGATCCGCCCGACTGGTTGATGAATAGAGGTAGCGGGTATTTGACTGGAAGATGCGGATATCCTACTAGGCGCTGCGGGCGTTTGGCTGGATGATGCGGATATTTCACTAGACCCTGCGGATATCTGGCCAAGGGTCGCGGATGTATGATCCTCCTCTACTACCGCCTCCTTAAATGCCTCTTTAATAACAAAGAATAGTGCCTTGTAATTATTCTTATCCCTCCTCTTAATATAGCCCCTAATAATGGATAGGTCAGGCCGATCAATATTCGTTCGTTCAAGATCCGTCGTACTCCAATGAAACCCCGCCAGCTTCATTACCTTCGCATACGTCTCCTCATCGAGTGTTGCAGTACATGCAAACCACGGCACTGTTGGACCAAGCAGTGATCGGACCTTGAAGAGCTGTGCGTAATGGGGCCGGAAGCTCTTACCCCAGTTGGCAACTAGATGACACTCATCAATTACAACTAAGGAAACATGCGAGCGAAAAGCAGGCCAAGTAAGGATATGGTGGAACCGTTTACTCGATAGCAACTCTGGCGATACTAGAACATGCGTAAACCGACCCGCCTTAATATGTTTTAGGATATCCGCATGCGCTTTTATCACCTCCGCACATACAAATACGGGATTTGCTCCTGGGATGGCCCGTATCTTCAACAGCTGCTCCTCTCCAATTGCGTTTAAAGGCAACACAATAATAGCAACGGAAGCTCGAATTAGTAATGGAATCGCCTGCATTATCATGCTCTTACCCCATGATGTCTTCGCCGCCAGGAACAAGTCCCTCCGCCCGTACATTACCCGTCTTAACACCTCAATTTGACTAGGTCGTCCGCTGTACGGATATAGAAGCTTAATAGCTCTATCTATTGAGCTTAACTGTTCGTCTTTACTTGCCTCCCGTAAGGCCAGAAGCTCATCTTGCACGTCCCATAACTGCCTCTCTACCAGGGACGTGAGATCCTCCCGTAAACGATTATCTAGCTCCCACAAGCTCCGCGAGACCTCCTGGCGTTCCCGTTCAACTGCGGTCTTCCGACCCCGGCGGCTAGTGCTTTTCTTCCGAGCCATAGTGGGTTTTCTATGCGGATATAACGCCTAGCAGTAGTGGAGGCACTCCAGGCCAAGGGAGGATATTTTTAAGGAAGGACCCAACTATAGCACCTACTAAGTGTTGCAATGGCTTTGAGTAGTAGATGTCTATATATCTGTATAGTTTTATCTATATTAGCAGACTATTCAATAAGATACAATATGTGCTTATGCTTTTAACAACGCGTTTTTTAACTTTGACGAAATTGATGTCAGGACCGAGCGATAGCCGTATTATAAAATTCGTACCATTTAGAAGCCCTAGTTCTTGAAAATATTGTATTAACTTTTGGTAATAATAACGCGTTGTGTGAATGAATGAATTAGATATCCGCAATATCCGTTTTGCGGATTTTGCTTATGCTTTTAACAAAACTCGCCAAAGCCTCTCAGACGTGATTTTGCAAT
>Ga0307515_10019858_pt1 | contig 12044 bp, 8 predicted proteins | sample 17_EM_MG_FD_194513 | JGI IMG/M metagenome (GOLD analysis project Ga0307515, IMG submission 194513) | Populus trichocarpa ectomycorrhiza microbial communities from riparian zone in the Pacific Northwest, United States - 17_EM | ecosystem: Host-associated > Plants > Roots > Unclassified | place...
GCGCTCCTCGCGCTGGGTCTCCAGATCCCAGATCCGGACTGCGCCGCCGCTGCCACCGGCGGCGACCCTGCGACCGTCCGCGAACGGCGCAAAGGCCAGGATCTTGTCCTCGCGCGGCGGAAACAACGACTCCTTGGATCCGTCGAAGAGCTTCAACCACGGCAGCGCGATCACGTACCGGGTCCGCGACAGCATCGCCAGGGCAGCGATCGCGCCCCCCGCGCGCGGGTTGGTTTGCAGCAGCCCACCGGTCGCCGCATCGTGGAGGTGGACACCGCTGGCGTCACCCACGCCGAGCGTGCGGCCATCCGGTGACAGGGACAGCGCAGCGACCGGTGGCACCGCATCGATACGCTGTGACGGGAAACCGCCATCGGTGATCGCGAGCACCTGGACCGCTCCGGCGGAGGCGAACGCCACGCGATCCCCCGAGGCGGCGACCGTGGCGATCGTCGCGGCCTCGGCGTGGCGCGCTTCCCGCCTCGCGCCGGTCGCCAGATCGAGCACGACCGTGACGTCGCGGCCTACCCCGACTGCGTGGGTTCCGTCCGGCGAGAAGCCGACCGCCAGGCCAGCCACGAGCGGGGTGTCGCGGACCGGCGCGCGGTTCGCGCGGTTCCACACCCGCAGCCGATCGCTCGCATCGACCGCCGCCACGCGCGCGCCATCGCGGGTCATCGCCACCGCGTGGACCTCGCGATCGCCGAGGATCGCGACCTCGCGCGCGGCGCGGCGGTCCCACACGACCGCGCCGCCGGACTCATCGTGGCCGGTCGCGCGATCGGCGGTGACGAGCAGCGTGCCGTCGGCGCTGGCGGCGATCGCGCCGATCTGCAATCGCCAGGGGGTCGTTGGCTCGCCGTAGGGGTTGAGCCCACTCGGGACCGCCGGCCGGCGCAGGAGGGGGGCTCCCAGCTGGATCGGTTCCGGCGTGGCCGCGACCGCCGGTGACGCGACCTGCGTGGCGTCGCGTCGGCCGCAGGCCATCATCGCAAGCGCGAACACCAGGCGATTCATGCGACGGATACTACTGCGATGCGCCTTGTCCGTACGCCGGAGAGCCCGGGCGATCCGACGACCACGAGTCGCGCCAATCGGTGTCCGAAGGTATCGTCGCTCGCGAAGGCCTCGCGTGTGGCTTCAGGGCGCGAGCGGATCGGCGGCCGCGGCCTTCGCCTCGGGCGTGAGCAAGCCCGCGATCGCGTAGACCAGCGTGCCGTCCTCGGCGACGAGCAGTTCGGCCACGCTTTGAGACACCAGGCGGTCGAGCACCTCGCGGCTCTCGGCGACCGTGAGGCCGCAGCGCGCCGCGGCCTCGGCGACCGTGGTCCGCCCGCCGAGCCGGGCCGCCAGCGCCAGCACGCGCTTCTCGGCGGTCTCGGTGTCCGTCGGCGGCGGTGCTGCCGCCTGGCGCGCGCGCCGGAACATGCGCCGGGCCAGGTAGCCCCCCGCCAGCGTGGTACCGCCGAAGAACACGGCGATGCCCACGAGCACCGATACCGGGGTCTTGCCGTTTCCGCCGCCGGCGACTTCCACGAGCGCGGTCGCCACGAAGAACAAGCTGAACAGCGCGATGATCACTCCGAGCACTCCCAGGAACGTGCGCATGACTTCCATCCTATCATCCTGGCCGGCCGGCGTGCACGTGCCGGGGCGCCGCTCGACCGCCGGCGCGGCTGACTGTCCCTGGTGCGGCCACGGTGCTGTCCCTGTCCGCGCATCGCTTGGCGCGCTAACGATGATCATGCTCGAGTGGACCCTGTCGACCGATCCCGCGCGCCTCGATCTCGATCGCGTGTACAGCTGGCTGCACCATGCGTACTGGTCGCCCGGCGTTCGCCGCGACATCGTCGAGCGCGCGTTCGCGAACAGCCTGAGCATCGGCGCCTACGCGAACGACGGCGCGCAGCTGGGGGTCGCGCGGGTGGTCACCGATCAGGCCACGTTCGCGTGGTTGTGCGACGTGTTTGTCGACCCCACCGCGCGCGGCCGCGGAGTCGCGCGTGCGATGGTCCAGGCGCTGCTCGCCGATCCGCGGCTGCAGACCCTGCGCCGCTGGTGCCTCGCGACGCGCGATGCGCACGGCGTCTACGCACCGCTCGGCTTCGCCGCGGTCGATGCCCGGATCTGGATGGAATGCAAGCCCGGTGCAATGCGCTGGTCGATCCTGCCTGCCGAGGCGTGATCGCGCTCGAATGCCCGGGGCGGAGCGCGGAGCCGGCCGCTCGCTACGGGGCCTGGAACAGCGCGCGCACCTCGGTGGCGCTCAACGCGCGGCTGTAGATCCGGAGCTCGTCGATCTGGCCGTTCAACAGCGGATCATTTGCGTACTGCGACTTGCCGATGAACGTCCCCGCGGTGGCGCCCAGCGACGACGGGGTCAGCGTGATCGCGCTCCGGCCGACCTCCGCGCCGTCGACGTACAGGATCCCCGTGCCACCGGTGGCGGTCACCGCCACGTGCTTCCAGGCGCCGGTGGCCAGCGGCGTCGCGGTGTTGATCTGCTGCTCGGCTCCCGCCCCACCGGTGGTGATCGCGAAGCGCAGCCCTCCCGCGCCGCTCCTCGGCGTCAGGAACAGGTAGGACCCTGTCCCGGATCCGAAGTCGAAGATCCGCGACCACTGCGTGTTCGCGACCAGGTTCACCCAGACCGCGACGGTGAAGTCACGTACGTTGCCGAGCAGCCCCGAGGGCAGCCTCGCGTACCCGGAGCTGCCGTCGAGCTTCACCGCGTTGGCCTTGCGGCCCGCGGCGAACGACGCACCGCCGATCAGCGCCGCGGGCCCGCCGCCCGGGTTGCCGGAGGAGTCGGCGGCCGACGCCCCTGCGGACTCGTCAAACCGATAAAAGGCGACGACCTCGGGGGCGGTTCCGGTCGGCGTGGACCAGTACACCGAGTAGCGCTGGTGGTGCATCTTGTAGAACGGAATGAGCTGGACCTGCCCGCCATTGGCCTGGGCCGTGAACTGCAGCGGGGTGGAGGTCGCCTGGATCGACGACGGGACCAGCACCGGGAGGCTGGTGAGATCCGTGGTGCCGTAGGCGCCGGCGAGGACGATGCCGCCGAACCGCGCCGACTGGACCGACGCCGAGTCGGGCGTCCGGTCCAGCGCGATCGCGGCCGGCATGGTCACGTCGATCACGTCGCCGGTGTTCCACGTGCGGTTGAGCGTGACGTAGCTGCCGGGGGTCGCGGTGAGCGTCTGGGCCGCGCCGTTGATGGTGAGTCGCCAGCCCGGCTGCACCCAGTATGGCACGCGGATCTTGACCGGCAGCGTCACCGCGCCCGCGCTGGTCGTGACGGTGAGCCGGGTGGCCAGCTGCTCGGGGAACTGCGTGTCCTGACGGACGCTGATCGCCTTCTCGGGCCAGCTCACCGCCGAGGCGATGAACAGGTTGACGTACAGCGTGTCCGCCGAGTGGAAGTAGATGCTGTCGGCGAGCTTGGTGTGGCTCTCCATGCCCGAGCCATGGTCGCAGGTGAAGTTGTTGTAGTCGTTCGCGTAGGTCTTGATGCCGCCCGGACGCAGCGGTGTGTAGTAGGTGACGAAGCCATGCGCGGACTGCGGATCTTGCTCGCCCAGGATCTGATTGAACAGCCCCCGCTCGTAGTAGTCCATGTACCGGCTCTGGGTCGGATCGGTGAAGAACAGCTGCCGCGTCAGCTTCAGCATGTTGTACGTGTTGCAGACCTCGCACGTCGTGTCGCTGAGCTGCCCGGCGATCGAGTCGGGCGTCTGGAAGAACTCGCCGTTGCTGTTGCCGCCGATGCAGTAGGTGTGGTGAGCCAGCACGATGTCCCAGAAGTTCTGGGCGATCGTGAGGTAGCGCGGTGCCCCGGTCTGGTGGTACTCGCGGATCGCGCCCAGGACCTTCGGGATCTGCGTGTTCGCGTGGAACCCGGCGAGCCGGTCCTGGTTGCCGGCGAGCGGGTCGAAGATCTGCGCATGATCGAAGCGCTGCGCGCAGGTCAGGTGGCTGGGATCGCCGGTGATCTGGTACAGGTTGACCAGCACCTCGTTCATCCCGCCGAACTCGGTCCGGAGTACGCTCTGCATCGTACTCTGCGTCAGACGTCCGGTCCGGAAGTTCACCCAGCCGGCCTTGGCCGTGAGCACGGTGAGCGCCTGCTGGTTCCCGGCAAGCAGGTACTGGTCCAGGAGCCCGGCCATGATCTTGTGAAGCGTGTAGTACGGCGCCCACACCGCCTGCAGCGCCTCGAGCCGATCGAAGAAGTTCTCGGGGTACGCGGACAGATAGCCGGTATTGAACCCGGCGGCCGTCGCGCGGGCCTGGCACTTCGCGAGCTCGGCGACGAGGTAGTCGCCCTTGGCCTTCATGGCCGCGTCACCGGTATTCGCGTAGGCCTGGGCGAGCCCGGTCAGCAGATGGCCGATGCTGTGCCCGCGCAGCTCGGTCGTCGGCGTTTCCCAGCCGCCGCACGGCGCCGCCGACGAAGCCAGGCCCACGTTCAGCCGGAAGGTGTGGAGCAGCCGGTCGGGGTCGACGAACGCCAGGTACGCCATCGTCCTGCCCAGGTTCGCCTTGAACGGCCCGTCCAGCAGCGAGACCCGGGACAGCGGAAACGCGAACACCGAGACCCCGAAGTCCGCCCTCGCGGCGGCCAGCGCGGAGTCCGCCGCCGCCTCGTCGGTGCTGCGATCGCCCACGCACGCCGAGAGCAGCACGGCGCTGGCGATCCCCGCGCTGGAATCCTGCAGGAAATCACGTCGGGAGATGGTTCGTCTGGCCATGTTCGACCTCCTTGTGGAAGCGTCGTGGAAGAGTGGCACCGTGCTCGTCGTCGGCCTTCCACGAGGTCGACGGCCTGCCGCGAATGAGAGCGCTCACACCGGAGCGCCACGGCGTCGACTCTGCGCCCTGGAGATGTCAACTCGCAAGGACAAGCATCAGGCGAAACACGCACTCCCGACGATGTGTTGTGTCACACCAGTGCATCTCCCATCGCGCGATAGATTTGCATGCCCGCGCAAACCACATCCGGAGCGCGGCGGCTCGCGGCACGGACCGGGAGTGCAAGTGGCGCAGGCGATGTGCGCGCATGTCACGCCGATCCGCACGTCGATCGGCTCGTGGCGATCGCCGCGGCCTCCGAGATCGTCGCACCGGTTCGCGCAGCGAGCCGGGCCCGGGGTCAGACGTGGTTTCGCCAGCTGTGCTCCGGATGATAGCCGAGCATGCGCTTCGCCTTCTCGATCGACAGCAGCGTGCCATGCGCCGACATCGTCGGTCGAACCTCGACGCCGGGGAACACCTCGGCGACCAGCGACGCGTTGGGGCGGCTCATCACCGTGTCGGCGTTGGCGATGATGAACGCCTCGAAGCCGGTCCAGCGAGCCTCGAGCGCCTTGCGCACCGCCTGCGCCCCGTCGCGGGCGTCGATGTAGCTCCACAGGTTCCACTTCCGCTTCCTCGGGTCGGAATCGAAGCTCGGGAACGCCTGGTAGTCCTCGACATCCATCACGTTCGAGAATCGCAGCGCCACGATCTTCAGCGCGGGATCCCACCGCGCGAACTGGCGCGCGATGGTCTCGTCGACCAGCTTGCCCAGCGAGTAGGCAGTCTCGGGCCGTGGATGGTATTCCTCGTCGACCGGCACGTAGGGCGGCGGCTTGTCGAACGGCAGGCCGAGCACGGTCTCGCTCGATGCAAACACCACGTTCTTGATGCCGAGCAGGCGGGCCGCCTCGAACACGTGGTAGGTCGCGGGCACGTTGTTGGCAAAGGTCCGCGCGTTGCCGAACAACCCGGGCGCGGGGATCGCCGCGAGGTGCACGATCGCGTCGAACGGCCCGGGGTGCTCGTCCACTCCGCGCAGCGCCGCCATCACCTCGCCGAAGTCCCGCAGATCGGCGCGCACCGTCGGCGCGACCGGATCCCGCGGCGCGCGCTGGTCGAGGTTCAGCACGTGGTAGTCATGGGCGACGAGGTCTGCGAGCACGGCGCGTCCGAGCTTTCCGCTGCCACCGGTCACGATCACGCTGGTCATGGCTCCTCCGTTGCGGGCGATGATTTCACTCCGGGCCGGCGCTGTCTACCCCACCGTCGAACTGGTCTCCCCCGGCCACGCCCAGAAGTCCGTCATCCTCGCCATCCCGGCACCATCCGGCGGCGGCTGGTCCAGCGTGTTCGCCGCCGGCAGTATCGCGCTGCTGCTGGCGAGGGCTGTTCTTGGCCCGACACACAGTAATAGATCCGAACTCGAATCGTCATGGCAGTCGCGCTGCCCGAGCAGGAGTAATCATCGCGATCGATCGGCGTGCGTCAGATTACGTGGCAAAGCGATCATGCTGATGGCATATCCGGATTGCGTCGTACGAGTCTCGCTGTGTCGGTGTCAGTGTCGCACGAGATATCATATCCGCATGCGACACCACAGCACGGACGTTGCCAAACGCAACGTGATCGACGGTAACCCCGTTCACGTGCCTCGATGGGCGGCACCCACACGATACCGATGACTTGCCGGCGAGGACTCCGTGCGCCGCTGTCGTGGTTTCGGGACCAGTACAATCGAACAGTCTGCTCGCGCCTCAGCCGGACGCAGCGGATTCAATACCAGCCCATGCGAAATGGTGAATCGCGCTACTCCCGAGGTGGCCAACAGGAATATCGAAGGATCGCCGATTGCAGCCGCCGCGTCCGATGCTGAAATCAACCCATTCAATTTGTATTGTATTTGCAGCAACCATGTTCTGGGGCGCAGGGTGCGCGACAGACAACGCCAAGCCCGTCGACGAGGCCGACGTCGATGGCTCCAGCTTCGAGCTGGCGACCAGGGCGCAGACCGACGAGGTGGGGCTGGACGCGCTGGGGGCGGACACACAGATCCTGTTCGGTTGTTCCAATGCCCAGATCAGAAGCGCGCAGGCCGCATGCAGGAATACATTCTGCGGCGCCCGAGGTAGCAACGGGATCCACTTCTGTGACCAGCGGCCGCCGATCGTCGTCGCGCAGTGCGATTGCACCTCGGGGGCAGATCCGGTGATCCAGTGCTCGCTGACTAACTGTCCTCAGTAGCCACCAGCGGGACCGAGTCCCGTCGTCCCTGTCAGAACCGGCCGTCGAGCGTGAGCGAGACCGCGCTGGCGCTGGCGCCCGGCGTGAGCCGGAGGGCGGTCGAGGTCCCGCGTGCGTCGCGGCCGGGCGCGGTGAAGTACAGGTACGCGCCGACCCCGATCGCGGCGGCGCCGCCGATCACCAGGACGGTCGAGACGGTCGCGCGGGTGCGCGCTGCGCCGACGGGCCCATCGTTGAGCTCGTCCGCATTGGCGCAGACGTGCCCGCCGCACCGGTCCTCCGCCGACTGCCAGCGGCTGCGTGCGAGCTGGCCGAACACCAGCCCGGTGACGACCAGCCCACCACCGGCGGCGGCGGTGATCAGGCCGTAGGTCGCGCGCGGCGCGCGGCCCGTGCCCGGGGCCTCGTCGGCGGGATGGCTGTCCGCCGGGCGGGCCTCCGGCGCAGCCGCCGGGGCAGGAGCGTCGCGCGAGCCGCTGTCGGGGCCCGTCGGGTGCGGCTCCGCCGGCGGCGTGACCGCCGGCGCTGACTCGTCGGCCGGCGCGAGCTCGACCACGACGGTGGTGGTCCGAGCCTCCACGCGGATCTCGGCGGTCGAGTCGAAGGCCTTGCGCGCCGTGGCGGTCGCGTGGATCTGGTGGACGCCGAGGTCGACCGGATGATCGGTGCCGAGCAGGCTGGTGACGTCGACGCCGTCGAGCGTGACGACCAGCCCGGCCGGCGCGTCGTTCGCGGTGAGCCGCAGCCTGGGGACGCGCTTGTCGAGCGCGGTCGCGCGGACTCCGGCGTCCTTGCGGCGCGCACGATCTCGCTCGGCGGTGACCTCACCGGGCTGGGCCGGGTAGCTGTCGGGCCGCGCGAGCTCGCGGAAGATCGCCAGGGCCGACGCCAGCTTGCCGTCGAGCTCCCGGCACCTCGCGAGGTTGTAGAGCGTGCCCCAGCCGGGATCGAGCTTCTGGCTCTGCGCGAAGGCATCGCACGCCTCCGTGTACTTCTTCGCCGTCATCAGCGCGCGGCCGCGGTCGAAGTGGGCGACCGCGGCTGCGATCTGGGCTTCGCGCTCCGATCGCGGAGCCGGCTGTGCGCCGGCGACCCGGCCGGGTGCGAGTGCGACGACGAACAGCGCCACCGCGACGGCGAGACGACTAATGCCTGGTGGCACCGAAATCCTCCTGTTCACCCGCTGGATGGGCTCTGGGCGTGTCCTTCTTGGGTGGATTCTTCTTCGGCACGACCGACGGGCGGCCCGCGGTGTTCGGCGTGGCGCCGGCGTCGATCGCAGCGTCGATCGCAGCGTCGGCCGGTGCCGGTGCGGCGCCGGCATCCACCGGCACCGGGGCATCGATCGGCCGCTGCGCGTCGAGGGCCTCGGCGGCGTCCGGCGCGGGGGTGGTGGCTGCGGGGGCGATCGCGGCGGCGTCGTCGGTGGTGGTGGCGGCGGCCGTGGCGCTGGTGACGGCCTTGTCCGGGGTGCGACCGATGAGGGCGATCGTGATCGCGGTGGCGAAGATCGCAGCGCCCGCCACGCCTGCGATCACGCCGCGGTGCCTCGCGGCGGACTGGGCCGTCGCCATCGAGCTCGCCGCCGACCCCATCGTCGTCGGTGTCGAGCCCCGGGGAGCGGCGGTGACCTCCGGGTGAGTCGTGGCGACCAGCGCGCGCGCGTCCAGGACGTCGGCGCGTGGCGTGGGGACGTCGCCCGGCGTCGCGGTGCGGGTGGCGCGGTGCAACAGCCGCGACACCGCGGCGGCGAGCTCTCGGCCGCTGGGCCCGGAGTACGCGGCGAGTGCGTGCGCGAGCTCGGCGAGATCGGGATAGCGCTGCGCGGCTTCCTTCTCCAGGCAGCGGTAGACGACCGAATCGAACCCCGGGGGGATGCGGCCGCCGAGCGGCGGCACCGGATCCATCGAGATGCGCAGCGCGAGCGCGGTGAGGCTCTCTCCGGTGAACGGCAGGTGCCCCGACGCCAGCTCGTAGAGGATCACGCCCATCGACCAGACGTCACTGCGCACGTCGGCATTCCGCGGCGATTTCAGCTGCTCGGGAGACATGTAGCTCGGCGAGCCGAGGACAGTGCTGGTGTGGGTCAGGCTGAACGCCTGATCGCGCTGCGCCTTGGCGATGCCGAAATCCAGGACCTTGATCAGCGGCGTGCCGTCGGGTCGCCCGGTCAGAAACAGGTTTCCCGGCTTGAGATCGCGATGCACGATGCCGAGCGCGTGGGCCTCGGCGACGCCGATGCACGCCTGCAGGACGTAGTCGGCGACCAGCGGTACGGGCAACGCCCCGTTCCCGTCGACGAGCGAGGCCAGGTCGCGGCCCTCGAGCAGCTCCATGACGATGTACGGCACGCCGTCCTCGGAGGTCTCGACGTCGGACACCCGGCATACGTGCTCGCCGCGGAGCTGCGCCGAGGCGCGCGCTTCGCGGATGAAGCGCTCGACGACGTCGGGTTTTTGCGCGAGCTCGGGCAGCAGGAACTTGAGCGCGACCGGCTGCTGGAGCCGCAGGTGGGTCGCGCCGATCACCACGCCCATGCCACCGCGGCCGATGACGCGGTCCACGCGGTACTTGCCCGCCGCTACGAGTGAACCGACGACGAACACGAGCGGCGAGGGTATCACACGGCGTCCGACGTTCGTACCGACCGTGTGCGCGGCTCGGGGCAACCGCGCAGCGCGCCGGTACCCTGGCAGTGATTGCCGGGAACGCAGCCGGCGAGGTTGCGATCAGGGCGCCGGCAGCACCGGGGTGAACAGGAGCCCCGGTCCAGCGTCGACCGGAAACGCCACGGCATGGAGGTGGCCCTCGCCGTCCGTCGCGGTGATGCTCAGCGAGTCCGCCTGCGGGATATCGAACAACCAGGCCTTTCCGTCGTCGCCCGTCGTGCTTCGGGTGCCGCACGGAAGGCCGGTCGACGGGCTCGAGTAGCAGATCTGCGAGGCCGCCACCGGTGACCCGTCGGCCTGTGCGTGGACGATCGCACCCGGCAGTGCGGATCCACCTGCGTCGAAGACCTGGGCCATCACGACCCAGTGGCGCGAATCCTGGGTCTTGCCGGCACCGGATGCCAGCAACCCCAGCCCGTTCGCTGTCAGGGTGAGGATCTCGACGTCATCCACGTCGGCGTGATCGACCACGGGCAGGATGAGGTGACTGAAGGTGCTCACGAAGCGCTGATCCGAGAGCTTGAAGTAGCCGGACAGCGGCAGCGTATCGGTGATCGGGATCTGGAAGGTGCCGCGGTCGTTCGTCGTCGCATCGTCGATCCGGGTGGGAGCGGCCGTCTCCGGTTCGGGGTCGCGGTAGAGCACGACCTGGACATTCGACACGGTGTCCGTTGCGATATCGCGCACGGTGCCCTTGATGGTGGGAGGATGTAGATCGTCGATTCCCAGCACGGTGCTGCAACCGGCGAGCGTCGCCACCACGCAGATGCATGCCCCGCGCATCACGACGGCATCGTAGCACGGGCCGTGGGCACCGGAACAGGGCGCCCGGCCTGGCGAGCGTTGCCGCGTACAGCTGCCGTCGCGATCGCGATTGCGATGGCAGCAGGGAGCGACCTCGTCGGCCGGTCGTGGCTCGGCGTTCCTCATCTGAAGCACGGAGTCCGACAATTTACGAGGCAAGGTGAATCGAACTTCCCCCCGGCGCACCGAATCTACCGCTGCGACCCGGAGTGAAGCCGGGATATAGTGGTGGCGACCTGTGCCAAGCCGGATCGTAGCTGTACTCGCGATCTTCGCTGTGGCGGCGTGCGGGAAGCGCAGCGATTCGCCGGGCCCCGGGTCAGCGGCGGGCAGCGCGACTGCGACCGCGAGCGGCAGCAGCGGCAGCAGCGGCGGCAGCGCGCGAAGCGGCAGCACCGGCAGCGGCGCGGTCGGCAGCGGCAGCGGCGTGGCCACCGTCGCCGATCCCGCGCCGACGCCCGTGCCCGAGGACCTCACGCTCGGCGCGAACATCGCGCTCGCGGTGCTCGGCGGCCACGTCGTGAGCCCCGCCGAGTCGGCGGATCACGAGTGGCGGGCGTCCAACCTGCTCGACGGGTTTCCGGTGATCCGCGGCCACGCGCTGATCGAGAGCTCGCTGGGGTGGAAGCCCGAGACCGACGCGATCGCGCAGGCGATCGTGATCGGATTCCGCCAGGACCGCGAGGCGACAGTCGCCGCGGTGGTGATCGACACCGCGTCCAGCGAGAACCTCGCGGGCACGGCCGCGATCCCCAGGGACGTCGAGGTCCTGGTGTCGACGACGAGCGCGACCGACGGCTTCACCCGGGTCGCGACCGCGGCGCTGCCCGTGACCGCGGGCGAGACCGTGCTGCGGTTCCCCCCGACCCGGGCGAGGTGGGTCAAGGTCGCGATCGCATCGACCCAGGGCGGCGCTCCACCGCAGCTCGGCGAGGTCCAGATCTACGAGGCAGCGGACGCGAAGTCGGTCGCCTGGGACGTGCCGAAGAACCTCCTGCGGCCGGCGCTGGGCGGCAGCCTGGTCCGGTTCACATCGCAGGCGCGGGATCAGCTCGCGGTCGAGCTGATCGACGGGGTGGTCGGCGATGAGGTCGGATGGTCGTCGAGCGTCGGCGCGGTCGGCATCCCGGCCCATTTTCCCCAGGACTTCACGTTCGCGTTTCGCGATCACCGCGCCGCGTTCATCGCCCGGGTCGTGATCGATCCGACCAGCGGCGGCCGCGGCTACATCGGGCCCAAGCCCAACGTCACGACGTGGGCGAAGTCGATCGAGGTGCTGACCTCGGACACCAGCCCGTGGACCGGGTTCCAGGCGCTCGCGGTGATCGCGGTGCCGCCCAGGGCCGCGCCGATCGAGATCCCGGTCGGCAAGGTGCTCCGGTTCCTCAAGATCCGGATCCTCGAGAACCACGGCGGCGAGGCGGTCACGCTCGGCGAGGTCGAGGCGTTCGAGGGCACGCCGCCGGGCGGGCGCTCGGTGCTCGCCGGTCGCGCGATCCCGATCGATCGGGTCGAGGCCGCGGCGACGAT
>Ga0307515_10019860_pt1 | contig 12043 bp, 5 predicted proteins | sample 17_EM_MG_FD_194513 | JGI IMG/M metagenome (GOLD analysis project Ga0307515, IMG submission 194513) | Populus trichocarpa ectomycorrhiza microbial communities from riparian zone in the Pacific Northwest, United States - 17_EM | ecosystem: Host-associated > Plants > Roots > Unclassified | place...
GGTATTAAAACAACATTAAAAAAAAAAAAAAAAAAATATATATATATATATAAGCAGTGAAAAGATCAGAAATGGGATATCACAGTCTCTTTGCATTTGAAAGATCCAAATTATATTTCCAAGATGAGATTCAAACAACTAGCAGAAGACATATTTATGATATTAAAGAAAATTCACTCTTTGCCTCCATAACCGTAGTCCCAAAATAACAATCGCCCTAAATTAACTTAAACCTCACTCCTTGTATAGTATATATTCTTTAGTATCTAGCCAGCATTCCAACGTTGAGTTCCAAATAGCAGCAACATATTAAATGGAAGATTGCAAGGCAGGCATCAAGAAAGCAGGTTTACCAGAATTGACAGATAAATGGGATGCAATGTCACATGATACAAAATGATAATGTGCTTTGGAGAATCAGTTCAAGAAATCCTGTCAATCTAAGCTTCAGCCGCGTGTGAGACTAAAGTTAAAAAAACGGAAAGAAAGAGGGGAATTGGCTGGATCCACGAAAACATCTTTTATCGTTTCAAAAATCCCAAAACAGAACTCAAAAGAATTATGGATAGTTCGACCTTATTGATCAAAATAAAGGCAAGGGTGTAAAGGAATTTCTTTTTTTTTTTAAAAAAAAAGTCTCTCTTTGGGTTTTAATAATTCAATCAGCATAAACATTATAAATAAAAATCTGCAGAATATGGCACATCCATGTTCAATTTATCAATCTTCATGATCGCCAAAAACCTCCCAACCTCCACCAACCAACACATATTCAAGTCCAAAATAGCAAAGCAGAGCTTCATGAGTTTTACAGGTGAATATTCTAGGCACCCTTTCTCTTCACCAATCACAGCCTTACATAGAAAACAAACAGAGACAAAGAAAAAGAGAGATCCAAAAAAATACCAGCAAGGATACCCTTAAAAAGATTTCATGAAATTAATGCATAAACAGACAAAAAAAAAGAGCATACGAATCATAACAGACTAAACAGAACAAAACAGGGAATTCTCGAGTAATTACCAGGAATCTCCTTTCGAGGAGAAGAGGGAGGAGCCGTGGCGTAACAAAGAAGAGAGCGGCCCAGCATGGAGATAGTTGAGACAATCCCGGCAACATAAAACACCATGACCAATCCAAGAACCCAGGGCATCAACAGAAACCCAATAAAAAACGTCACCGATCCACATAGCATCAAAGTCAACGACATACCTAACAGCAACGACGCAAATCCTGCTGGCGTTATCTCCGGCAACCTCCTCCTCACCGGCGTGGTGGGCATCGGAATTTGATCGGAAAACGAGACCGGCGTTGGTGAACGGAGGAGATTTAATACTAACGCTGATAGCTCTTCAAACACGCGAGATTGTTGGTCTTGATTCTGTCTTCGCATCATATTTTCCGTTTCTTGATTTTATTTTATTTTTAAAGAAAATAATACCACCAGAAATCTTGAAAAGATGACGACCTTGCTAATTATCTGTCTTGAAGACGTTGGAAGTTGAATAGATTTTAATGCTGGGCGTGATTTTGCTAAAATCGAGACAAGTGGATAAACACAGAAACTTTTATCTATTGGAGAAACGCTTATCAGAGAATTTTCATAACTTTTTTTTTTCTTCTTGTAACAGCTGAGGGTGAGTTATAGTAAGCAAAGATTTGTTTGTTTCTCGGGAAATTCTTGCATGGAAGTGAATAGAGGAAAGTGTTGGACGCGGCGATGGATGGAACTGTAAAATACAGTGTGGATGTTAGCAATTTTGTTTGAAGAAATTCTCAGTGCAAGTGTTTGGATTCAGAGATAATTTAGAGGCTTGGAAGGTGATGTATACGTGTACTTTATCCCTTTTCTTTGTGGATTGGGTTGCTTTGTCCATGAAGGAATCCTGCTTTATCACGTACTTTTTTATTTCATTAATTAAAACTTTGATGATGATGACACTGTCCTTATAATGATTTTTTTAATTCCTTACATACCAGTCTTTTAATTTTACATAATATTTTTTTTATTTTTTAAAATTTATTTTTAGCATTAAAATCATAAAAAAATATTAAAAAATTATTTTAGAATAAAAAAATTAAAATTTAATAAAAACCAAATTAAAACTCAATCCAATCAACTCAAATTGCAATCATACTGGAGGGTCAAGGACTGCTTCGCAAGTAATCCTATTATTCATTCAAAGATGACACGAGAGTGACAGGGCTACACGCTGGTGAAGGAGGTGTATACCACGCTATGTGGATTGGATTGGAGGCAACTTACGTGGAGTAAGATGACGTGGGACGTTATCAAGAAAGATATTCACGACCTCGTGTTACTATTGTGCCATTGTTACAGCGCGTGGGTAAGATTCCTATTATTCATTCAAAGATGACACGAGAGTGACATGGTTACACGCTGGTGAAGCGGGTGTACACCACGCTATGTGGATTGGATTGGAGGAAACTTACATGGAGTCAGATGACGCGGGACGTTATCTAGAAAGGATATTCACGACCTCGTGCTACTATTGTGCCATTTTTACAGCGCGTGGGTAAGTTCCCGGATTTGGTTTCAGTTACTTGTCGCGGATCAGTAGAGGATAAGTGCACGACACAGAAATAACTGACTATGTAGATTTTTTCCCCCGTGATTATTACAGTAAGCTGCCGTCTTAAAAATGCAAAAACAAACAGGGTCACGGACCAGACAATAGCGTGCCGGTTGCACGTATAAAATTGCATTTTTTTTATATTGATAGTGTAGTAATATTTGTTTTTTAAAATTATTTTTGATATCAGCACATTAAAATAATATAAAAAAATTAAAAAAAAATTTAAAGAAAAAAAATTAAATTTTTTTAAAAAATACTTTTTATGGTTATATGTTCTTCTCCATCTTTTTCTTCTCATCACCATCTTTTACCTTCATCATTCATTTAACTCAGCTTGAAAGACACTAGAAATTAAGCCTGGGGCCGTGAATGGTGGTCATTAAGCATATCTCCGAAGTCAACACAACGAAAGGACTAGCCAACCACTTCATTTATGGCTTGTTTCTTCCATGTGTTCGGGATGGGCAACAGCAGGAATAGAATAGAATATAGAAATACACACACATCTATATAATAAGTGATAGCCTGATAGGACATTAATTATAGCAGAAGAGAGAAAGCATGAGTGAAATTGCAGGCTTTATACCATATAAAATACATAGAAAAAAAGTTTTGCAGGTGTAAAATATACTTCTTATCGAGTCTTAAATAATGCATTGACTGCAAGATAATTTTTTTTATGACTAGTCGGAAAAAAAACGAAGCTTGAATGAATACATTAGTACATTAATTCAAGGCTGCTTTATTTTAGTTTTGTTTGCTTTTAACAGGCGATAACAAGCATGGCTTTGTAGGATTTTGTTGTGCTTGAACTTCAGAATCTTACGTTAATTTCATCGATCGCTATGATAATTCATTATAATTAGTTTTCTGAGTTCATACAAGATAAGATACATGTTGAATGTTTTATGTCCAATTTATTACAAATGAAGAATGAGACGGTAGTAAGTACAATTCCACGAGTAGCTGAGGGCACTAGCTTGTTTTCATGTAACAAACATGTTGACCCTGTTATTAGTTGTGTTGTTTTTTTTACTGTGTTTGAGAGTGATTTTTAACTTGTTATTTTTATTAAAATTTAATTTTTTAATTTTAAATTATTTTTTAATGTTTTTAGATTACTTTGATGTATTAATGTCAAAAATAAATTTAAAAAATAAAAATATATATTATTTTAATATATTTTTTTAAAAAATATTTTAAAAAACAAACACGATTACCTTCTAGTATTACCATTTTATCGAGCACCCTTTTATCAACAAAGTTTTCTTCATAATATTACTGTCCCACCTCACCAACTACATCAAATTTTAAAGTTATCTCGTGTAATTATATAAAAAGAAAAAGAAAAGGAATAGTTGCAGCATGCTTAAGATGGAATATTTAAAAATTCCGGTAGACCGACCAAGAAACGCACGGCCTTGCCTATCGCCGTCATCATCATCGAGAAAGAAATTAAAAATATTCCACGCCAAATCACGTGGGTGTGTGTGTATATTCCAAGAGAAAAAAAAAAGTAGGTCTGTATATAAAAAGTATAAATGATATAGGCATGAATTATGAGACAAAGATGTCTCAACAAAATGAAATTATTGCATATACTTGATTAGTGGTCTATCGATTTGAATATACGTATTATATATAGTAGTTGATGGTACACAATGTTTTTTTTAAAAAATAATTTGTTATCATTTGGGCCAACTTTGTTGCTGTACGAGCTACTCAAATAGCAATAAGATTGAGCATTTTTTGTTTGATCTGGTTTTGGTGATTTTATTTTTATAAGTTTTTGAACTGAATCGAACCGAAAACTAGTTCAAACCGATTAATTTCAGTTCCGTTCGGTTTTTTTCCTTTCCAAACAGTTCAAACCGAAATTATTAACCACATTTTTTAGCACTTTTATTTTTGAAACGTAAGAGATTTGAGAGATGAAACCCTTAAGCAAGAAATTGAATCCCCATCAAAAGATCTTGAAACCCTTAAGCATATTCTCGAAGCTCTCCAACTCAAAGGCTTTTTGCATTCCAAGAAGCCAACAAATCAAACTAATCAAAGAAACTTCATTTACGAAGAAACTCCAATAGTCCTAATGAAGCCAGCTTCAATGAACCGGCCAGATGGAAGAATCATCAACAATTCACCTCTGACATGACAAGTTTGAGAGATGAGAGATGAGAGACAGAAAGCATGGAAGATTGGAAGAGAAGAAAATAGATTTGAGAGACGAGAGACAGAGATCATGGAAGATTTGAGAGATGAGAGACAAAGAGCATGGAAGATTGGAAGAGAAAAAAACAGATTTGAGAGACAAGAGACAAAGAGCATGGAAGATTTGAGAGATGAGAGACAGAGAGGAGGTGGCTGACGGGCTGAGAATGCATTTAGGTTTAGGGTTAGAAACTATTTATACTTGTTTTTTTTAAGTGCCGACCTGGTTGAACCGGTTCGGTTTAGTTCGGTTTAATCAGTTTCAGACTTTACAAACTGAAACCGAACCGAAACTTTTTTGTGATTTTCTAATTGGTTAATTTGGTTTTTTTTTTCAGTTCAGTTTTTTAGATTATTTTTTTTTCGGTTTCTCGGTTTAATCGGTTATTCGATTTTTTTGCTCACCCCTAAATGGCACCACGTTTTGTAATTTAGTTTAGTTTTCCTGTTTGGGCTATTTAAAAAAAGTAATTTTATTGATATGAGATTTATACCAAACAAATTAGTCTTTATATAAATATATATATTAAAAAAAAAAGACTCGGTGAAGCTCTTCATAAAACTGGTGAATTATGGTCTTTTAGACAACATCTAGAACTTTCATGAATGACAAATAAAGCTTTTTGAACTTTCTCTTAATCAAAGATTTTTTAAAACAAAACTTTTCTTTCAAATCGTGTGCACAATTATGAGTCTTTTCTATCATAAATCAATGATAGAAGACCTCAACCGTCCAGCATTGTCGGTAAATGTCAATCCCTTTAAATATTAAGATAAGATTTCAAAATCTTTATTTAAAGGATATAATATCTAATAACTGGAGATACAGAACTCTTTTTGAAAGAATTATAACCTTTTTGTAGAAAATAAAGAAAAAGATGAGAAAAATCCCATCCATATAAAAGAAAAAAAGAGAAATTAGAAAGGAAAATAAGCTGGTGACAATCTAAAATGTTGCAAACTAATTACTCACTGAAAGATGCATCTCAGCAATCTCATTGTTGAGATAAGGGGAATTGATACGGATAACATTTCTCCTTTCACAGGACAATAAATTAAAAAAAAAAAAACTCTAAATTCAACATCAATCTTTGGCAAAAATTAAAAGAAAATTCTAATTTCTTCCAACATAGTTAGCAACTTAGCCTTTATATAAATATAAAAAAATATATGATTTAGAAATAAAAAAAAACCAAAGTCATAAGAGAAACACGGTATAGATCCCATTCCCATCTGAATTAAATTAACCCCTCAAGTAATCTGTAGGAAGGCAGAATAAGAAAGAGAGACGACCCTTGGGTCAGTTCAAACGGGCCGAACAAAGCAAAGGGTGAAAAAGCCCACCTGTCTACAAGTCTGTCTTCAGCAACATTTCCTCAACGTGTAAGTGGAGGGTTGGGGTGTCACGCATTTGCCTTGCTACGAGGCATCCATTCGGTGATTAAGCGATATGTCTCCCCTTGGTTTTACCCTAATTAGCTCAAATCAAAACGCTTGAAGTGTTGTCAGCTGTTACCTTTCTTCACAAAGAATCAAGAAAGATGCCACAAAATACTTGTTTCTTATGTCTCAATTTGCACATCACACGGCTAGTTGCTTTGCTTCCTTGCACATAATCAGTAAGTGCTCAACTGCTAAGACTCTCTACTATTTTCCCTTGATTCGAACACGTTTATTTTTCTATTCAAAGCAGACATCTTGACTAAAATGTTTGATCAGTCTAGCATATGCTTATGTAGCCTGGAAATCACTTGTCATCAAACTGCAATTTCTACCTTAAAAGTTAGATGTATACATACACCTTTTGGTGCTGCTTCTTTTTTCCTTTTTTGATGACTGAACATTTTGTACTTGTGTGATGTCTAACTACAACAGTTCAAATATAAATCCCCTTTGCATCTTGTAAATTTAAAAATTCCATAAATTAAACATGCATGGGAAGTCTGAAATTTGAAAAAAAAATAAAAAATTCCCGGTTTAATTCCCCACTGAATCCGAAATTTGGAAAACCCTTTCATTGATAATATGAAATAATCACAGAAGAGGCTTAGATTCAGGCAATTGGGTGGGCATAGATTAGAGACGGGGGTAGGAAATAGGAAGGGTAGTCTTTGTCCCTGAGCTTGTTCTTCTAGATTACTCCCAATGAGTTATATACTTAAGTGTATTTTTAAATATTTCGTTGAATTTGTCAAGCATTTTTTCAAAGATAATCCAATTCTCCGCATGTTTCCATATGAATATTTAGTGCATGCTCCTCATGCTCATTTATTTATATACTCTTACAATGAATGTCAACAGCAGGCCATAATAGAGCAATGAGTCAATGACGGAAAAATAAGCTTTTGATTTGTTGGAAATGCTTGGAAACAAGAGTTAAGATGCTTGGTCGTCTGGAGGAAACTTATGCACATAGGCTCAGATAAGATGGAGAACAGAGGCATAAACAGTGGAAATGCAACTTTGGCAGCAAGACAATGAAGGTAAATGCAGGCTACTAGTACATGCACGTGAGATCAAAGAGGTAACTACTAGAGTGTCTGCCATTGTGGCGCACCTCCATCGGTAAGTTGTCACACATGCAGTGCTGCCTTACTATTTAAGCAAACACAGTGTTGTTTGTTGTGGAGGATGACCCAAAGGGTGATCCACCTTGCCGTTATAAATTTCACCACCATTCTTCATTGCTACAATCTGCAAGTAATACAATCAACCCAAAAAAATCCAATATGCACTTGCTGAAAGAGCTAATGGAAATAGGCTACTTGTATACAGGAGTGAGTTTCTGGATTATACACTACCTGTTTCTGTAGCAGTTGGTTTTCCTCTTTCAGCATCTTTTCCTGTTGAAAGCAAAAGGCATTCTTCAGAAAAATCAAAGGTACCTATTTCTGTTTTACCAAATAAATAAATAAAAAAGAAAGAAATCTGCTTCTGATATTACTTCATTCATGCTGAATTGCAAACAAGCATACAGCAGCACCTGAGCACACGGCACCAAAGAAAACAGCAGAAAGCAGGCATGGGTTTTTTTTTTTCCGTATTGTGGCGTGCGTTGTATTAATAAATTACTGGCCGTCCTTCTTTGTGACGTTTACTTTAGTATATTTCTTGCTTTTATTCAAATTAATCCATCAGTTTATACCTGATGATGTTCCTCGATAAGAATGCTGTCAGAACAGTACAGCACAGTTGGTAGAGACTATGCTAATCAGACAATACCAGGGAGAACTCAGGCTGCCCAAACTAGATCATCTCACCATAAGATAAACCACAAACTAATCTTCCATGATAAAGTGCAAAGATTCAAAGTATTTAACAAAAGAGTTTTTAGTCAAAAGCTTCTCATGGAGCTTGCATGGTTAGCGAGCCTTAATTTTGATGTCAACTTTGGTATTGACATCCCTAGGGAAGTCTTTAAAAGGCAGTAGCAAAGACTTGCAAATTGATCATGCCCAACAATTGAAAGAGCCCTGACATATCATTAACGAAGCAAAGTTGTGTTGACATGATCTGACCATTTTAGCAGCTATACAATGCAGGATGCATAGAACAGGCAGGCTTTCTTAGTTATGAGCAAGGTGTTTCGGAGGCTCCAAATTCTGGAAGCTTCTGGTGGTCCTTTGTATCAGAATGCTATTTAGGTCAAAATTAGAGCTGCTAGAGAAAAACGAGGATCCTAAGCTCATGATGTCTTGCTGTGTCCATGAAGGATTCATGCATTGATTGCAAACAGAAACATAGATATTGCATGGATGATTTTCAAAGCTCACTTCTGGTGTTGGTGGTCGACTTTTAGAGTAAATTTCGGGCAAAATGATGAGGAATTATGTTCATTTCTACTGGTTCAAGCATCTATCACCAAGTGAGCCAAATATGGTCCAGTGGATTATAATTTTTCTGTTTCGAACGAAAAGATCCTAATTCATGTTCTAGATCAGGTATTGAAGGATAAAGTTTGATTCCAAAAAGGCATGGTTTGGTGGAATTATTGGGGCATGATTTTCCTTTCCCAGGGTTTCCAATATAGAGTTTTTAAAACGTCGAATGGAGTGACATGAAACATAGAACAGGGTAATATGTTACTCAGAATGACATTCGCCAAGTAACACTGAAGCAGTAATAACCCGACACACTTGCATACCTTGTCCTGGAGAGACTTCACCGAATCCAGCATCAGTTGCATCTGAAACCAAGTAAAAAAAATGATGAAAAGAGCAGTAGTGAGACTTTACGAGGTAGCATTGTGCAGGTGAACGAATGTGCCCAGAAATACAAATATACACTAGGTCTAAAATCCTGGAACAGAAAACAAACTAGTAATCGTGCAACAGATAGCGGACTGAAGATAGTGTATATCAAAGTTGAAATCAGACAAACTTTCATCTAGTTCTTCCACTCAAGGTAGCTAGTTGGACATGTAAAAACGCTCATGAGTACTACTGCTTGAACTGGGGCTTGTGAGATGTGATTGCTAATAGAAATTGTATATCAGTAGGAATACCATGGATGCTTCCTGGATTTCTCACCTTAAATTCAAAGAGATGGATTGCTTGTATTGGATCCCTAGGTCCATTATTTTTTACAGGAATACGTTGTTTATGATCAATTTCTAAAGAACTCATCTAATTTCGGCGATGCTTAGACTGAAGTGGTTAACCGTAGCCTAGGAAATCTATTGAGGAGTTTAGAAGGAGACGAACCCAAAAAAATGGGACTTAGCTTTGCTACAAGGAAGTTCGCCTATAACAAGTCTAGAAATCAAATTACTTAGCCGAGATTTGAGGTTGTGTGGACAGAAACTTTCTGGTGTGCTTGAGTTAGCATCTCTTTTTTGTATTGACCTGTTGATGTTCAGACTGAAGATATGATAAATTATCTACTTGGAGTGCACAAATAGGCCAAGCAAGCTATTTCAGATAGTAATGCCAAGTATAAAGCCTAAGTAGATATTCATTGTAGAAAGGTTTTCTTTAAGGTAGGCGACTTTGTTTGAGCAATACTTACTAGTGACAGATTTACCGTGAGAGAGTACAATAAACTCAAGGAAAGGAAGATTGGTCGTATTGCAGAAAATCAATGACAATGTCACAATGCATATAGACTCTGTTTCCCTAGTCTGTCGAAAACTTTTGGTGTGTTTAATGTGCATCATTTGTCTCTGTACTTGATGGATGACTAGAATTTAAAATGAGTTTTTTCCAACTCATGGATGCTGATGTTGGCAAGTTCATAGAATTTGATAGTTTTAAATAATCAACTATGGATATGCTACTAGTGGATCATGCAGAAAGATTAGCAGATTCGTTTACAGACCAAACAACACTAAGACCAAAAGAAGTATGGCACAAGAAAAACTTATTACTTTCGATTCAATCATAGTGAGACTTAAATTTTATCTTACATGTCTAGTTTTATAAAAGAACAACTCGCTCTAACTAACTAACTGAGCCTTAAAAACTCTCAAATTAGATTTGAAAGCCTACTTATTTTTGAATTGTTAGCCTAGTTTCCAATTTTATGTTGTCTTTCATTTTTAACTTAGTATTCTTATTTATCTACCTTATAAAGATTGGTTTCCAATGCATATTTAAGGAGTTAGTAAACTTCTTGAAAAAACAGATCAAATTAGAGAAAAAAAATCTAAAAATAAAATTCAAATTAGTGTTCTTATAGTGATAACCCTTTTCATTAACAATTTAATATTTCTTTACTTGCTTTCTTCTTGTATTTTATTTTCCATAAACGTGACACCCTAAGCGAAGATCAAATCCAGAAATGCAGAGTTCATCAAGTAGAAAATGGTGCAAATACCAAGGAAGACAATCTGATATCCAAATGCTTGTCCAGAGGAAACGTATTTAAAATGGCAAAGGACAAAAGAGATACAGACCTTTCTAGCTCTGACATATGTTAGTGCAGCATCAAGCTGTGTCGCTTGTTGCACAAACTCACTCAAGGTCTGCTCCCCAGGACATGTACCTTCAAGTTTCCTGTTGACAGAATACAGGTCAATAGATGCTTTGAACTTTTATGTAAACCAAGTGTATGGAAAGTTGTACGAGATACCTTTGAGGTATTTGCAGTATCTCCGCAGCTGATTTCAAATTTGCGTATTTACCAAAGTATACCTGCTTAGGAAATAGGTGATGTTTAGCAGTTGGTTCCATACTACAAGGAAATATCAATTAGAAAAGTAGAAGAATATTGCTAGGTCAAAAGGCCATAAATTTATTTTTACTCTCCAAGGTTTTTGCTAGTGCAAGTACCAATAAATCTAAATGACACAATGGTCGCATACCTCTGAATCATTAGCACCTTTAGATGAAGTAGCCATCACTTCAGAATGACTCTTGTAACGCTCGAGGATTTTGGCTATACTGAATTGCATAACAAGGGGACAGACAGCCTTGGTAACTAAAATCAAATCTTTAGATAAATAATATAGTTGTAATGGAAATTTACATCTAGCAAGATGGCAAAATGTGTCAGGGTGAAGTAAATTAACACCTCAACAGGATCAATGCGATGGGATAAGATAGTGACCAAATAGAGCGACCTGTAGCTTTTTTGTTTTAGTTTGATTTTTCCGATTTTTTCTAAATTTTGCAGTGTAGATAAAACCTTAGTATACTACCTAATTGTTTGCCATTCTTTGAGTTTTTTTTTAATTGAGATAGAAGTTGTTTTTTAAAATGTTTTATTTTACTTGAAAATACAAATATATAATAATAATAATAATAATAATAATAATAATAATAATAATGAAAAAAATATAATCCAGCTCTAATTAAAAAAAAAGGACACTAAATTTCTTAAAAAAGAAAAAAAATATTAATTCTTAAAAAAAGTGTTATTTTCTAGGATGTAATTTAAAATATAGGTTATTGTCTTACATTAATTTTGAACTCTTTTGAACAAACATTAGCAATATTAAAAAAGAAATTTTTATTAAAAAACTATGTATTATATTTTTATTCATAGATTTACAAAGACGTTCGTACTGTAAGTTCTAGTAATCAAAATAGCATTGAAGTAATTGATTTAAGGATAAGAAAACGAATTCTCACATCACCAATAAGTTTCTTTTAAATCTATAATAGTATTAGAGCGTCAAAGATGAAAAAAGAAAAAAAAACTATTTTCTTTCGACAATAAAAACTTACATCTTCATATGGGTTATGTCTATATATATATATATATATATATATATATATATATATATATAAAAATGT
>Ga0307515_10019861_pt1 | contig 12043 bp, 5 predicted proteins | sample 17_EM_MG_FD_194513 | JGI IMG/M metagenome (GOLD analysis project Ga0307515, IMG submission 194513) | Populus trichocarpa ectomycorrhiza microbial communities from riparian zone in the Pacific Northwest, United States - 17_EM | ecosystem: Host-associated > Plants > Roots > Unclassified | place...
TTAACTTGAAAAAAAAGAGTGTTATATTCAAAAAAAAAAAAAAAAAGGGAAGGGAAGGACCCGAAACTCAAAAATTTCCCTCTCAAAATCTCTTTACCCCTCTCCATGCAAGTGTGTTTGGCTAAACGGTTTAACTTGTTTTTTTTATTATTATTATTAAAATTTAATTAAAATTATTTTTTATATTTTTAAATTATTTTGATATGCTGGTTTTAAAAATAATTTTTTTAAAATAAAAAAATATATTATTTTAATATATTTTCAAATCAAAAAAACACTTTCAAAAACAATAATTACCGCACTCTTAAGCATCCCTCAACAATTAAGATTAAATTTATACTAATTATAAATGAAAGGGGTAAAAAACTACAAGTGTATCTTCACCTCTTTTCATATAATTTTATAAAGCCAGGTAATATTTTGAAAACAGAATATCAATTTGTCAATTGTTTTTTTTTTCCACCATAATAAATGGTTCGACTACATGGTGACAAATGAGATGATTTTCTTTCTTATTTTTTTAGATGAGGGCAAACTAATTACAACTTATTGCCCTAGCAAGTAATTAAATAGTACCAACATATTTCCTATTCTAAACTTCTCAATAATTAAAAATTAAAACATGTAAATTTGGATATTTAATTGGAGGTTAAACCTAGTTAACAAGATGGTATACTCCTTATCATAGTTTTTAGACCCGGCCCGATCCAAAGTCCGGGTTCTGGGTTTTGACCGGGTCAATTTTTTTAAAAAATTAAAACGATGTCGTTTTAGTAAAAAAACAAAAGTCAACGGGTTGCAACCGGGTTTTTGACCGGATCGCCGGGTCACACCGGATTTTTTCTTCCCCTGTTTTTTCTTCAACCCGACTTGATTTCAGCCCTGGATCATCCGGGTCTCGGGTCGACTCGTCAGGTCGGGCCGGGTTTTAAAACTATGCTCCTTATGTTATCACTCAAATCTTGAGTCTCTAAAAAACCCCCCCACAAGATATATTATTTTCTTATAATGTATTAATGTATCAATCTATGTAGACGTCGTGCTTAAAATCCGACTAGAAGTTTTCAAAATTTAACCTGGCTTATAATTAATCACTGAGATACATTTTCTGTCGTTGCAAAATTATTATGCGGTGGGACTTTTATCACGTTGCAAATCTTAAAGAATTTGTAGCTCAACCAATCACCTCTTAATTTATTTTTTTATTTCAAGTTCAAATCCTTCCTTTGTAATTAGAGGGGAGAAAACTATCCAAGTCTCATGCCCGTTTCATCATTCCTTGAGTCGAAGCCTCTTGTAAACCAAAATATAAGAGGAATAATAGTAATAATGGCGCTGAGAATATTAAATTATTGATAATTGAAGGCATTCAAATGCTGATAGCCTCCCCCACAAGTAAATATAAGGATTTTGTGGGTTGCACATAGGCTTATGGCTGAGCAGTCTTGGCAAGGTTTCCTTGCCTCTGCCTCTTAGGTTCGAATCTCAGAGTGCACGCATGTCATCCCTGCGGTGTCTTACCTATCTACTGGGCTTGCAGGGTGTTCAGTGAGTCCGAGAATTAGTTGTGGTGCACGTAAACTGGTCCGGACACCTCGAGTTACCAAAAAAAAAAGAAGAAGAAGAAGGATGGTGTGGGTTACTGCATTAAGCCTGATTCGTTTATAAAAAAATAAAAATGGTCCAAATATTTAGAAAATTAATTATTTCCTTTATATATATATATATATATAAATAAATAAAGAGAGATAATCTATATTAAGATGCAAGTTTTTACTTTAAAAGAAAATAATTCTCTTCTTTTTTTTTAATTTTTTGAATTAACTTGATAAGATTTATAAAGATGTTTATACTGTGAAATATCTTTTTAATTCTAGTAATTAAAATAATACTAAAACAATTAATTTAAAAATAAAAAAGTGAATTCTCACCTGAATCAAGTTTCTTTTGATTATAAAAATAACAATAAGGATTACCAATGAAATAGGATAAATATATAGACACCATGTGTCCATAAATCATAACAAATTTAAAGGATCTATATATATATATATAGCATCACGTCTTAGTTCGTCAATGGCAGACGAGCTTGATGATTAATATTTAAGACAGGCAGGTGAGTGGTGGAAAGACACGGCCCATTGCATGTCCTTGAACATTCGCACAATATGTAGATGGCTCATCACCGTCGCCGTCGCCGTCGTCTGCTGCCTCCAAATGAACATTGCTGAGCACGATATCAGTGCACGGCACTGACTTGCTGCAAGCGATATGCACAGCGGGTTTTCTGTGGGATGTCCCATATATATTTTCAAATCGAATGTTGCTAATCTCTACTGCTGAACTCTGCAATAAAATAAATAAATTTTTTAAAAAAATCTTTGATAGATGCGGAAAAGAGATTAAATGGTTGGATATATATATATATATACTCACATGATCTGTGCAATGTTTATGATCACAATAATATTGGTCGATAATTATAGGGTTTCTTGCACCCTCAGACCTTATGTTTTCGAAGACAATGTTTCTAGCAAACCCTTTTCCACCCTGTTTACGTGAGATTAGGGATTAAAATGGCAATTATGACATGTAAAAATTAAATTAAATTATTATAATTACTATTCATATCCTCACTTAAAATTAATTAAGAACCAATTACCTGCCAAGTCTTTATCCTGGCCCCATTTGTAGTTTCTGTAAATACGACGTCGCTAACATGGACATCTTCTACTGTCTCATTTTCTCCATCTATTCCTAGGCTCCCAATGCTTCAAAAAAATAAAATAAAAATCAAATAGTTAAATCGATAAGGTGATTATTACTTGATTATAATAAATAATAGGGTAATAATTAATTAAAAATTTTATTTTCCCATACCTTATTCCGTGACCCGGACCACATGCAATACGGGTAATATTAATTTGGGATGAACCGTCCCCGATCGAGATACAATCATCACCTAAATTCTTAAATTAATGGACCTAATAATAAATAACTAGGAAATACAGCAAAAATTAATGAAATTAATTCACAAGAAGCATGAATTCACCAGTCATGATGCGACTATAATCTATAAAGATATTTTTGGCATGCTGGAGATGAATTCCATCGGTGTTGGGGCTATCTCCAGGGGCTTGGATAGTGAGGTTAGAGGCATACACCCACTCGGATCTCTCAAAAGCCATATGCATCTGTGGACTGTCCTTGAACGTCAAGCCCTCGAGATGAACATTCTGGGAGTGTGATATTACTAAACCCTAAATTTGTTCAATCAATCAACTGATATTAGAGAAATAGATGGTGGGAAAAAAACTTAATCCAAAGTTGAAAAGAAATATTAGGTCAGCCGAACTCTGGTTATAATTGGGTCATTAATTATGAGGATGATTGCTTACCGTTGGTTTTCTACCGCAAACCTGCCAAGAGTGCAAGATTAATTAGTAAAATTAACAATTTGGGAGCCAATATAAGAAGTAATTAAGAGTAGAAATATATATTTATATAACGAATTAATTAGACTCACTCTTCTATCTCTATGCTTGTGATCTTTACAAGAGGAATGACGTTCCCACCATGTTGATCCTTGACCATCCATGGTACCGGATCCACGAATCGTAAGGTTATCAACCTCATCAAAGGTAATCCATTGCTTACAATATCTGTGTTCTTGGCATTTCCAGTCACTGGGATCACTCGGTGCCTTCATCGTTCCATCAATCTACAATTAAGATAGTGAATTCGCATTTAGAAAGTAATTATCTATCAAGTTTATATAATATAAAGGGGTAATGTATATATATAATATATTGAGTGTTTAATTAATTACTTGGAAAATAATCTGATCGGGTTTGCATTCGCCATTGAAGTTCAAGGGCTGGAGCAAGAATGATTTGCCACTAGGAACTTGTATGATCGGTACTGAGCATGATGAAGACTTGCACACATCCTTCCATGCATCCTTGAAGGCCTGAGAGAGAAAATCATATTTATGGAATACCAAAATTATTATTATTATTGATGAATTAAGAGTTTTCCTCAGTACATGCCAAGTTACAAGAATAATAATATTCACTTGTGATAGATTTTTTTTTACCAAGTTATTATTGTTTTTTTTTTTATTAATGTGAATTTTCAAACTAACTTATGTATATCTCAATTATTATTATTATTATAAGTTGTTATTCCTTCTTAATTGCAGTAACAAATAAATAAGGATTATTATTATTATTATTTAAATTATAGATATACTCCCGTTCAATTAGGTTAATTACAGCTATTTGATATTCGTCACGGACAGAAAGAAAGAGAAGCGATTTTTCTTAGACGAGAATAATTATTTGATTAATTGTACGTACCTCACAAAGAACTTATAGTTAATTTGCTCGATATGAGTAATCAATTAGTTAACCTTTGATTAATTAATATTAATTAAGAACCGATTGTTTCATAAATATTTAGCCTGGACCAGAATTTTCAACAAATAACTAAGACCCAAAAATACGAACATGAAAATAAATAAATAAATAAAACTAGGTAGCCAGAAGACATTATTGTCAAGTTGCACGTAGAAAAGAAATTAAAACTAGGTAGCAAATATTAGTAATTAAAACAAAATAAATAAAAAAAAGAACCTGGGTATCATCAGTATCCCCGTCTCCAACAGCTCCATAATCAATCACATTGTAAACTTGATTACAGCTTCGTAAGCTTCGAGATTGAGTTGAAGTAGCTTCACCAAGAATTAAAACGAGAAGAAGCAAGAAATATTTTGCCATATATAGTTATTAATTATTAGTTAATTACTAGCTATGACAGAAAAAAATAATATATGATCATATATATATATATATATATATATATATGTATGTATATGTATGTATATGTATGTATGTATATGTATGTATGTACGTAGTATGTACACTTCGGATTTCTTGTGGTTGTTTTAGATTCAAACATGTAAACTGTGATTGAAAAGAATTGTCCTTCTTTCTGGTATGAAGAGGTTGAGTTCTAACAAGATTTTGCCTTGTAATTAGATTTTATGTCGTATTTAACTATCTCCTCTCTATTTTGTAGCTCACACATATATATCTAGCTAGCCGTGAATTAAGTAAAGAGAAAGATGCAATATTTATTACCAGATCTCATCCGGAAAAAAGCTTTGTCTGATAATCATATGTTCTTGGTGTCCGCTAATGTCCATGCTTATAATTAGCTAGCTTGGGTAATCATAGCCCCCACTGATTTATTTATTTTTATATAAAATCCCTATAGTATTCATAAAAAGCTAAAAAGATACGGTCCTCCCACCCTATCAACTTTTGTGGGCATGTGGAGACGAATAAATTTATTTGTACTAGCAAGTATATATAGTTTTTATTTTTTAAATTGAAGCATATATACTACACGGTCCTTGTCTAGCAATTGAAAGAAGCCACACATTTTTAAAACGGTACATGAAGAATATGGTACACGCACAAAAACACACCGATAGCTTTAGATTTGAACCTGCTTTATCAAAATAATTATGATTATGATTATGATTATAAATAAGTAAACATTAATAAGAGATTATATATTATTGTAACCACTAGGATATCAAGAAGCGCCTGTAGCTCAGTGGATAGAGCGTCTGTTTCCTAAGCAGAAAGTCATAGGTTCGACCCCTATCTGGCGCGTATAAACCTTTTTGCTGATCTACTCCTTTTTTGTTTGTTTGTTGCATAGTTCTTTTTCTAACTATGGTATTATTAATTTTGGCTTACTTTATATAAAATTTCCTTAAGGATGAGTTTTTATATAATTAAATTTTAAGTGATTTATTTTAAAACTAAATACGATTTTAGAATACTAACAATATTAATGTGTGACACCACAATATTCATAACAATATATATACTCTCTGCCACCTAATACATTAACATGTCAATAAACTATTTTTATAAATATATTAATATGATAAATACTATATTATTATTGACCAAGAGTATCTAAGATAAATTTATTTTATCTATGTCTATATATCAAACAATTTGAAAAACTTGCTATTACCTAACACTTCTAAAAAATAAAAAAAGTTGAGTTGCCATCTCTTTACTATTAGGTGTCCTTTTCTTTTGCCCTCTCTCTCTTTTCTTTTCTTTTTTCATCATTTTCCCTCAATTTTATTTTCAATATTAGCTTAATTTAAAATTTTTCTTCATAAATTATTTTAGTTTACTTTTAAAAAAGTTATCTCAATTTCAAACAAATATCTCAAAACTTAGTTTGTGCTCGATTTTACGAGTATCTATTTCTGTTATCATATAATTGAGTAAAAAAATGAAGTTCATCACTCGGATCATGAATTTGATGGGTTAAGTTGCGAAGTTTGGGTTGATCTAATATGTCGACGTCTTAATTTTTTAAACAAGATTATCTTGAATTTTTTTTTAAAACCAAATCACGTTTTTTTACCGATCATCCCGGTTGCCTTTGAACTCGCCAAGTCGACTGGGATATTATAGGACAACTCCCACATTATTTAGTTTTAAACAATGGCTAGGCAAAGAGTCGGGAAAGAAGGTTTTAGAGTTAACATATTGAGTTGGGTTTAATAATAATAAAAATAGTTTTTATGACCAATATATTTTTTTTAACATTTTTTTTAATTAAAGCCACAACATAGCACAACCTTGTAAACTAGTGATGTCCTAAAGGGTCATTATACAGAAATTGGTAGAGAATAAAAAAAAAAGGAAGAGAAAGAAACAAATAGGTCTAGGCATATTTATAAGACTTGACTCAAGGGCTGATCTAATCCAACACTAGAGTCATGGATTACGTGGACTGACCCGAGTTAATCCAAGTTTTTTTTATAAAAAAAATAATGATGTTATTTTAAAGTTTTTTTTTTTTAAGAAAAGAATCCTCAAATGATGTTTTGATAAAAACCTAGGTTTTTTCTAAAGGTGTTTAAAAATTAATCCATTTATAATATTTATATTATTTGACATAACCCAATTTGTCAAAATCAGATAATGTGGATATTACAAATGATAGTCGATTAAAAGACCTAATAAGTTTATATCACGGGTTGGGTAACGGGTTAAGATTCTTGAAACCTGATCAACTAGACTTAAACTGTATACCATATCTTTTTTTTTTATCTTCATATTGGATAGCTTATGAATTAAATATTTATTTTTATTTTATTTAGAAATGTTTCAACTCCAAAGTTCTTGTACTTGTCACGAGGTCAATTTTTCATCCCAAAAACAGACCTCGCGCGGCAGTCTAGCCCCGCTAGACTCAGCCTTTCCCTCACCGCACTCGTGTTTGCCTAGCAACTAAGTGTTTCCATCACCAAAAGGTTTCCCACACTTTCTCCCGTTATATAGACAAGCGGAATACACAAGCAAATGTGTTCAGAACCAAGCACACAAGATATTACAGGAAAACATTCCCAACCTTCATTATTCTCGTCAACAAAGGATACACAAGTCCATTAGCGCGTGTGCCATGCATAAGTGTTCTGCTGCCTCTTTGCTTGTGTATTCTGCTTGTCTATGTAACGGGAGAGAGTGTAGGAAACCTCTTGGTGAGGGAAACACTTAGTTGCTAGGCAAACACGAGTGCGGTGAGGGAAAGGTTAAGTCTAGTGGGGCTAGACTGATGTGCGAGGTCTGTTTTTGGGATGAAAAATTGACCCCGTGACAAGTGATATCAGAGCGCAGTTGCGTTCTTGGCAGGACAATGAGATTGTTCTGTGACCAAATCGACAGGCTGATTTGGAAAGGCTATCGCTTCTGCTGATGGATAGGCAGATTTTCAATGCAATGACCCCGTGACAAGTGGGGGTTTTCTATTAAATTGATTTAATATAATAAGAATGAACTTGTTTTTTTATTAGAGGGGAGGGGGAGGTAAATATAATTTAATGATGGTGTAATGTATGAAAATTAAACCTCATATTAAAGATGCCATGGAACCTACAATTGTAGGCTTGCTTTTGAATATGAACCCATGACAATTAGAAATATAAGTTCAACTCGAGAATCCCAATCCAATATACCTAACTTACTCGAGTTTAAATAAAAAAAATTAAATTGAATACAATTATAAATCTAAATCCAGTTGTTTTATATATGCAAACACTCTTAATCTTTTCACTAATCCAACCTGGAATAGGCCTCAAGTCCGCCGTCATCTAGTTGACCTATCGAGCTAGGCCATTTCTTATTATAACTATGAGTTTAGCAGGGCTTGTGCTCCTAAATTTGAGCCTAAACTAACCCAAGCCCAGCCCTTCTATCCCAAAAAACAATTTGTGGCGCTATGGTGGATAAGTCTGGAACCGAAAAACCGTTAAAAAGACACCAAAGAAACATGCTATTTCGCAAAGAAAGAGAGACACATGGCATCATCATCAACAACTACCATCTCTCTTTCCTTAGCTACATTGTCTTCTACTACTGCCACAGCTTCTTCCTCCATAACCCAAACTAAGACTTCCTCCATTTGCAGCTTCAGATCCCATGAAAGGACTTTATCTTCTTCGCTACTGGGCACAAGAATACGTGTCTATAACAAAACAGCAAGAACAAGAGTGGTGGAAAAGAGTAGCACTTCAAACGGGATCACTTGCTTAGCTTCATCTTCTGTTCTTCCATCAGCTCTTCTCTTTGATTGTGATGGCGTGCTTGTTGATACTGAGAAAGATGGCCACAGGATTTCTTTCAATGATACTTTCAATGAAGTACTCTCCATTCTCTTTCTCTTGTGTAACTTTGATTATTTGTTCTGTATTTTATGGGTTTGATTAGTCTGATCATTCACTGGTGTTGGACTAGTTGTAAATTGGAGATTTTGTTTTCAAGTTCTGCCAACTGGGATTTGTTTTTGGTGAGGATTTTTTTTGAACTGTTGGTTTGTAATTGCTTAGATGACATTTTGATCACCCTTGAGTTTGCTCTTAGCAATTCATTTAGTTGAGTGCTATAATTCCTGGAAAAAAAAATAGAATAGAGAACATAAAGCTTATAACATCCTTGTTTTATTCTCTATTTTTCTCTTTATAATTGGTGATAAACTAGGATAAATATGAAAGTACAGTCTTGATGGTAACCTTTTGGTTTCTTATGAGGTGTTAATGCCGTGGGAGGAAGACATAAATTAGCTTCATTTTTGTGTGGTTTTGGAAGAGACGTTAACTATAGATGTCTTGATGAGTTAATTGGATGTTTAATTTATTGCACAGAGAGAACTGGGAGTAACCTGGGATGTGGATTTGTATGGCGAGTTGCTCAAAATAGGAGGTGGAAAAGAGAGGTAAGGTTTCCCCTTTGTAATTTCATGGCCTTTTTCAAGTTATGTTTTGGCCTATAAAATTTCAACAACTTTACTTCTTGCATAGGTAAAAGCTCTAGGTATAATTTGCAGCATTCCTTGTGTTTGAAATATCCCTAGTTGAATTGCTTATTACTCGACTCTTGTATTTGTAGGATGACAGCCTACTTTAACAAGACTAGGTGGCCGGAAAAAGCTCCCAAGAGTGAAGAAGAGAGAAAGGAATTTATAGCTTCACTTCATAAGCGAAAGACAGAGCTGTTCATGGCCCTTATTGAGAAGAAATTGTTACCTCTTCGACCAGGCGTTGCAAAGTTAGTGCCTTCCTCTCGCAAATCTGTTCACTTTTAAACTTTATGCCTGTGTTTGACTGGCTATGCGTGTTTTTCTTGTATTTCAAACTTAACACGAGTTAAGTCCTAGCTTGCAAAATTATCATTTTTCTTATTCTTTTTTGATAATGTCACAACAATAGTTTCTAGCAGAACAAATGCTTTAATACGTTTGACACATCTGTTTGAATTCTCCTTGAATGTGTTGGGGTTAGGGTTACAAATACAAACCGAGAATTATAATCATGCAAGAACTTTTTACTTTTAGCATTCCACTTCAATATCTAATTTAATAATATTATAAAAAATCCAACGGTTGTACTGCCAAATTTTACAGGCTGATTGATCAGGCTCTCGGAAAAGGAGTAAAAGTTGCTGTCTGCAGCACTTCTAATGAAAAGGCGGTATGCACAATCAGGTTCTTACAGTTGTATTGCTCGTATGATTAGTTCCATGTGACCCAGGTTTTGCAGTGGATATTAAATCTGCATTTCTGCCATCCAAACTTTTAAGTATCATAGGTCTGAGTTTCATTTCTTTAAGAAACATAACTCTTGCACAATGTGTGTTAGTGCAAGAGGATTCATCTCTGTTAGCCTTTTCATTCTCGTAAAATTTCTTGTGTTTGAACTTCACGATTTGGATGAAGTGTTAAATCTAATTACTTTGCTTATATAACTTTATTGGCAAATTACACGGTACTAATTCAAGGATGCATTGCAAATTTTGGTCGCCAAACTAAAAATCCTTATTTCAGGTCTCTGCGATAGTTTCTTTTCTGCTGGGGGCTGAACGAGCAGAAAAGATCAAGATATTTGCAGGAGATGTTGTTCCACGCAAAAAGCCTGACCCGGTACACTTTATATATCCCTTGGTTTAGTAGTGATACCATTGATTTTGGTTTTATGCAATTGAAGCTACAACTTCATCTTTATGGCCCCTATTTATATAAAGTCTTTCAGTCAGTGTAGAAATGCAACTGTTGTTGTGAAGTTGCAATTATTGAAATCTCACCTCTATTATTACTCATTTGATTTTGTCTAAATTTTTTCTGCTTGTGAAAACTCTGGGTCTGATGCGCTGATGCTTGCTATAATGTCATTTATTCTTCCTAACAGGCCATTTATACATTAGCAGCCAACACTCTGGGTGTTGATCCTTCAAGGTACCACAGAATATGTTTCATGTCAATATAGACAAAAAGTCAGGTTTCTCTCAAGATATATAGTTATATACCCAGTGACTTTGGGATGGATCAGTTCTTGTAAGCTACAATCAATTATTTGATAAAATCAACTTCATAATTCCTTTTCAAGGCTTCTCTGGTATATGCTCTAATTCTTAAATGGACAGAGGAATTTATGCATGTGCTTGCCATATGCTAGTTTCCTACATTTTGCATTCATTAAGCAAGTTAAAAAGTTTTAATTTGTTAAGAATATGCTTTGATTTTCATCTCTGCAGCTGTGTAGTGGTGGAGGACAGTGCAATAGGTCTTGCAGCTGCCAAAGCTGCTGGAATGAAGTGTATAGTAACAAAGAGCGGGTAAGTTACTTTCCTTCCGTGCAAGCAGAATTCTTGAGCTTTTTACTTCCCCTGAGAATTTTACAAGGTAACAGTCCGGTACTTATTTAAGAAACAAAAGCTACTTTCTTGTTGCCTTTTCCCATGCGTTGTGATTTTCGATGCTAGAGGACATCACCTAACCTTAGTTCAATTGAGCGATTAGCTGACACTTTTTTCATTAGGAAATCCTTGAGATCATGAGGCAATGCTTGAATGATTTCCTTATAACTATATCCGATCTCCTTGTAGAGCTAAGAGAAGATCTTTTAAGCCATCCATGAGTGTGGTCTAGAGTCTCCACTTAGAAGCTCTTGAGATTCTTACTGCTACATTCCAGCTCTTAAGTCATATCACCATCCCATGCATGTTTTCTTCTCCACGTCCCCAGTTCTTATATAATTATCAATAGTCACAATAAAAGTAGACTGTGCTTCAAGTACATGCTGTCTTCAAGTCAATAAGTACTTGGATTGGGATACAATATGCAGCATTTGTATTCATCCATATCTAACACAATATGTTAACCTGATCACCCACTCTTAGCAACCTCAGAGCGGCAATGCATGCTGCCTTTCGGTGCATTGTGTTCATTTCTGTTTTCTTTTCTTATTCTTTTCAGAAAAACCTACTCAACTTCTTGCAGCCTTGTCAACTTTGGGTTTGAGAACATAGTTCTTTCTTCTTCCGCACATCTATAACCAACAACTGATAATTCGATCTCGTGGGTTGACATGTTACTGTAATCCTACGTTTGTTAATACATGGAACTAATGTTTTGGAAAATCTTAACATTTTGATTGCAGTTACACAGCTGA
>Ga0307515_10019862_pt1 | contig 12043 bp, 9 predicted proteins | sample 17_EM_MG_FD_194513 | JGI IMG/M metagenome (GOLD analysis project Ga0307515, IMG submission 194513) | Populus trichocarpa ectomycorrhiza microbial communities from riparian zone in the Pacific Northwest, United States - 17_EM | ecosystem: Host-associated > Plants > Roots > Unclassified | place...
AAAGGTATCTTATATTATTAGATATGTTAGTATAAAACATGCTTTAGTTAAGGAGTTATTGATACTTCAAGTGCAAAATGATGATATAGAACCTTGATAAAAATGCACTTTTAAGTACTAATCACCAATCAAGAAGAGGCACCTGCGCCGTCAACCGATGCTGCCTCTTCCAGCGCGGTTTCACAGCGCAGAGGCGGCGTGCCTTCGCATCGGAATGAATTCACATGTAAGTACGAGGCACAGTGGAAGTACAACCTTTCAATGTAAGTTTGTTTTGGTTTTAGTTTTTTTTTAATTATAACATAATATATGAACAACTAATCAATATTTTATTAATTTATTTTATTTTCAGGTTCACAAACATTGAGGTCGTCTGAGTAATATCATCGGCGTTTAAATCGTCAATGGAGATTCTATTATTTCAATAGAGTCAGGTATCCAGATATCCTGAATGGATACCTCAAATCGATGCATGGTTTGACAAATTTGAGGTTGGTGTTAATTTCTAATTTCTAGCTTATTTTTAATAAATTTTTAATATAATTTTTAATAAATTATTATTTTTATTTAAAATGAATTATTTATACACACAACAAATTCAACTGAGACAGTGCGCATGACACTGTTGTGAGGAGGGTGTGGGAAAATCACGCGGCAACTAGGTAACATCGAAAACAATACAATATTTTTTTTAAAAAAAATTTATGTTTCAAAATCTAATTTCTCGCTATGGAAGTAGGTTGCGTGATTTTTGGTATGAAGCATAAAAAAAGGCAAAAAAAAAAAAACACGAGAGATAACGGTCTCCAAGGCTGGAACGACGTGGCGGTTTGGAGGGATTTCAAACCGCTATACATCCCGGCAGATATATGGCCGCAATATCTTGAGCACATGATGTTTGAGCGGTTCACACGACGCTCACAGTCCGGTGCTGGCAATCGGAACTGCCCAATTCATAGCTCGGTGACAACGCACATCCACGACTTCGTTCCATTTGCTGCACATGCGAAACGGATGGTAAGATTAATTTAAATAAAATATATCGTTAAATAATTTGTTGTTACTTAATTAATTTTTTTCCTTACAGGCTATGTCTCTTGGACGTGAGCCGAGCCCAATGGAGCTGTTTGTTGAGACGCACGTGTGGAGTCAAGACCGCCAAAAGGGGGTGCAACAGTTCGATGACAACTGCGCTCAACACTTTGTGGTATGTTCGTTCAACCATTTTATTTTGTAAGTTATTATTTTTATTGAATTGAATATGATGATTTCTTTTTTATTTTCAAGAGACCTATAATAGCCAGTTGAGGGAGAGATATAAGGACAATCCTTTGACCTATCCGGATTTGTGGATGGAGGTAGGATCGTCTGGTGGACCCGATAAAAATCCGGTGTACGGGCTCTCCAACACTACGACCGAGAACTTGTTGGCGGCCCGTAGTGTCTCAACTGTTGAGAGCTCCCAATCAGTATCAAGCACCCAATCTAAAGAGTTGTGGCCTTGCAGCAACACACGACTCATCTCACCAAGAAATACAACCAACTATCGGTGTATTATGAACAAAACACGGCTCACACGGCTCATCTCACCGAGAAATACAAGCAACTCTTAGCGAATTATAAACAGCTTCGCCAAATGGTTATGAACATAGCATGTAAGGCCCGACCCACTCTCTCTTGCAGAATATGGTCCGCTATGACTTAGCCCAACCCAGCTTCCACGCCTCATGATTTTGTTTCTGGTAGCCCACAAGCCCCAAAACACGTCCTGCAAGGTTAGGTGCCAACTGCCTTAATATGCCCTGGCTCTGGACACTCTTCTTTCGATGTGGGATGTTACACTCCCCCTACCTTAAGAACGAGCCGTCCTCGGCTCTGATACCATATGTAAGGCCCGACCCACTCTCCCTTGCAGAATATTGTCCATTATGGCTTAGCCCAACCCGGCTTCCACACCTCACGGTTTTGTTCATGGCAGCCCATAGGCCCCAAAACACGTCCTACAAGGTTAGGTGCCAACTGCCTTAATCTGCCTTGGCTCTGGACACTCTTCTTTCGATGTGGGATGTTACATGGCATCACAGAGTGGTGATACATGTGCGCCCCCTTTTTGGTTGTTTAACAACCAGCCTCCTCCTCCTCCTCCTCTAGCTCCGCCATTGTGCTAATTTAATATATTTTTTTGAAACACATTCAATTTGTAATGAATAATATTTAACTTTATTTTTTTGTTTTTGATGTTTAATAAAGTTTTATTTGCATAATTGGTTTTTTTTTGTAACAACCCGGCTTTTCAAGCCCAAAACAACAGTAAATTATTTTATTTTTTTGTACTTGACACACATCGTGTCGGTAATCGACGAACATATTCCCTTCACATCATCAATATACAATCCATACATCAATAACAATCAACATTTCATTTAAAAGTAAATCTTACATAAACTCATAATATTATGTTTGCATGATTAGAAGTTCGCATTTAAAATATACATGCAAAGACATGAGCTTGTATTCTATCCTACAAATAGTCATCATGATGAATTTAATCTAAAAGGATTTAATAATAGTTATACATTCAGTATATTGATTCATATAAAATACATCATGATTTAGAATGCAACTACATGATTCCTTGCAAAAGTAGGTTCTCATGTATTGGGTTTCCTAGGCACCTTGTTGGTATGACGTCCCTACTGCAGTACAAAACATTTACAAGAATGCAATTACTTAATAATAATAATAATAATAAAACGGTCTAGCAGTTTAATGAAGCATTAACATTATCTCATGTTTGAAGCATGACATTTGTAGTTCCTTCATGTTCTTGGTATACATAACTTGCAGTACATATATATGCACCAATTCTTACAATCAGCCATAATTTTAAATCCGGCCATTCTCTTAAGACATCATTTGTCGAGGTTAACTGTTCACTCACCCCGGCTATCCCCTATGAATGCCATCAGCCAAAGCTAATCAACCGTTTGTCTCGGTCGTCCATTCAGATGCCATTAGCCAAAACTAATCATTCATTTGTCCCGGTCATCCATTCGGATGCCATTAGCCAAAGCTAATCATTCATTTGTCACAGTCATCCCTTCGGATGCAATTGGCCAAAACTAATCATTCATTTGTCCCGGCCATCCCTTCGGATGCAATTGGCCAAAGCTAATCATTCATTTGTCCTGCCCATCCCTTCGGATGCCATTAGTCGAAGCTAATCAATTGTTTGTCCCAATCATCCCTTCGGATGCAATTAGCCAAAGCTAATCATTCATTTGTCCAGGCCATCCCTTCTGATGCCATTAGCCGACGCTAATCAATTGTTTGTCCCAATCACCCCTTCGGATGCAATTAGCCAAAGTTAATCATTCATTTGTCCTGGTCATCCCTTCTGATGCCATTAGCCAAAGCTAATCAATTGTTTGTCCCGGTCATCCCTTTGGATGCATAGCTAAAGCTAATCATTCATTTGTCCCGGCCATCCCTTCGGATGCCATTAGCCAAAGCTAATCATTTGTTAACAGTTAAGCATTTGACAGTCTAATATCTGAATTAACACAACACAGTAACATTCATGATAAAGTATTTTCATTATTCAACATTATTTAAAAGGAAGGTGAAAGTTACCTACCTGCAGTAGAAGCTCTACTCGTGCTCCCCTGTTGCTGCTGTTGCACCACACCGGTGGTCTCTCCTGTAGTCACAGACTCATCTCATAAATTTTCCTCTTTCAAGGATATGTTTTATAATAATCATATCAATAGCTAATAAATCTTTCTTTCAATCATTTCTTTCTTTATATCTTATGTTTTTCTCATTACACCCATTAATGTTATCATCCTTTATCCAACCATAGTTATCATTCCTTCAGGCCGATATTACAGAGAATTCGTATTCATCCATTACTCATACGTTACTTTCTATGCATGTTCATTTCCTCATAATAACATACATACATATATCATGTATATTTTTAGAGTTAGTATCTCAATGTGCAAGTGTTCGTATGACTCAATTTTTTCATATAGTATTCATGTGAAAGTCTACTATTACTATCTAACTTTGAACTGTTTCTATCCAATTTCCAATTGTTACTATCCAATTGTTGTTGTCTACACATTGAACTGTTACTGTCCAACTGTTACTGTCTAACTTTGAACTGTTATTGTCTAGACATTTGAACTATTACTGTCTACACATTAAACTGTCACTATCCACACATTGAACCGTTACTGTCCAACCGTTACTGTCCAACCGTTACTGTCTAACTTTGAACTGTTACTATCTAGACATTTAAACTGTTACTGTCTACACATTGAACCGTTATTGTCCAACTGTTACTGTCTAGATATTGAACTGTTACTGTCCAATTGTTACTGTCTGAACACTCATCAGATTTTTAACTATATCTAGAGTTATAGAACTCTGTTTCAAGTGAGATTAGTCTTGTTGGAAAGCTAATACACGAGGCTACAAGTTCTCTGAATGAAGGAGAACCCAGTTCTGCCTCTAAGATAGTCAAAATTGCTCATCAACAAACACTACCCTATAGGGTCTGTCAAGACCCAATCTCGGTTGATGACCCATAGTTGGGGTTCTATAGCTCCATATTGAGCAAGACCAATTTCCTTAGTTAGCTAACATCCAAAACTACAATTACTATGAAAAAACTTGATCCTAATTCTCTCATCCTCCTACTCGAATTCTCTCAAAAAGTCAGGAGACGAATCTGTCTAGATTCATCAACCTTTCCATTTACACACAACATCCACAATTTAACTTTTTCTCTTTTATCTCAACCCCTAGCAATATCACATATCGTTTAAGAGTGTAAAAAAAAAATCTTTATAAGAGCCAATTTATCTTATTTATTTCAATCTTCCTCCTTAACATCAAAATAAAATATTCTTATCGATTTTACAAACTTTCCAAACAATATTCTTCTAAACACAATCCTTGACAACAGTTTCAATTAACCATAAATAACAGACGAATAATATTCCAAACAATCCATACTGTCAAGTTATAATACATTATTATGAGTATAACATATCCAAATATTAACTTCATCAAATGGTGAAATATCCAGAAATATAGGTTTAACCGAATTGACCTCAAACTTGCAGACCTGCTGTGTGAGATACACAACTTCTATACCGAATGTTTGTTTCAGATCTCCACTGTTCAGAATCTAGACAGAATCAGGAAGAACAACATATCCAAATTATAGTCTAATCCAATAGTGGCCAAAGGAGAAAACAGACAGCAAAGAAGACTGTCCAAAAGTGTATTTTCCCAGATATTTTCCTCCCTTGATATCTCTCAAACGAGGACTGATATAGAAAATCCCTCCAATGAAAATGTACACGACATGGATAAGAACCACATATCCAAATCTCGTTCTGATCCAACGGTGGAAGTGGAGTTATAGCTGTCGGATGTTTTGCCATCAATATGTCTTCTCTCCAGTCTCTCTCTAAACTCTCTCTTACTCTTGCCGGTCCCTCCAAGAGAGAAAATAGAATGATATTTATAGTTCTAACATCTTGTTAATTTCACATTTATCCCCACCTCTTTTTATCATTTATACATAAACTCCCAACCTTCTGTTATTTGAATATTGACCTCTCTTATACGTATTCATTTTGTCCTCACAAATATTTTTCTTTTCAATATTTTAGTACTATATTCACTTTTCATTTCATTAATTTCACTATTTTTATCTTGATTTAGGTATCTTTAATTTAATTTAACCCATTTTACTATTGGTTAAATTTCTCATCTTTTAAATACCTAGAAAAATTATAACTGGGGGTTTACATTTTTACTATTAATTTATATAATTTTATATTATTTATTCTAAATAATTTTTTAAAAAAATATTTAAAAATAATCACTGAGAAATTTACCGACGGACTGTATCCGTCGACATTTGACAAAGAGTAGGAAATGTCAATCGTACCGATGAATTTACAGACGGAGTGTTTCTGTTGGCCTTTCGTAGTAGCTTGGTGCACCACAATCACCGAAGAATTTACAGACGGATAACGTCTGTTGGCATTTAACAGTAGCTTGGTGCAAATGCCACAATCACCGATGAATTTACAGTCGGATAAAGTTTGTCGGTATTTCATAGAGAGTGGTGGAAATGCCACACTCACCTATAAATTTACAGAGGGATACTGTCCGTCGTCATTTCACCGAGAGCTGGAAAATATTTACTGGATATGCCACTATCACTGACGGAATAAATCCGTCGGTATATTTTCAGCGGGAATTATTTTTTTTGGGTGCAATTTTCATCTGTAAAACCATTGGTAATTTTTTTTTTGTTACCGACAGACTTAGCGACAGAATTTGGTATTACCGAAGAACAGTATGCTGACAGACATTTTCCGTCGGCGATTTAGTCGGTAAAAAAATTACCGACAAACTCTGAATCTCATACCGATAGAATCTGTCTGTCGGTAAAACTGTGAAATCTTGTAGTGACAGTTGCATTGTCTTCCTCTCTTCTCTTGCTCTGTCTTTGTCTCCATTTATAGGAGAGATGAGAGCCTTGGAAACAACCAACAAATACCAAACAATTGCTAACTATTATAATAAATATTGTGGTTGACTTTAGTGTATCTGTCATAAGTGATGGTGGTTGAAAAATGTTGACATAAATTTGCTACACAAATGAAGATATGGACAAGAAAAAAGGAAGATATTTTTTTACAAATGAGACCTGCATGTCTCAAGCATAGTTTTTAAACCTAGCCCGGTGCCCGGTCTGGTCCAAGGCCTGGGTTCCGGGTTTTGACTAGGTCGCCTTGGTTAATTCTTTTTTTTAAATCAAAACGATGTTATTTTAGTAAAAAAAAATCAATGGGTTGCAACCGGGTTTTTGACCGGGTTGCCGGGTCAACCCTCTAGGTCAACCGAGTCACCCTGGGTTTTGCCTTTTTTTATTTTTACTTAAACCCGGTTCGGTTCTAACCCCGGGTCAGCTAGGTCCTGGGTCGACTCGCCAAGCCGGGTCGGGTTTCAAAAAGAGTATGAAATTGAAAGCAAATTTCAATTCTATAAAATAATTTAAATAAAGAAATACAATTGAAAGAACATAAATTAAATATAAAAAAAATTGAAGTGCTGGTATAAAATTTTAGAAGGTTTGATGTGGAATTCAAGAGATCGAAAAAACAAGTTATTTGGTGTCAATCCAGAAGGAATTACTCTAGACATGCCACCTAGGGAGGTAGGGGCATGCCGTGGCGAAATAGAAAACAACAATGAAAGCCTTTTTTAGGTGATGCAAGCCATTGCAAATGCCGCTTAAATAAGGCAGGAAAACTTATTGCTTGCGTGTTTTACAGATGCGTAAGCCACTTTTATATATATTGTTTATAAAACCACATTATTATTACAAAAAAAAAAAGAGTATGAAATGTAAGGAATTATTTATTTTAAAGGCTATAAAGTCGTTGTGAAAAGTGAAATTTCAAAAAAGCCTCTAAACTCAATCTTTTGTTTTTGCTCCTAAGGGCTACTATGTAATTACACTGTAAAACAATTTTAAAAATACCTAATTACCCTCTATCAATTCTATAATAACCATAAAAAGACCCTATTATTCCTAATAGATAGTTTATTGTTTTTAGAATGAAAAAAAATAGTAAATTCATTGAACATTTTTTCAATCCATGGTAAATAAAGGTATTTTTACTGTATTTTTCCACTATTATTCTAAAATAGAATCAGAAAAAAGTATTCTAATCAAACTAAAAATATCTTTGTATATTGATATTTTTTATAAAGATGCCCCAATAAATTCAATTAAATAATAGAAATTCCTTTTACCGAACAAGCTAATTTTACATTAATTTTATCTTTCTTAACAAAAAGATACCTATCAAATTTTAATTCCAAATTAAAAAGAAAAACATAAAATAAAAATATTCACAAAAAATTAAAAACAATTATAAATAAATTTGTCTCTTTTATTTATAAATAGTTGGAATTTTTAATTCGTGATGGAAATCTTTTTATTTTATTTTGAAAAGCTAAAACCAATATATTCAAAAACTTTAGTCAATTTTGCATTTCTTATGATGAATTTGTTGTCATTTATTCACAATTTTTATTTTTTAAAGCTAACTTTTTATTTGTTCATGCTAGATTTGTTTTTCAACTTTTTTTTTACATTTTCATTTTTCTATCTAATATTGTTTTTCAAAATATAAAGAAAAACCTAAGAAAAGAAAGAAATTTTATGTAAAGATTAGAAATGCTTTATCACATAAGATCAATTTTTCATAAAAATTAAATTAAAAAATCATGCATTTGAAAAAATATACATTTACTACCAAGTGTTTCATCAACAAATCCATAATTTTATCATTCATTGAATATTATTTACCGTCTTTTGATTAACAAAACTCAAAGAACACCAAAGCATTTTCTAATTGATTTGCCATAAAAATATATATAATAAATTGAAAAATAATTTTTCTAGTGTGAACAAAACATTCCAAAAAGATAAGAAAAAAACAAATGATTTTCATTGGTAAATAAATTAAAAATTAGCAAGAAATTAAAGATATTTTTTAATTTGTATTCAATTTGTATTTTAAAAAAATTGTAACCATTGACATTTGGAAGTTGCTGCTCTTTTATTTTAGGGTCGTTAAATAGCTATTTAATGGATAAAAAATATATACTAATAATTATTTATTCAAGAATTAGTTTTGATATTCTTGTAGTATTGTGATTATTTTGATATTTAATCACGCGGTTCAATAGGAAAATATTTAAAAAAAAACAAAATAAATAAAAATTATGTTCATCATTGAAACAATACAGTTATGATTTGAGAATATACTTTCATACTTAAAAAAATCATAAAAAATAAAGAATTGATTAAGAGTTAAAAAAGGCTTTAAACAACAAATAAAAAAGATAAAACCAAAAAAATAAAATTGAAACAAACAAGTCCAGCCAATTTTGTCTTTCCTTCATTTATAATTACATGTTTATTAATTAAAAACTATGCAACAAAAAATTAATTATGAGATTGAGTAAAATAAATAAAAAAAAAAACAAAATATATATATATATATATATATATATATATATATATATATATATATATATATAAAGTCCTCGCCACTACAACTACTACATTATCATATCCCCATCTCTAGAATAAATTTTTAAAAAAAATTGTGCAAAAAAATAAAAAAAATTGTTTAAAAAAGATTAGAAAAATTCAATTAAATTCAAAATAAACTTTCATCCACCACCACAACGATAGCATATCCCTCTATCATCAAGACACCATCTTTATAAAAGCTTAAAATATAAAAACATATATTCCAAGTTAACATTCTAATAACAAATCGGTGACAGAGGGATTGATGGTATGGATGGAGCAATAGTATAAGAGTTAAATTAATAAAATTAAAAAAAATGAGGGACCTCATAATTAATATAAAATCTCTAAGAGAAAATATAAGAGAAAATATGCATATGTTTTTTTTTTTAGTTTAGTTTTTTCTTTCTTTCTTTTTTTGACGTGAATTGATTATATCGTTAATTTTATGTTTTTATTACTTTATTCTTCTTTTTAATCTCTAAAAGTATCAATTACTTGTGAGGGAAAAGACTCATTGGACATAATTTTTGAAATTTTAATTTTCTTTCATTTTATATTTTTTTTAATATAGAAAAAAAATATCTTAAAATCAATAATCAATAATCAAATAAGAGCATTAAGGAGGAAAGGGATAACAATATGGATGGGCTAATAGAAAAATGGCTGGATTAATAAATTTCAAGTTGAGAGAGCTTAATTATTAAATTAGTGTTTGTTTTTGTGGTAGTGGTTGTTTTTTAAAACATTTATTACTTGTAAATGTATAGAAATAATATTTTTGTTTTTATTTTTTAAAATTTATTTTTGTCATTAATATATTAAAAGATCCAAAAACAAAATAAAATAAAATTTTATAACACAATTTTTACTGCAAAAACAAATGGACAATTGATAATATAAGAACTCTAGGCTCATCCTATATAACGAAAGGAAATCCCAGCCATTTTGTTTGTAAGAATTGTACTCTCACAATTAAGGCCGCTATTCATGAATGAATCCCAGCCACTCATCTCCCGACACTTTCTACCCATAATTAAGATAGCATAGACGAAGACTCCAAGAGATAATCCAATATTTCTTCCTGCTGAAGCACCATTAATTGCCTGCCTCAACTGTAATGTGGTTGATATTAATTGCAGCACCATTAAATACTCACAAGGAGGAAGAGAACCAACCATCAGCTGCATCACCCTCTTCGCGACCTTTATTTTCATTGGATCAAAAGTATAAATTTTGATGGATTAGCACACAACACATCAAGTTGGTTGGAAAGGATCGTCAAGGTGTAATCATGAATACGCTAAGGTTATTAGTTAATTTCTCTCACATTTCACTACAAGATTTCACAGTTGTACCGACGAAAATATTCTGTCGGTGTGTGATTACGAGTTCGTCGGTAATTTATTTACCGACAACATCACCGACGGAATACGTCCATCGGTTTTCCTTTCATCGGTAATTCCACATTCTGTTGTCATATCGGTCGGAAACACAAAAAAACCACTTGCCGATGGTTTTGCAGATGGATTTTACGCGCCAAAAAAACATTTCCCGCTTGAAATATACCGACGGATTTTAACCCGTCGGTGATAGCGTTATTTACCGACGGACACATACCGTCTGTAAATACGTTGGTAATTGTGACACATACTATCAAATGTCGACGGATTCATTCCGTCGGTAAAGCTGTCGGTGAGTGTATGAAATACCGACCGAATATATCCGTCTGTAAATTCATCGGTGAATGTGGCACCTACTGTCAAATGCCGAAGGATTCATTCCGTCGGTAAAACCTTTTGTAATATTTTTTTTAAAATTTGTTTTTAAAAAATTATTTAGAATACATAATATACAATTATATAAATTAATGGTAATAAAAACCAATTATGCAAATAAAATTTCTATTAAACATCAAAAACAAAAAATTAAAGTTAAATAATATTCATTACAAACTGAATGTGTTTCAAAAAAAATATTAAATGAAATTTTAAAGGTAAATAATATTTATTACAAATTAATATAAAGGTGGAGCTGGAGGAGGAGGAGGAGGACGCTGGTGGTTATACGGCCAAAAAGGATTAGGCGCACAGGTTCCACTCTGTGATGCCATGTTTATGACCATTTCGCGAAGCTGTTCATGATCCTCTTTTTGTTGTGCATACTCAGTTCTTTGTTGTGCATACTCCGCTCTTTGTTGTGCATGAGCCGCTTTGAGTTGTGCGTACTCCACTGATAAGTGGTTGTATTTTTCGGTGAGCTGAGTCGTGTGTTGCTGCAAGGCCACAAACTCCTTAGATTGGGTGCTCGATATTGATTGGGAGCTCCCAACGGTTGAAAAACTACGGGCCGACCGCAAGTTGTCGGTCGTAGTGTTGGAGAGCCCGTAAACCCGATTTTTATCGGGTCCACCAGACGATCCAACCTCCATCCACAAATCCATATCAAATTCCATATGGGTCAAAGGATCGTCCTCGTATCTCTCCCTCAACCGATTATTATAGGTCTCCTGAAAATAAAAAAAGTAATCATCATATTCAATTCAATAAACATAATAACTTACAAAATAAAATGGTTGAACAAACATACCACGAAATGTTGAGCACGGTTGTCAACGAACTGTTGCGCCCTCTTTTGGCGGTCTTGACTCCGCACGTGCGTCTCCACAAACAGCTCCATCGGGCTCGGCTCATTTCCAAGAGACGTAGCCTATAATGAAAAAAAAATTATTAACAATAAATTAATTTAACGATATATTTCATTTAAATTAATCTTACCATCCGTTTCGCATGTGCAGCAAACGGAACGGAGCCGCCGGTGTGCGTTGTCACCGAGCCATGAATTGGCTGATTCCGGTTGCCAGCACCGGACTGTGAGCGTCATGTGAACCGCTTAGACGTCATG
>Ga0307515_10019863_pt1 | contig 12043 bp, 16 predicted proteins | sample 17_EM_MG_FD_194513 | JGI IMG/M metagenome (GOLD analysis project Ga0307515, IMG submission 194513) | Populus trichocarpa ectomycorrhiza microbial communities from riparian zone in the Pacific Northwest, United States - 17_EM | ecosystem: Host-associated > Plants > Roots > Unclassified | place...
GCATAAACATCGCCAGGCGTTGTGTGAACGGCTACAGCATAACTGCAGCCCCTGCGAAGAGTGTAACACACGTGTCGTTCTGATGGTGCGTATACCGGGCGCATAGTAATGGAGGTGAGTATGCAATGCGACCCATCGCCTGGGCGACGGGTAGCGTGTAATTCTCCGTCAGAGGGTTCGAGGTTCCATCAGAGCCGTCAGAGCCGTCCGGAACACCCGGGTGTTTCAGACGGAAACTAGGGTTGTTGCTGATGTGTAAGTTCCCAAGTAAGCTCTCAAGACACTCCCAATCACACTCGCTGGTATACTCCCAGCCTGCTTGACTGTACGTTCCCAAGTACACTCTCAAGATGCTCCCAATCGCACTCGATGGCACACTCCTAGCCTGCTTGTCTGTATGCTCCCAAGTAAGCTCTCAGGATGCTATCAAGCACACTCCCGAGTAGTGTTAGCAACGGGTCTGGATAACCCGCCAGCGGTCTGGGTTTGGACTGGAAAAACGGTTCGGTTCGGTTCCAGACCCGTCCAAAAACCAAACCCGGAGCTTCTTGCCTGGCCAAACCCGCACCCGTACCTGTCAACCCGCAGGGTTTGCCAGGTTTGGCTAGACCCATCGGTTCTAATCTCTGGTTTTCATTTTCGTGTTTTTCTATTTATGGTCACAGTCAGATATATTGCAGTTATGTGCAAAATATTAGCTTTGGTACATCATTCTCTTTTTTTGTCTCATTGGCTGCCTTTATAATCTAAATACGGAGAGACATGCTCCCTGCTACATCCTGAAGTTGACCGTGAACGAATTTTCGTCTTGCATCAATAGTCAGATTTGAAGTCCGGAACAGCCATATTGATAGTGATGGCAGTCATTACGCCGAAAATTGATCAGTTTGCATCTGCGACTGCGCCGACATCATTTGTTGAGCTGATGGAGATGCACGATAGCATCAGCGGCAAATTTCAATCTTGCACGCAACATCACAAGCGGAATGTAGCCCTATCAGATGAACATAACGGAAACCACCATCTCACATATGCATATCCGCTTTCATAACCGATGTGGTACCCAATTCATCACCAATTCCGAAATCGTAGCGTGTTAAACCCGTTAGCTTTCACCCCTGCATATTTCCTCCCTACATACTTACCATATAGGAAATGGATTTAGATGAACACATTGTATTGGCTTGTAGGTCACTTGTACACAACCAGCACAATATATCATCATTGACGACATATCTCCCCAAAATGTAATTGCTGTATCTATTTTGCTACGCGTCAGAAGTTTTTCGATTTCAGTGACAAAGTTGTGAGACATGATAGTTTGTCTGTGCATGTGCAAGGGTTATACGGACCATACGAACGTTCTAAACTCCAAACCGAGTTGATTGGCAATTGATCAACGTATTATGGTCCTGCCTCTTACAGATAAGTAAGAGCGCGCAATCTAAACTCAAGATAAAATTCACTAACAGAGTTTCACTTAGTGATGGAATACGACTTAGAGAAGGAGCGGTCAATGCGCAACGCGAATCTGTACGAATGACCACCATCATGTTGCATTCATCCATACACCCAACTATATCACTCTGCGCTCAGACCGGGTGCATATAGTCAGAATTTTGCAAAGTCCTTATGGTAGGTCATAGAAATCGAGGAGATCCAACTGGATATGGCAAAGTGAGCAAGTTGGGCTATATTAAGGAAAAATTAGTATATCAATCTACATGCAGTGAATTGCCAGCTGAATGCGCTGGAATGTCACAGTGATAGGTGATCCATCGCTCAGAGATCATGTGCTTCAGTTGATCAGAAATTGATATGCCACAAAGCTTTTGCATGCAACTGAGTATTGATAGAATGTGTACATTGGCTGTCAATAATGACTATATGATTATTTGTACAAAATTATTATCCATAAAACAACAGTTAGGTCATGTTTATGGTGAGTGTGAATGGAGTGTCAATGATTTATGGTCTTGTAAGTAAGTTAATTGGAAAGCGAGTTGCATGCTGTTATTCATACCACACGTATTGGCTGCCTTGTCAGGCAAAATACCAAGCGACACAGATACAGCCCAATGCTGAACATCAGAGTCTTTGGAGTGACAATGATTTCTGGTTTTGTATGTATGTTAATTGTAAAGCGATTTGCTCGCAGTTATGCATAACCAAAGTATTAGCAGCCTTTATAGCCGACAAAGAATGCAACACGGTAACAAGCCGATTCCCAAAATTAGCGTCAACGGAGCGTCAATGATTTTCGGACTTGGAAGCAACTTAACCGGGAAGTGATTTGCTCGCTGTTATTCATAATCAACAGATTGGCAACCTTTATAGGCAAAGCAGACCGCGGCACGGTAACAGCCACATTCTGATACTGAGCGTCAACAGTGCATCATCAATTTTTTGTCTTGTTAGTAAGTCAATTGGAAGGCGCATTGCTCACTGTTATCCATAACCAACGTATCGGCAGCCTTTATCGGTGAAAGAGGATTTGGCACGGTCACAGCTGTATTCTGACAATGAGCGTCGATGGAGTGTCAATGATTTTTGGTCGTGTAAGTAAGTCAATTGAGAAGCTATTTGCTCGCTGTTATCCATAATCAACGTATTGGCAGCCTTTATGGGCACAAGATAAAGCGACATGGTCACAGCCCCAGTCTGAAAATGAGCGTCAACAGAGCGTCAACGATTTTCTGTGTTGCATCTTGTATAATTCAATTGCTGTACTACGGCATTTAACCATAATCAAAGTATTGGCAGCCTTTCTAGGCAATATCGTTTTTGTCAATACTGCGACACGACAAAATGAGCGTCAACAGAGCGTCAACAGAGTGTCAACACAGCATCATCACAGCGTCAACAGAGTGTCAACAGAGTGTCAACAATTTTGTGCGTTGCTTCTTGAATAATCCAAGCACTCTGCTACAGCACATACCCAGAATCAACGTATTGGCAGCCGTTATGAGCAAACGTGATCGCAACATGGTCACAGCCCCAGTCTGGAAATAAGCGTCAACAGAGCGTCAACGATGTTGTGCGGTGCATCTTGTACAATTCAATGGCTGTGCTACAGCATTTAACCATAATCGTAGTATTGGCAGCCTTTACAGGCAACATCGTGTTTGTCGATACTGTGACACGACAAAATGAACGTCAACAGAGCATCAACAGAGCGTCAACAGAGCGTCAACACAGCATCATCACAGCCTCAACAGAGTGTCAACAGAGTGTCAACAATGTTGGGCATTGCATCTTGAATAATCCAAGCACTCTGCTACGGCATATACCCAGAATCAACGTATTGGCAGCCATTATGAGCAAAAGAGATCGCAACATGGTCACAGCCCCAGTCTGAGAATGAGCGTCAACAGAGCGTCAACGATTTTGTGTGTGTCATCTTGTATAATCCAAGGGCTGTGCTATGGCATTTACCCATAATCGAAGTATTGGCAGCCTTTATAGGCGATATTGTGTGTGTTGATACTGCTACACCACAAACTGAGCATCAACAGAGCGTCAACAGAGCGTCAATAGAGCGTCAACAGAGCATCAACACCACGCCAACAGAGTGTCAACAGAGTGTCAACGATTTTGGGTGTTGCATCTTGTATAATACAAGGGCTGTGCTACGGCAATTACCCATAATCAATGTATTGGCAGCCGTTATGCGCAAAAGAGATCGTGACATGGTCACAGCCCCAGTCTGAAAATGAGCGTCAACAGAGCGTCAATGATTTTGGGTGCTGCATCTTGTATAATCCAAGGGCTGTGTTACGACATTTACTCATAATCGAAGTATTGGCCGACTTTATAGACAATATGGTCTGTGTCAATGCCACTACACCTCAAGCGTCAATGGAGCCTCTACAATTTTTGGTATTGTAAATAAGGTAATTTGTAAGTGATTTGGTCACTGCTATCCATAACCGATGTATTGCCACCCAGTTTGCGCAAAAGAGAAAGTGACATGGTGATGGCGCCATTCTGACAACATGCATCAACCCAGTATCAACTGAGGGTCATCAATTGGTGGTGATGCAGATCGGATAATGAACGTATCGCATGGATATTTGAGCTTATAATTGAACTATTGCCCTCCTCTATGGTCAAAAATACAGATCATTAAAACAAAAACACGAATTAAAATATTGTCGATCTCCCAACAAGCAAAACATGCAAAATGTGATTCATGGATGTCGAATGATCCATTTTGATTTAGTACTATAATCAAATCGCAATGGCAAGCATGTTATATGTATTTACAGATGGACCCGCTGAAAAACCTGCTGAGAACTTGCCCAATTCAGACGGGTAGGGAGATGTCGATTGAACCATACCCGAATTGACAGTTTGGGTTTATTGACGACCCGGACCGCCGATCTGGCTCCTGTGCGGTTCCGACCTGGACCCGGACCCGAAGTGACGGTCCAGAACCGTTGCTAACACTACTCCCGAGCACGCTTTCAAGTACACTCCCAATGGCACTGGCTGTCACTCCCAGCCTACTTGGCTCTACGCTCCCAAATACCCTCTCAAGAGGCAAGACACTCCCAATCTCACTTGACAATATGCTCCCATGTATACTCCTGTGTGCTCGATCCAGAGACTTGCTGAGTTGCACACGCCAGGCACCAGGAGGCGTGAGGCTCGTGGCAGGTGGCGGGTGGCCGGTGGTAGGTGACTTGCGGCATATGGTGGACGAAATCATGACGTCGGTCGATATCATCGTCTGAACCTTATCTTTAGCATGGCCACCGCGATCAGATCTCACGATCCCTCACGGTCATGGTGTTGACAATTGCAGCCTGAGATTCAACAAGAAAGGTAGACAATTGGATCTTGGGGAGAGCAGATCTCCGACTCAGATTGTCCAGCAGAATCTGCTGCCCACTTCCCATCGATTGTGGGCATATGTGCGTGCATTCAGTCTGGGGCTGATGGTGATGATGGCGATGGTGATGGCGATGATGATGATAGCGATGGTGATGGTGTTGGTGATGGTGATTACAGTACTAGAAGCACTTAGACAAGTAGGTTAGCTATATCAACGTCAGCATCGAAGCTTCCACAGACTTGGAGCCTTCTAGTAGCCAAAGCTTCCACAGACTTAGAGCCTTCTATTAGCCAAAGCTTCCACAAACTCAGGGTTTTCCATCGGCCAAAAGCTTCTCGTGGAAAACTCTACTCCTCCTGATGCGAGGCTCTCTCAAGAAGGCTCTCAAGCAGGCTCTCAAGCAGGCTCTCAAGCAGGCTCGCAAGCAGGCTCTCAAGCAGGATCTGAAGCGGACTCTCAGCGATGGTGCACAGTACTGGTATAGCAGCGAGGACTGCAAGGTACTGAAAACTGGTATAGGTCCGTCTCCGGCCGCCAGCTGTATATAGTTCCATAGGCCCACGCGCACATCTCTATGAATCGACTATAGACAACTATAGGCTGCGCGTCGCGCAGGGGTCCACAGGAAGCTTGCTATGAGCTGCGCGTGTGCGCGTGTGCGCGTAGCGCAGTCTATAGTCGATTTGCACTTTTGCCGATGGGGCTATTGCCGATGATTTCAATGGTGCAGGTTGGGAACCGTGCGGAACCGTCCGTGCCTAGTTTAGTCTAGTGTGTTTTTTTTTGCATTGGAAATGGACCAGTGCAGCAGTTTTATACACTAGAAGCAGAGTGCACTAGATTAGTGTAGACTGAATATTTGATTAGGTATAAATATGGGCGAGTTTAGGTCCTTTCTGGGCCATGACGCGGCATAAAAGCCAGTAAATAATGCAGAATATGCTCAAAATGGTATTCAGCGGCCAAAGGATCGGTATTATAGGTCGCTAGTAGGCGGGGATGAGATATTTTTTGACATTACTCAGCGATTAGTCTACACCGAATCGAAACAAGGCTGTAAGCTGCTTGTGGACCGGTCCGCACTGCACCTGGTGCAGAGCAAGACTGGCGGTCTGTGGTGCAGTCCAGTCTCACCTCCCCGCTGGACTGCACTGCGCTGAGCCCTACCCCAGACCGGAACGCTGAAATCATTGGTTATTGCTCTATAGTCTTAGAAGCATCATGACCAAATATTCGTATTCGCTAAAGTAGTGAAGAATAGCAGTGGTTAGTTTTGGTATGCTCATCATGAAATAACACGAAAGCGATCCTTGATGTTATGTGCATGGAAGAGTCTGAGGTTTGCATCACAAGCGCTGAGCCTTCTTAGATTAGAGAACTGAGGTGACTAATGATCTAGCGGAGGTTACCTGCCCCTAGACGATGCTGTCGGAACTTGGCAAAAAGTTACGGGGTTACTCTTCGATACTAGTTCTAGAAACTTTGTCGGAAACTTGAACTTTCGGACGAACGTTCCATATGAGACAGGGATTTGGAGGCCGAAAGAATTGTGTGTTGGGTCGCAGATTGTGGTACTCTGGCGATACTTAATTTGCATCCCAAGAACTGCGATTAAGGGTGCCTATAGAAGCCTGAAACCTCCTGCCACCTGTTTGTGCCAGTCCAAAGCGATTCTTCGATCCAGAAGGTCAGAGGTATATCTTTGAAATAACACGGCAGATATACCTTTCTCGATATTCAGTCTTCAATATCATCCACTCCTAAATCTCCTGTTTGAACTGTTGAGGCTGTTGAGTCCCCACCCTAGTGTCAGCTATTGGATTTCACTCTATCTTCAGTCGTTAGATATGTTTAACTTTTAAGAAAAGCCTTCGATGAATCGAGCTAGTGAGAAATAATTGGTCTAAATGCCTCGGTATACAGAACGTCTAACGGAGGGTCCTGTTCTAGCTTCCCTGGCGGGGATGAGGAGGTTGGTGAATTTGGCGGCATCGCGAAAACGGTTTATATCTAGGATACAGTTGGCCCTGTGGGGCGAGCCTTGGGGCCAGTATATATAAACGGAAGATTGATGGCTGCCTAGCTTCTTGTGTAACCAACGCTAATTCCTAAAAAAGCAAATATACTAATGGTAGCTGCCAACTGTAACACTGGGCCAGAGCTGGGGACACTATGTTGGCTGTTGCTGTGAGAATGTGGTGGTGGTGGTGAATGGTACATATGCAGATGCTAACGCAAATACCAGTAAATCTGCTGCATTGGTTGAGTACCTGGAAATAATTTATGTGATTTATTGAGAATTTGTAGTTATGCGTAGTAACTGTTAGAAGTGGGTGTCCCGCTGGCAGTCTGTTTTGAAGTGAAAGGTGATAATCATGGGATATCATCGAGGGCTGTCGATCGAACCTGGGATTACGATATGTAGGGGAGAACCGTGTGCATAGACTATGGTACAGAGAAGAGAGGAGAAAGACTCGAGACATATTTATACAGGAGACACCAGCCCCGGTTACCGTGAGCTTGTATGAGGTCTGTAACACGGCTCAGATTTTACATATGTAACACCTGGTGTTGAATATCCGGTATAAGCGAGAGTGGCGAATGACAATGGTGACAAAGGATGGCACTGGGATGCCCGAAGATATACCCCAAGATTCTCTGTATATATGCCGAGTCTTTCTCCTTCTCTCTGTACCAGAGAATATACGCACACAGTTCTCCCCTTTATATCGCAATAGGACCTGGAAAGCTCACCTATACCGCGTTAGACTTGTGATTTTCAAACACTCGCAAAAGATATTTCGTGCAGCGAAATAACCTTAGGCTAGGTATAAGGTTCCTAGTGCCAGAATCTAATGAGTTTCGCTGCAGATTCTACAGATACTCTACTCTAATCTTCCAAGAAATGGTACCTTTCAAACAAGATATTTATTCTAAGATAGAAAGTCACACTCTTCTCGCGTATTGCAACATGTTAATGCACTTAGTGGCAGTTCGGGTGTCGGTTCCGCAGCCCTGCAAAGGTTTTCTAAGCTTGTTGCGTAGAGATTCAATCCTCTATATTGGTACGATATGCAAATAGTCAGGGTCACTCACTCCCTTCTTCGCATGTTTGGACAATCGGTACCCTTCTAATCGTTTCCGAAACAAAGTCCGCACGCCGCGCCAGTTTACAAAACCACATTCAACGGACTGGGGCGCCGGGAAGATAGCATATCGGAAGGCTACTCTCTCACCACATCTACATTATGGCCCAAGGACTCGGTTGAGTGAGTATATCGGAGATGGATATCGCTACACTAAAGCAATATTAATTGTACATGTATTAGTTCTGTGTGCAAAAGAGGGCGATTCTGGGCTCGAGATATGATAGGATTCAGAGGGTGGAAGGGGAAAGGGAGGGAAGAAGAGAAGGTTTGCTCGCGGTTCAATAGAGCAGGAATTATCATTCGCTCCATTGATCCATCCGGATAACTATGACTGTCCACGAGGAACCCCAACCACCGATGTGTAGTACGAACGCTGGAGCTGCATGTCTTAAACTCCCAGCCAGCAGCAAGAGCTGAGTTCATCAGTAAATGGTGGGCACATCGCAGTCATTTACACCGAACCAGAGCGAGACAGCAACTTTTTATTTGCCATTCCCCACACACACGCCAACACCAGCCCCCTAAACCCCAAATCCCAAGGAAGAAAACCCTAAAGACAACCCAGTTCCACTCCGGTCCCCATTGCTGGATATGCGTCTAACCATATAGGAAATGCAAAAAAGTACACACATTCATAACCCATAGAGGAATACAGAAAGAAACCCCAGTCCGGAAAAAATATTTTGCTTTTTAAGATTTGTACCCTCGTAATTCGTCCGCTAAGCGTAGCTCATCATGCCTACTCTTAGTTAGTAGTGTTTATATTGGCGCGGGTTGTGGTGGAGGTACATACCATCAATCTGTCCAGTTCCCTTCAAATCGTGTTCAAACTCCTCGGTCACCTCCAGCACCATCAAGAGATGCTTCATCGCCAACAGCTCATCCATAGAACCTGCAAGTGCCTGCGAAGTCCTGACGACATTCTTGATCTACAAGTAGTGGTCAGCACGTCGCTATGTAGTTTGGTGGAAGCATTATACTTGACGGCCGTTAAGATCACGACGAGCAAGCCCATCGAGTTCCTCAGTTGACACAATTTGGCGGAGTGGCTTTTCGATTTGGACAGTGGGGGTGACGTCTTTCTTCTCAACGTCGTGACCCTGAGAAACGGTAACTTCCTCGCGCGCAACCATGTCCAAGAATGTCTTCCAAACAATGCGTCGGGCCTTGCTATCCAAGTCCCTATATCGGAGAGCGATATGGATCCGCGACTGAAAAGCCTAGAACAGTTAGAAGGGACAATATGTGATGTTCTAGAAGGGTTTACTTCATCGAATGTTTCAACGCCTGGGAATATTTGTTAGTTTATAGGCACTACGTTTTAGAAAGGTGATAAAAACGTACGGTTGGTTGTAAGAAACAAAATCCCCTGAAAGTACTCGAGCAGCCTCAGAAAGATGCTGACTAAAGAGTTTCGCATCAAGTCATGAACACTGCGGCGTTCGAGGAAGACGTCTGCCTCGTCCAAGAGAAGGACGGCCCCCCATCCATGGGCTGTAGTGATACATATAATTTAGCATAATAAATCGGAACAAGTAATCTAGCAGTGCTAACTTACCAACATCCAATATTCTAGACAACTGTACTTCAAGGGTTCGCGGGTCCGTGCCCAACTCGCTAGCGCCGATCATATAAAGCGGACGTTGAAGGTATTCGGAGATTCCTGGAAATGCTGTTAAGCGTGGACGGGGGCGAGAACAAGCAGGATACACTCACCCTCAGCCGTCAGTGTCTTGCCCACTCCTGGACGTCCATGCAGAACCGCTACCAAGCCCTGTCCTTTGCCTTTGATTATGTCGTCAATTCCAGGTCGTTTCTTTCCTGACTTGTCGGTATGGCTCTCAACTAGAGCACGAACAATTGTTTTCTGCTTTTCTGGGAGAACCAAGCTATCAAAAGCGGTGGGATTGAACACAATATTTCGAATATGTTCGACGGAAAACTCGAGATATATCTTATCCCCAAGACTGAATCCCAAAACGGTCGGGGAGCATATCAAAAGTTGTTCTTCCGACATCTCCTCAGGCTCCAGCGACGCCACCGCTCTCAGGGGCTTCTTGTCAGCGGAGGTTCCAGTCTGTATCAACTGCATCCGATTACCGGTCATCTTGTACAATCGTTGAGGCCTACTGGAAAGCGCCGACCGGGCCAGGTCGATGGAGATGGGGTTGAGGGGTTTGGCCAAAGTTCCTCCTCCGAAGGAAGGGATGCTATTCTGTCCTCCGTCATCGTCGCCATCGTCATCATCGTTATCGGAGTTTTCATCTCCCATCGCAGCAAACTGCAATCCCATACCAGATTTGACCGGACTCATACTATAACCCGGATTCATTTTTCTGAACGTGAGAGAGTCAACCATTACTCGCGCACGAACATTGACCCGGACCAAACTCTTCTTCTTCTTAAAAAACGCGAGTCCCTCATAGAATTTGTAATGGGTACCTCTAAATGTCCCGAACCTGCGTCCGCGGGCGATGAGCTTCTCCCTAACCTGCTCCTCATCGTGATGGTAAGCCAGCGGGAATGCGGGGAGGCTGTCAATACGAGTACTTCCCGTAAACGCTGGGATTTCGATGACCGCCTTCGCTTCCCCGAAAGTTTTTCCATCGTAGTCGACGTAATGACAATCCAATTGGAACCATTTACCACGCCGCATGTCCTGTTTATGCTGGCCGCAGTCGAGCTTAAGGCAACGAGGCTCATTGGACCCCGCACAGATAGTATAAACCAGGGTGTTTGGGAGAAACAGCGCCCAGAGAAGGTCGTAAGTGATCTCATGGTGTTCGAGCAAGGGGTAGAGGATCTTGGCCACTGGTGCGTAGTCGGTATTGAGATACTCAATGAGTATGGAGAGATGTGTGATTCGATTCTTGTTCTGTGTCTCTTCCGGGTGTGCCCTCTCCTTCTGTAGGAGTTCGTCCAGATCGGGAAGGTAGTTGAAGAGGAGGTTGGGCTCCAGGGTTGGTTTGTCGCTGCGGATGTTGACTGTCTTTACGTCCTTCAACGCTTCTTTGAGCACGGTTGCAAGCTCCTCACTCTTGATGTCGACAAGGGTCTTCTGGTATTCGTTCTTCCAATCTGTGAGGTTTAGTTATTAGTCGCGCAATTATAGGCCGGAGAAGTCCGTGTCGCCGATGCGACATGGATGGCAGACAACGTACCAAAGGTCCTTCGCACTACAAACGTATATTCCTCCCAAACGTCATCTGTTCCGTGCAGCGACTGCGTGGTTTCAGCCAGGTAGTAATCATGAATCGATTTGTTGTATAACTCATCAAGTCGTTTGTATTCCGCCTTGCTGCCGCGCACCCTAGGAGTTGTTTTCGTGCCATTTACTTTCTTGTCACTGTCTGGTTTGCCAACGGGCATGCGTTTTCCGGCATACTGGAGGCCACCAACCCGGCCGCGACGTGATTTATGCGACACCGACCGCCCGGCGTGCATGTCCATGTCGGCGCCCGTCTCGTTCTGTTGAAGTGCATGCAGTACCACCTGTGCGACCAACTCAACAGAACGCCTGGATGGGGGTGGAGACGCAGCACCATTGACATTGCGCGACATCTCTGCAGACATATTGTTGGCCACTGAAGCGGTGCCGTTGGTGCTGGGCATAATGCTGAGGGTAGTTGGTGGCGGCAGGTCGCCATCTGAGCTGCTGCCGCTCGATTCGTCGGCTCCGTCGTCATCGTCCGTAACGTAAAGGACTGACGTTGACATACGCCCTCTCGTTCCTGCGTCATACTGGTCGTTTGCAATGGAAAAATTATCCCGTGCCGCTTGTTCATGCTCGTCGCGGAAATTCGGTGCCATGTCGCTTGGCCTGCTTACGCCCGTTGCATCTGCTAAGTCCTGTTTAAATTGCTGCAGCAATTGCTTTTGCCGTCGCACATAGTGTTCGTAAATTGACCTCGCGGCAACGTTTGCGTCAGAGGGAGAAGCCGCAGGATGATGGGCATCGACCGAGTTTGATGCATTAGTTGCCACGGCATGAGTTGGGGCAGCTGGTGAAGTAGAATTGGTCATCGATATAATGTAGGTAGATTATTGCCAAATCGAT
>Ga0307515_10019864_pt1 | contig 12042 bp, 9 predicted proteins | sample 17_EM_MG_FD_194513 | JGI IMG/M metagenome (GOLD analysis project Ga0307515, IMG submission 194513) | Populus trichocarpa ectomycorrhiza microbial communities from riparian zone in the Pacific Northwest, United States - 17_EM | ecosystem: Host-associated > Plants > Roots > Unclassified | place...
CCTGATCGTCACCATTGTCTTCGCCCGCACTCTGCAGCTGCACAAGATTCGTTCTGTATTGTTACATAAATTGATTCATAAAGAAAACAAGGGAGCACAGGACAAATGGAGAGGAGGGAATACTAGTGGAGAACAAGAAGAAACAAAAAAGGAGGACAAAGCAGCCAACTAGTCTTCCTCCACCAGCATCTCCATGGCCAGTAGCAGGTAAGTCTTCTCTTCCCTGTCTTTGCAAATATAAGTCACTTTTCTCACTGTGCATGCAAATTTAATTACCCTGTCACTGTTGCATGCATGCATGAATTGTTCACGCATGCACGCAACAGTGACCAGCCAGGTCACTAGCGGGCTGGCTGGATCCAGCCCAGCCTATACGGTTGGGCTAGATCTAGTCCAAAAAAGAGATAAAAAAACATCATAGAAATTTCTTTTTCAAATTCATTTCTACGAAATTATTCACTGATGCTAGAGTTAGGAATATCGTATTTTTTGGATTTACGCGATATTTACCAACGCTAGAGTTGTAAATATTCGTAGGAATTGTTCACTGACGCCAGAGTCAGAAACATGAAAAGAAGAATAAAAAAGGAAAAGGAGAACAAATTCTTTGTAATTTTAGACAAAATTTATTTCTGCGAAATTATTCACTGATGTTAGAGTTAGGAATATCGTATTTTTTGGATTTACGCGATATTTACCAACGCTAGAGTTGGAAATATTCGTAGGAATTGTTCACTGACGCCAGAGTCAGAAACATGAAAAGAAGAATAAAAAAGGAAAAGGAGAACAAATTCTTAGCAATTTTAGACAAAACCAGCAATTCAGCTTGCCTCAGGTAGAACGCTTAAGTGGTGATACCATCTTCCCTTTTGCGTAACCAGTCCCATACCATAGAATCTCTGTTGACCAGTTAAGGTTTATAGTGACCATAATACTAGGTGACGACTCCTTAAACAAGATATTTTCCTCTAAAATAACAAGATGTTATTTGTGTTTTTTCCATGTGATTAATTCTTAATCAATCGTCGCGATATCCAGGTGTAGCAATATGATCAAACATTATAATATATTTTTTAATTTACTTTTCGTTATACTACTGAAATATTGAGAAGTAAACTACTTTCAGGAAACTATTTTTTATAATATCACTTAAAAAAAAACTAGTGTAATTGTAATGTAATTATAATTGTAATTGTGATTTTCTTCTTGGAAAGAAAGAAACACTATTTCTTCTTGAAAAGAAAGAAAGACTATATTTAAAGAAATATATAAATAAAAAACAAAAATTAATAACACGCTCTTTGGTTGTTCGATCTAAACGATCTCAACACACAGACCCTTAGCAGTTATCTCCCTTTCTCTCAGTCCGCAAATTCCCAAACCCTAGCAATCTCCCTTTCTGTTTCTGCAATCTCTCCTCGCGCAATCGCTATCTCATTCTCTCTCTCCCTTCATACCTGTCTTCTTCTTAGCTTCTCTGTATTTTCCTCTGTGCACACCGAATTTGTGCAATTTTTGTTGGTATTATATAACGACGATGACTGACGGAAAGCTCAATCTACCTGACGATCTCCTCCTCTCCTCCAAATCAGCCGATGAACGCCTCTCCTCCTTCAAAGGTTCAAATTTCAAATTTCGATTTTCTATTGTTTTATCCAATCGATTTGTTCCTTTTTTTTTGGGCATGTATACTTCCGTTTTGGTCTCACCTTTAGGGTTTTGACTATTATTTATATTTTTGCACTTGCTACTCTGTTTTTTTTTTTTTTGCAACAATTTTATCTGATTTAGTTGAATGCAAGTTGCATGACTGTTGAAGTTGAATGGTTTCGATGTTAATTTATATTTCTGTGTATTTTTCATGCTCAATGGTGGTAGATTACTGAGCTTAATAAATGTTCTTTATATATATATGTATATTGTGGTTTTGTTGATTTTTAATGAATGGAAGTCATAGTAGTTAGGAATGTCTTTCTTTTTGGAAATGGAAGATCTAGGAGGAATTGGAGAGAACAAGGCGCCATTGAGTTTGGCAGATGAGTCTAAAGGTAGTTTGTTTTGTATTTCAAGGATTCTAAGCGGGAAAGAATTATTATACCTATTTGACAAATACTTATTCGCAGATTTCCGACATGAATTTGATGGTTTTTAATTGTATTATTATATTGATTGTTCTCACTACTTGCTACTTACAGATCAATTGACTGTGGACAACACAATACCACTTTCTCCTCAATGGCTTTATGCTAAGCCGGTGGATGCTAAGTCATTAACTGCTGGAGCATCAGGGGTATGAAGTTTAATTTGTCTAAAGTTGGACATGCGCATTGACTTGTTTATCTTTAGTTATCTATATCAGGGTGACATGATCTTCTTTTGTTGTTATTTTTAATTTATTGATATTTATTAATGCATGCTTGCTTGGATATTTCTTTTGTTACTACTAATTTTGTTAGCGGATGTGATGTTTTGATATGTTTTGCAGGTTTTCTTGTTATTCTGGATAATTTATGTCATTTAGTGTGATTGTATGTTGTGGTGTTTAGAACCATGTATCTTATCTAGGGCCTTAACTAATTCTAAATTACATTAGTTGCGTGCCGGATTCAGAGATGAAATTTATTGGATTTAAAAGTCAATTGTTTTTTAACAAGAAGTTATACTTAGCAAGGTGTTGAAATACTTTTAGTTTTGGGTCCAACTCTACTCTGTAACTTTCAAATAATTCAACCTAAGGAGATTCAGTGGCAGCATCTTGATCTCTTTATAGGGAAATACCCCTGCGCCCCCTTTTTATCTGTCAGCAAGAATGCTGTCTTGTTGTTTATAAGTTACTACTTGTTCACTTAGTTTTGTGTGGGATGAACTTATATGTCACCTGAGTTTCTAGAACTATCAAAAGGTTTCCTCTATTTTTTGGGTGTTTTCCAGTGATCCTTGTTCCTGAAAATAACAGGAAACTCGTGCATCAAATTCTTTGTCCCTTGGAAACTCCATTGATAATAATTTGAAAGACAATTGGCGTTTAGATGGAACCCAAGACAAGAAAGATCGGAGGAGGATTGCTTCTGACATAGAAAGTAGCCGTCGCTGGCGTGAGGAGGAGAGGGATACAGGCTTGCTTGGTAGAAGAGATCGCAGAAAAGAGGACCATCGCGCTGATTCTGTTTCAACCAGAGATATATCTGAGAATAGGACTTTGTCTTCTTCAGATCGTTGGCATGACAGCAATAACCGCATTTCTGGGCATGAATCCCGAAGAGACAGCAAGTGGTCATCTAGGTGGGGTCCGGAAGATAAAGAGAAGGGTTCTTTAACTGATAAGAGGGCAGATGTTGAGAAGGAAGACACTCACAGCGACAAACAAAATTTTGGCACAGCTAGCCGCCCAACTTCTGACCTTGAGAATGATTCTCGTGATAAGTGGAGGCCTCGCCATCGTATGGAAGTTCATGCTGGTGGACCTGCTGTGTACCGGAGCGCACCTGGATTTGGGTCAGATAGAGGACGAGTGGAGAGCTCAAATGTGCGGTTTGCTGCTGGACGAGGGAGGTCTAACAATAGTGGGAACTTTCAAAATGGCAGGCATCTTAATTCTTCTCCTATTGGGTCCATTCCTGTGAATAAAAATCATGCATTCTGTTATCCAAGGGGAAAACTTCTTGACATTTACCGAAAGCATAAGACTCTTCCAAGTTTTGATCCTATGCCAGATGGGATGGAACATGCATCTCCAATAACACAGGAAACTGCTATCAAGCCATTGGCTTTTGTTTCCCCTGATGCAGAGGAAGAGGTTTATGAATATTATTTAATGTCATGTAAAAGGTATGCCTTGTAGTGATTGTCACTGCTTTAAATTGGATCTTATGATTCTTGCAGGCTGTCCTTGGAGATATATGGCAGGGAAAAATCACAAGCAGTGGAGGATTGAAAAGCTCATTTAGAGACAATGGCACATCAAATAATAATACTGCAGGTGATCAATGCCCCATTTTCAGTTGACTTTTGCATATCATGCCATCTGTTCTTTCTAACTCACATTTTTGTTTATTCAGGCTTTGGTGAGGTGCCTTTAGGTGAGGGGAACCCAAATTCCTCTGTTAAGACTGAAGAAATTGCTGACTCTTTTGGAAAAATTACTGTTAATGCTTCTGGTCAAGGTATTGGTTCTGAGATGTTAGATACATCAATGGCCGAGGGTAAGTGATCATAACATTGAGTTTTCAACTTTTTCTATCTCACTGTGTTAATACAATTTCATCTGTTATGTATTTCAGAAAAGGATTCACAAAAAGATGGCACACAGAAGCTTACAACAACAATTGGCAGAGAGTTGACGGATGACTTTGTGCGTGCAGTTTCCAAGAAAGACGATTCCAGCAGTGTCGGGGAGTGTGGTCCAAGCGAAAATGTTGTGGAGTTGAAAGCTTTTGAAACGTCATCAGTGGAAGATGTGGCTTCAAAGAAGCACCTTAAGTTGGGGGATAATGAGCCAACTACTTTTGAGATTGGTAGCCAGCTTCCTGGCGATTCCAGTTCTCTATTTGATTTTATTATTCCACTCGAGGAGCTATCATTGTGCTATCTTGATCCTCAAGGGGCAATCCAGGGACCATACCTTGGTATTGATATCATTGCATGGTTTGAGCAAGGATATTTTGGAACTGATCTACCAGTTCGTTTGTCAGATGCTCCCAGTGGATTACCGTTCTTTGAGCTTGGAGATATTATGCCTCACCTTAAATTTAAACCTGGGTGCGCTTCAAGCACTAGTCCATCTGCTAAGTTACAACTATCGGAACCTGTTGGAGAAAACTTGGAAGGGAGCGCACTGCCTCCTGCTTCTTCTCTTGAATTCAAGGGTTCTTCTGTCAGGGAAGAACTGCAGTATGCCTCATCTGGATTTGAGGTCATCCCTAGTGTTAGTGGTCAGTCAAGAACACCTGATCATGGTTTTTGCCCCAGGACAGTGGATTCTGATGATCAAAGATTCCAAAATATTGTTTCTTTGGATGAAGGTAAGTTACTAAGAGTGATTCTGCTGTTTATGTCTCTGAATCCATTTTTTGTGCTAATTTAATTGTTTTGATCTTTGTTTGATACAGAAATTGTCTTTCCTGGAAGGCCTGGAAGCAGTGGCAACCCTGTGATGACAGATGCCGCAGACATTCAGAGTTTTGTTTCTAATCCTCCTAGCCACCCTGTCATCTTAAATGAATTTTCAGAAACTGGCATGCTTACTCATCAGGATGAAATAGTTCATCCATTTGGCTTGCTGATGTCTGAGCTCAGAAGCAACTCTCATCCAAAGCATGCTCAAGCATCCTATCTGGCTTCAAGCATGAGTGAGGGTCATGCTATGGATCCTTATACAGAGCGTGATGCTGCTCTTGCTAGCCACAGGTCCTTTGATTTAGTATCTGATCAATCCCGTTATACAGATACATGGCCTGAAGATTATAGTAAAAAGCCACTCATGAACCCCCACATTGATCTAGGTACCACAGACACTCGACACTTATTTCAGAGGCAACCTGAGTTCAATGATTTTGACCAGCAGCATCTCATGCCACAGAAGATGCAAAACGAACGTCAACAACAGAATCATGTATCTCATCCCTTCTTACAAGAACTGGGTTTTGAGCAAATCCCTTCTCATCTGATTGAACTGCAATTTCAACAGCAGAGAAAGTTGGAGCTCCAACAACAGTGGCAGTTGGAGCTTCAACGGTTGGAGCTTCAACGGCAGCAGCAGTTGGAGCTTCAACGGCAGCAGCAGTTGGAGGTTCAACGTCAGCGGCAGTTGGAGCTTCAACGTCGGCAGCAGTTGGAGCTTCAACGTCGGCAGCAGTTCGAGCTTCAACGTCGGCAGCAGTTGGAGCATCAGCGGCGGCAGCAGTTTGAGCTTCAGCAACAGCAGCAACAGTTTGAACTTCAGCAACAGCATCATTTACTGCATCAACAGCAGCAGCAACAACAGCTTCATCAGTACCAAATGAAATTGCAGCAGCAGCAGGTTCTGGAACAGTTGCTGCAGCATCAGATGTCTGATCTTGGCTATGGGCAGGGAAAGGGAGATCCAATGAGAGACAACTTGGTTGATCAGAGTCAATTTAGGACACTACTTCCAGAACTGCAGCGAAATCTGCATATTCCAAGGCACTTGGATCTGTCACTGGAGCAGGTAATTCGAGCAAAGATTGGCCAGAATAATCTTCAAGAACCTCAGACTGATATCTTAGACCTCTTATCACAGGTGAAGCATGGTAATATATTGCCTTCAGACCTGCAATTCCATCATCAGCTAGAACAGATGCAGGCGCAAGAGTTGTCTTTGGCAAGGTCTACAGGATTTAACACTTCAGATTGTCACCTGCAACAGCAGAGGCAATCCTCACATGATGAACATTTAAGCCACATCAAATGGAATCATGCTTTACAGGAGTTACATCAGGGTGGGTTTTATGAGCCTAGCTCTATGGCATTTGACCATCCGACTTCTCTTCCTGCTATCACACTAGGGATTAAGTTGGATAATGTAAATGGTCATTCCCAAGGTCCAGATTCAGCAGAACATCTATATATGCATCCTGCTGAGCAACTGGGTTCTGTTTCTTCAAATGCTCCCTCTTGTGACCAACAAGTTCTTGATGATATTTATGCTTCTCATCCTGAAATGACAGAGAACTACTTCCCTGGAAAACGAAGGCAGCAAGAGAATAGTTGGGTTGAAGGAGGGATGCAACAGCTGCATCATGAAAATGAAAGAAAAAGAAATGTTTCAGAAGCTTCAGGAAACTCTAGTATTTGGTTATCAGGTCAACGAGATGAGGAGAGCTCGAAGCAAGTTTTAATGGATCTTCACCAAAAAATAGGTCTTCAGTCTATTCACTCATCAGAAGATGATTATGGGCACCTTACATCCTCTTCAAAGTCTCGGGAATCCTTTTGGCCGATCACTGATTCATCTTCTTCAAATCATAATCCAGATCAAGAAGTTGCCATGAATAACTCATTTATGGATAGGCCTCAACATTTGAACTCAAATTCTCTGTTGCATGATAATCCTGCCATGGCCTTGAGTGGTCAATTACACCTAGGAAATGGTGAAAGATTGCATGGGTCAAATTCTGGAGCACTACCGGAAGAACCAACTTTTTTGTCTGGCATGATAGATACTTCTCAAGCTAATCATGTGGATAACAGGTTTGGTTCAAAATATACCAAGGATAAAGACTTGGCAGAATTGGATAACAGATCTGGGTCCAAATGTGTGAGGGCCATGTCCAGGTCTGTTTCACACATTGAAGAAAACTTTGTTGAACAAGCTGAAACTGCTATGGATCTTGTTAATGCCCATAGCAGGCATAGTTCACTAAGCAGTGCTGGTAATTTCTCTGCCATCTCGTCAGATATCATTCATATGCTTAGATGGATATTAGAGGTTTTGTGAAAATCTGCAGGTGGATATGGAGGCTTACATGGCTATGAGATGGGATTAGATAATTCGACCAGTGAAGAGGTTTCTAATGACAGGTAATGTTTCTCAGCTGAGTTGTGGCATAGTATTGTTTTTAATGAGGTGGAACGCATCATCTTCTCTTGTTAACAATGATGTTAATTCTCCATCTTGAATATCGTGTTCTACACAATTGGTATCGTAGCACATACATTGTTACTCTTTGGTAGGTTAGGTGCAACTTATGATTTCTTTTTATTAAGAAGCTTAAAACAAGATGCAATTTGTTTGGGTGAACACTTGCACCTTGACTGGTTTGGATTGTGGGTCCCCTTGTGCATGTGCATACATTAACATGGTGTCATGTCATCTTGTCTTATTAGCTGCTGGTATCCTGGACTTATTTCTAGCAACTTAACTGACGTGAAAAAAGGTAAAAGATAACAGAGGAAACCATAAATCTTGAAGTGCCAAATTTTGAAACCATTGCTGGACTGCAAATGGGCCAAACCATAGGGTACTTTTTTACATTGCCCCTGCTTTTCTTTTCAAATAGTTGCTTCAGAATGAAAAGTGAGTTGGAGATATTTTTGTCACCCAAACCACTTTTTTAATTTCTTTCTTTTTATTATGATAAAGTAAAAACTTTACATCTCAAGTGGCGCAGTAAAAACTACATCCTCTGCAAAGCCAAAGGGCTGATTCAATATCACCGGTGTTGTGAACAGAGAAAGCCTTATTTGTGGCGGCAGGACATTAACTCCTGAATTTCACAATTTACTTATTTTGCATATGAGCTCTGTGGTCCAAACTATTTATGCATGACTTGACTATTAGCAACTTCAGTGTTTGTTCATGTGTAAATCTTTTATGGGTTTTCCCTTGTAAATCTGTGTTATGACATCGGGAGCTATCAGTAAGGACTTGCTTCATAAACATAGGAGTTGCGAGTTGTACTATTTTAACCTGAAACTAATATTGATTTTCATGAAAAATGCTTGTGGACAGGGTTATATTAAGTAAAGGGCTTGACAATTCCTTGCATAAACACCCACCAGTGTCCCGAGCCTTATCTTCCCTGGATGCTTTGTCAGACATGGGATCTGCTTCGCATAACAAGCATAAAAATCCAACAAGCATTGCAACTTCTGATGGTATATCATTAGTGTCAGATTTGTTGTCTTTTGTTTATTGGGTTTTGGATAATTGTGGTGATTTACAAAAAAAAAAAAAAAACTTTGGTAAATTTCAGAAAGGAGGAACGAGTCTGTAGAGAATTTAGCAGCAGCATGGGGAGGTGATACTCAAGCATCTGGCATGAAAGAAGTGCGTTTTAGGAGGACTGCGTCTTACAATGATGCTGGTATAACAGAGACATCATTCATAGATGTGCTAAAAAAGCCTGTTTTTTCTGAGGCTGAAGCAGCTAATGCGGCTGCCTTGGAATCATCTGATGGTTCACTGACTGGACGAAGTGGGAAAAAGAAAGGGAAGAAAGGAAGGCAGATTGATCCTGCTCTCCTTGGCTTCAAGGTTTCTAGCAATCGCATTATGATGGGTGAGATACAACATCTTGATGACAACTGATACATGCTGTTCTTGTACGTTTTTCTCCACTTATGAGTAGATTTTGTACCGATTACTGAAGAAGCAAATAGGACTTGAGATTCTTTGTTTTTTTTTTCTTCCCTTTTCCTGTCTTGTTCAAGGTGTGGAGAAACTGCCTAAATTTCTGCTCTTGTCTGCCCTGCCATATTGTTAGTTTGTGTAAGTTCAAATTTTATGTAATATAAAATATTTTGTAGACATGAAACATGTTAGAGAATAATAAAATATAAATCCTATATTAGGTTTTTAATCATTTCAGAGATGGTTCTTGATATATAATATAAATAATATATATTTTTATATTTCATGAGTTCAAATTAATTTTATTGTGAGTTTATGGAAGTTTTAAGCATAAAAGTTTTACTAGAGGCAAATTTTATTTTATATTTTAGGGTCTCAATAGTTGCTCGTGGGGGATAAAAAATGCAAAAAAAATATCAGTTATTATTAAACCTGAAAGTTCTTGTTTGTGAACTATCATTTGTTTTTGTTAATTTTTTTTTTATAATTGTTATCAAGTTAAAGAAAATATCAAAATACCATATTTATATTTTATGTGACTAAAAATTAAAAATATCATAAATGTTATGATGTTCAAAATCTATTATTAGTAATATTATTTTTATATCATATACATAATAATTGTATAAAATATCATTAAAATCTAAATAAAAATAGTATTTAAGAAGCATGTAAAGAATAAAGAGAGTAAATTTTGCATGCATGATCGGTAACTCCTATACCAAATGATTGATTTTTCTCATGTCTCCGATGATTTTTGAATTATAATTTAGTTATATTTATCAATCATTTGGATGATCGGTAACTCCGATACCAAATGATTGATTTTTGCAGTATCACGAGTTACCGATCATCCTGTTTGCTCCAACAGACATGCGGTTCTGTAGCCAAAGCGACTTCGTCCCCTTCGTGGATGTTTAGATTTCAATTAATAAGTCAACCACTGGAAAGGGTTACAAGTTTCCAGTGTATGGCTAGATTTCAATTAACACAACCGATTCCTATAGGAGCACTAAACAATCTGAGATACATACGCGATAATTTCATGGACCATGCCCAACTCAACCGTTGATTCAAGCTAACATGGCTAATGAGAAAGTCCACCAGGTAAAGTGAGTCCCAAATATTTAGTTTTTAAAAATTATTTTTGTTTACTTGATTAGCTAATTTACTAGTCTTGCTGCCGTGCTTAGCTACAAATCAGATTATATTTTTTTTTATATAAAAAAATATTGTTCATACTTAAATGGATAAAAAATAAAATAAAAAACCAATTATGACAAACCTGTAAGCACACTAATTAGGGTTAAGTCATTCCGGGATATCTCGTCAAACCTATAGCCTAGATAATATAATTTGAATAACATAAGAAAAAAAATAAAGAGAATTATAAAGTTCTTTTATAAAAAAAATATAATAAATTTTCAAATCCGTAACCTGAGTCATTAAACTCGAATCCAATCAATTAAATATTTAAGAATGAAATTGAAAAAAAAATTTAATTATACAAAAGATTCTAAAAAATAGCAATAAAATAATGAGGATCAAATTAAAATACAAAATAAATTTTATATTTAATTGAAGGGTGAAATTTTAAAAAAATCAATTTAGTAAAAGAATTTTTTTTTTTAGAAAAAGAATGAGGATCAAAATTGACATAAAAAATAAAAACAATATTATAATTAATGGGTGAAATTGAAAAGAATTATAACTTCTACAAAGAGGTCAAGAAAAAAAATCAAAACAATAAGGACCAAATTGAAAAACATAATACCATCAATTTGAATTGAATTGAATGATGAAATTGAAAATTACTAAAACTTTTACAAAAGGACAGAAAAAAAAAATTAGAAATCTAAAGAATGAGGACCACATTGATAAATATAATAGTTGATAAATTGAGATTAAAAAATGAAATTAAAAATAAATAAAACTTTTATAAAAGATTAAGACCAAAAATTATAAATCAAAAGAATAAGGATTGAAGTTGAAATACCAACAACCAAAAGGATTAAGCTGTAATTTTTTAGGGAGGAGAGAGAGAAGAAGAAAGAAGAAGAAGAAAGGCCTATTGACGCCAAACTAAACCACCACCTGTGAAACACCCTGCACTAACAGGAATAGACATGGCAGCGCTTTGAATGACACGGCTAAAGGGTATTTTTGGACGCCAGGAGGCGTTGCACGCATCGACTAAAGGGTGTAGACGCCTTTCATGTACCCTTGGATGTGCCACATATGCGACAACCTTTTTATTTTTGTTTTATTTTATTTATCCAAATACAAAATTTTCCCTGAGTTGACATGATAATTACAAAAAATCATTGTGAAAATTCAAAAACACCCTATGTTCTTAGGCTTAATATTTTTTTTTTATTATTATTTTAAGGTTATTTTCTTTGTTTCATTGTGCATTTTATATAATGCCCCATAAATTCTTAACGTCTTACAATTTTCATGAGCTTTGAAATCAAGAAAAACAAGGTAAATTTTTTTACATACCATTAACTCAATTAACATTTCTCCAATGTAACAATTTATTTTCCTCGTACCTTTATGACAATCACAAATTATTCCTACTAAAAGCTTTATTACAACACTAAAGCCAACCTTAAGATTTCACTTTACACTTGGAATCTTTCCTGTCTTAGCCATGTCTTAACAATTAAGCATCCTACAAGAATTTAGTTTTAACATTAATCTTTATCTGAAGTCGAATTGCATTATTCATAAATAATACAACTTTATTGACCAATTACCTAATTTTTCCTTTAAATTGTATGGCATCTTAGGCTAATTTTATTTTCCAGAATTCACTTTCCGGAAAATCACTTTTCAAACTTTCCTGTGTTTGTTTAACATTAGAAAAGTTGGTCAACGGAAAACACTTTCCAGTCAAAGGAAAATTTAGCTTGATTTTCAGGAAAGTGTTTTCCTGGAAAATTTGGGCA
>Ga0307515_10019865_pt1 | contig 12042 bp, 13 predicted proteins | sample 17_EM_MG_FD_194513 | JGI IMG/M metagenome (GOLD analysis project Ga0307515, IMG submission 194513) | Populus trichocarpa ectomycorrhiza microbial communities from riparian zone in the Pacific Northwest, United States - 17_EM | ecosystem: Host-associated > Plants > Roots > Unclassified | place...
TTAAATTGTATTTGATTAATGTTTTAAGATAAATATTAATAAATATTAAAGGAATAAAAATGTGTTGGCTAATAATGTTTTAAGTTTGTTGGGCTTATTGAGCGTTTTGGTTGTTGGTTTCTTCTTTTCTCCTATAATTTTCTCTAATTTTTTTCTTCCGATTAAAGTAGAACAAATTAAAATTTTTAAAAACTTTTAGATTAAAGTCTCACTGTATATCCAAACTCATTGCATAGTAAATTAAAACTATGCAATGATAAATTTTTCCTTCCAATAAAAATTTATTGAACTAGTTATCGGAGATTATATGATTTTTTTACAAGTTTCATTAATTATTATTATATTGGTCAGAGATAAATCGATCTTTTCATATTTTTATAGCATATTGTATTTTTTCATATTTTTATCCTAGCTTCTTAGTTATGATCAAGCTAATTAATGAACAATTTAATATTTTAACAAATATAAATATGATTTTAAAACAAAAACAAGAAGACACTCGTTAGCATGTGGAGAGCCTTAGCCATCTTTGGACGATGCATAAGGTGTCATACAATGACGAAGCCCATCCCACCCTAGGTGATGTTAGAATCGTATTGACAACCCCTTCATCTCTAGGTGGTGTTAGAATCATCTTAACACCCCCTTCCTCCCTAAACGGTGTTGGAATCATCTTGGTAACCCTTTATTTCCTAGGTCGTTATTTGACATATTAACCTTTATTTTGGAGTCAATAGCCTTTGTTTCCCTCTTGTTTTTCTCTCTTCTCCTTGATTTTCACGTCTAACCTCTAACATTTTAAAGAAGCCCTTCAATTGGTTTTTCTTTCATATTTGGTCCATGTTCTTTTGATTACTATTTATTTTATATGAAATAATTTATAAAGTTGGATTTGTTTTCAATTTCTTTCATATGTTAAATTTGCTCAAGATTATTTTGATTACTATTTGTTTTACTAGAGATAATTTTTAAAAATAATTTTTTTTATTATTTCTTCATTCTTTAGCTTTTTTTCCTATCAGATTTGATCTTCATTTTTTTTTATCGCTATTTTTTTACTTCAGCAGAATTTTTTTAATTGATATTGTTTATTTTATTTTACCCTTCAACTTTAAATTGGTTGAAAATTGAGATTTTTGATTGAGTCCGGGTCTATAATTTTATTGGCTGCGAGTTTGGAAGGTTAACTTAAGTTTAAAAGATTTTCTCGGGTTGGCTTGGTGTTTTTTCTCCTTTTATAAGCTCATGTTTTTTTTTTGTTTTATCATTCAGTATTTATTTAATTGAAGATTGAGCTGATCTGTAATTTTTTTATTTGCTTTCTATAGGATTTTCACTAATTCTAAAAATGACTTAGGTTATCTTGGAAAATAAATTTATTTTTTTATTTAAATCAAAATAATTAATTAAATATAAGTATGAGATGCTCACTTCATGCTATTTTTATTTGATTTGCTTTTTGGATCGTTGCTCAGAAGACGAGTGCGGCCTCTTATGGTGTCACGACAGAGTGACGATGAGTCTCTGAGGAGTTTTTCTTTGTTTTCCACTCGAATATAATATTGATAGCTTATTTTTATAGTTAATTATTGCCACATTTTTTTATTCACTTTATTTATTGGTAATGTATTTTTAATTATATTATTAAATAAACTGAACTTATATAATCTAATCAAGTTAATGATTCAAGTCTTTTATTTTTCTTATTTATTTAAAAATTCTATATATTTTTTTTTTATATTAGAAAAAACTTAATCTGCACGAATCATCTATTGAGTACACAACAATAAACGAGGAGGCATTTGTTTTTTTTTTTTTTTTCTGGGCTCTTACAAAGTAAAATAAACAAAATTCAAATAAATATACAGCTAGCAGTTATAGCCCGTATATTTGCAGCTGGGCTGCGATCCACACAATCTTCTTACTCAGGCCTCGTGGTCCATGACAAACCTAAAACATTTGCAAGAAGACTTTCGGGCCATGTGTCCCTTCGGCTTTGGGACGTCATCACGTGTGACTTCCCTCTCGGATGGCCTGGTTTCCAAATCCAATTTGGTTTCTGCCTTTGCGTTAGCAGGCTTTGCTTTTCAACTTCCAACCGATCAACTTTTCCTTTGCTTTCTCCCCAATCTCATGGAAGGGACAAGTACCACGTAGCCTCTCTCCCTCTCGCTCGCGTAACCAAAAGCTTTCGCTCTAAAATTTAGTGTTGACTGATCGATTGATTTGATTGCACTACTAACAACAATAATCGGATAAAGGTGAAAACAATTTAACCGAAAACCAAATCTACAGGGCGCCATGCAATGAGTTCGTTTAATCACATAGGAAGACTGCTGAGCGGCATTTCTCTAGTAGCCAAGGAAATTGCCAAACGCTCTAAAGCTCTCGAAACTGGAGATTTCGAAACCCTAATAGCCTCCACCGCTAAGAAAGCGCTAGTCTCCGCCACCGATCTATCGGGCCTCACTAAAGGGAAAGTACGCGAGTTTTCGCCTCCCAGGCTCAATGGATCCGTCGCTTATTTCAACAATTCACCTGACTTGGCAGCAGAATCAACCCCAGCTGAATCGCAGCTTCCAATTGGCGACAACGGAAAGGAAAGCAGCGCCAGTGATGGTGTCGTGACTCCTTCGGTTTCTTTTCAAGACAAGATTTTAGAGGAGAAACGAATTTCAAAGGAGGAAATTGGTGATTTGGATAGAGATAATAAAGGCCATGCAGGTGCTGGAGAGGTAGCTGTGGCACCGGCGGAAACCGTGGCGGCGCCGCCAGTGGTGAAGAGGAGGAAGCCTCGGGAGAGGAGAGTTCCTTCCAGTCCGTTTACAAGAGCGCTTGGGTGAGTAGTTTTTTTTTTTTTTTAATTATTATTATCGATTGAAATTCATTCTTTTGTATCATTTGCTTTATATATATATATATATATATATAATTTGGCTGAGATTGAATTAATGGCATATGCACACCAGTAAAGTTTATATATAACATTTTCCAATATATTTGGAAATCAAAACTTGATGATGATATGTTAATTCACATATTGGCTCAATTTAGCAGAGGATAATAGAGCATTAGTCTTGATGATTCAACAAATTATAAGTTAATGACATGAATCATGGAGTATATGTTTAACTTATATCCTATAACTTCTAAAGGTTTGCTGGTCTAGGAGCCGGGCTTGCATGGGGAACAGTTCAGGAATCTGCAAAGAGACTTGTCTTTGGTACACCAAGTTCACAGGACAAACAATCTGCTTATTCTCCATTTTTGTCCGATAAGAATGCAGAACGCCTGGCTCTTGCATTATGCAGAATGCGTGGAGCTGCGCTCAAGATAGGACAAATGCTGAGCATACAGGACGAATCTCTTGTTCCTGCTCCGGTATGCTTAGTCTATTCGCTTATCTATTTCATTTGTTTATTTAGATAGCAGGATGTCATGTTTGCGCACCTCAGGTGTATTGCTGAGGAGTCCTCATGGCTCTAAACTTCTCAAAATTTTAAATCTTGCATTCCAACTTTTTATCTGAAGGTTTGAAGTCTCATGAGTTATAGAAACTCATCTAAGGAGTAGCTATATAGGGTATCTTGAATTGGTGCTCATAAATTGATAATAAAATGTCATCCCTTCCTTATCTTGGAGATGCTAACTTCTCTTCTATGGGAGACTGTTGTTTGCTGAGTTTCTGGCATTGCTGAAGAATATTTGTTTAAGCTGCAAAATAGAGCTAGAGTAATAGTATAATTGCTTTATTAAAGCTTTTGTGGCTCTTACTTTTACTGCCTCGGCTTTAGAGAAGGTGTTTTTTGAAAAAAAAGAAAAGAATAGAAACAACGGGTCAGCATTTGTCTTGACTATGGCTTCCAAACTGTTGACTTACTTTTTGTTGACATATTTTTCCTTCAATTATATATTTGATTTCTTTTACCTTTTATAGATCTTGGCTGCTTTAGATATTGTACGTCAAGGTGCAGACGTGATGCCCAAGAGCCAACTGAATCAAGTTTTGGATGCTGAGTTGGGCGCTGACTGGTCAACCAAGTTAACTAGTTTTGATTATGAACCAATTGCTGCTGCAAGTATAGGCCAGGTGAAGCATTCTAGCTACATATCTCATATTTATGTTCAATCAATAGCAGTTGACTCTTGGCCCTGGCATTCCATTCATTTTTGCTTTGACCTTCATGTGTCTTTTCAAATTGAGACAGACCGGCTATTGTTTAGAAGCGTTTTTTAAACCAACTACGGGGGTGTTTAGGAGGGTGATAGTGGTTGCTCGAAATACATCAAAATAATATTTTTTATTTTTTAAAAAACTATTTTTAACATGAGCACACCAGAACGATCCGAAAACATAAAAAAAATTAATTTCAAGCAAGAACAAAAATTTCAAATTTTCATGAAACCCCATTTGGAACGTAATTCCAAACGGCGCATACAATGCCTTATATCCAGTTGGGCTCCTCTACACTGTTGTGCTACGCAAACAGTTCAGTACTTTGTTGTTTTTTCCCGCTTCAGTTTGATTTTCCAACTAAGATGTGAATATTCATTTAATTGTTATTATTTAAACTATTGGATTTCTATGTTCGTACTTATAATTATGTGAAACTTTTGAAGCATACAGCTTCAATTCTTATTCTCTATGAATTTTATGACCTCATAAGCTGATTTTGTCCTTTCTTCCCCACCTTTTCTCTTGTTTTTCCAGTTTACATTTCTGTTATTCATATTTGAAACGCTTGTCTCTAATTTATAGAATCCTTTTAGAAGCTTTTTTAAATATGTTATATGATATTGATTTTATTATGTAAACTTATATATCTTCCCCACATGCATTTTCATGCTTAATACTCTTATTGTGGCTTAATTATTGTTAATGATTATAGGTGCACAAAGCGACAAAGGATGGTATGGAGGTCGCAATGAAAATTCAGTACCCTGGTGTTGCAGATAGTATTGAGAGCGACATTGAGAATGTGAAACTTCTTTTAGATTATACAAACCTGATTCCAAAAGGACTATTTCTTGACAGAGCTATAAAGGTATTCATATTTTCCCGTGGATTTGCATTACTGTATTAGGATTGCCACTACATGCTACCGAGTGGTTTTTAGTCCTTAATTTGTGAGATTCAAAATAGAGCCTGTCTTATGGTTGTTTGATCAGCTACCAATCGTGCCTTTTATCTTGTCTTTGGTCTATGCTTCGGTGCTATCCATCGCTCCTTGCTGCAAAAACTGGTTAATTATTGACTGTAGTTGTAAAGCTATGTTGTACTGTTGGGATTGGATGCTAATTTTCCTTTTGCCGTTCTTTGAAGGTGGCAAAAGTAGAACTGTCTCGAGAATGTGACTATGAGTTGGAGGCCGCCAATCAGAAACAGTTCCGCAGTCTGCTATCTGATGCTGAGGGCTTTTATGTTCCATTGGTTGTGGATGATCTTTCATGTAAAAGAGTCTTAAGTACCGAGTTTGTTTCTGGTAATTGCTGAGTATTTTGTGTTACTTTCCTGCTTAAATATGCTGGTCTAATTTAACCTTGAAAGCTAAGGTTATTAACAAATTTATCACACTGTAAATGTCCACTTGCGAGAGTTTCTGATGGTTTCATGCACATGAATGATTGGTCATTCTTCATGTCTTAGATTTATCATGCTTTTCACCTTTGAAAATCTTGTTTTATGACTTGCTACTCCATTTTTCTATCCTTTCTTTATCTAGAATATTACTTATGAATGTACATTTCAAGATACTCTTGGACTGCTGCTATAAAAGTACGACATTTGATGAGCAAAAGGTTCATGTAAAAAGCTGATTTTTGGTTGAAGTGGTTGCGACCATCAATTTAGATTTGCAATGGCGTTGGAACCTTAACTTAAAATTTTCTAGAAGCATGAATAGATTTAGCCCAAAGATAATCCTTTTATCACTTTTAACAATCTTCTAGCTGTATGATGATACTTAGCTTCTAATATGTATACAGAATTGACTAGCACAACCGATTCTTCTCAGTTCTTATCATGGTTTGTGTTAACATTAGTGTATAACTATTCTTTGCTTTTCTTGTTTTCTCAAAAAAGAAAGAAAAGAAGCTATGGTAGCTTTCCTACAATATAATGTAGACTGTGCGTGCGCTTGAGAGTGCACCCATGTTTCTCTGTAGATCATGAAACTTTGGTTTTGGTCATCTTTTAATGCAATGTTTGTCCTTGCTACAGGAATTCCAATTGATAGAGTAGCATCACTGAACCAAGAAACTCGTAATTATGTCGGGAGAAAGTTGCTAGAACTCACATTGATGGAATTGTTTGTCTTCCGCTTCATGCAGGCAGGCCCCTGTTTTTACCTTACAAATTTTTTGAGTACTTGCTTTTGATCTTCTTGATGAAGTGTGCTCTCCCCAAGCATGCAAATATCCTTGCATCTTTTTGGATCATTTCACATTGATCTGGTAGTCACCTTTACTTGTGTTGCACTTTTCTTATGCAGACTGATCCTAACTGGAGTAATTTCTTGTATGATGAGGCTACAAACACCATCAATCTCATTGACTTTGGAGCAGCTCGAGATTATCCTAAAAGATTTGTTGATGACTACTTAAGAATGGTAATCCTTTCGATTCTTGGACAAACAAGATTAGTTCAAAAGAATAAATTATTAATTTAAAGCTAAAATTAAAAGAAGATACAATAGCCAATAATAGTGCAAAGAAATTAGAAAGATTAGATTATCTTAGTTTATAATTACCAGATAACAGAAAATACAAGTTAAGTGAACGAAAAGAGTTTAATATAAAGTCCAATTTTTCAGATCTAGGCTTTAATCATTATTTTCACACTAAAGAACATAAGCATCTAAACACAGTAGTAGATTCGATTATAAATCTAGGAGTAAAATTAGAAAAGAAAGAAAAGAAATTCACAGAAGAATTTAATCAATTTAAAAAAGAGTATAAAAATAAGTTTAAAGATTTAGCAGAAAATTTTGATTATATTAAAGAACAGCTAGTAGATCAAAACAGAGCTATATCTAATCTTAAGAAGAACTTTAATTTAGAAAAAATCCCTACAATAGAGAAGTTAACTAGATAAATAGATAAAATAAATCAGAAGCCAAACGATATAGAGTTAGAATCTGAAATTTTTTTAAGAAATATAAAATCACCAACAGATAAGTTTAAAGATGAGATTAAGGTTATAGCCCTAAATATTAAAGAAATAGCACTTTCATGAGCGGAGTAGAAAACAGTCCAGAATATCAAAGAGCTTTGCTGAAAACAAAAATTTACAGGGACCCAGAAGGATTCACATCTTACAGCCAACTTCTAAAGGAGATAAAATTCAGATTAAACAAAATAATACTATTCAGGCTTTAATATTAGAATTATCAGAATTAGTAATCAAATTAGGAGCTAGAATTTCACTATTAGAAAACAGAGTTGTTAATATTGAAAAAGAAGTAAAAAATAATAGTAAAGGTAAAGAAATAACAACTGATAATTCAGAATTACTAAAAACTATCAAAAAGACTAAAAACTAGGCTAAGTGAAAAAGAAGAATCAGAAAGAACGTTAGCAGAAATCATTAAAATTCAAGAAAGGAGATTAAAAGAAAAACAGGACATGGCTATATCAGAAATATCTACTGAGTTGGACAATTTTAAAATATATTCTTCAGATAAAGGACCTAAAAAGATTAAAACCCAGCCAGCTTGGAATTTTATAGCAGTACAGCCTAAAGATAGCAAATATAAGATTATCCCAGGATTTACTTCAGACACAAAACGAGTAATTTTAGACCCTTCACAGGCACTAGTAGAACTATACAAGAAAATAGACACAACACTTCAGAGGCTAGTACAAGTGGTACAGATGGTATAATAGATATATAATTTAGTAGAAATAGAACAAGAGAAGATGTTCAATTAGACGAAGTTGTAGATGTAGATCAAGATTATAATACTTTTGTAAATCAGACTCTATGAACCGTGAGAGCTAGAGCTTTATATGGTTCACCAGGTACTTTTGCAATAAAAACAGGGTTTTATAAGCATAATAGAGAAGTAACAATAAGTTGCTGTGGTAATGACACAGTAAATGTCAATCTTATTTCGCCAGATGCAGGAAAAGAATTAAAGAGAGAAGAATATAACCTAATGCATCTAGGAATGATAACTATAGGAGTTAAAAAGTATGGTTAGAAAACATTTAGGAGCTAAGGTAATGATATGTATTTATGATGATAGATGGCAAGATCCATCAAGAGCTAGATTTGAATGAAAACAGAGGATTCTTATGTTGTAGTCCAGATTTCTTATTAGATATGAAAGACTTTACAGATCATATAAAAATAGGAATTCAGACTAAAGGATTTGAACAATTCAAAGGCAATAATTTATTATTGTGTATTGGATTCCTAGGAAAAATGGGAAGAAGTAGTAATACTAGATACAGATTTGAGAGTTGATGATGTAGTAGAAATGTTAGGAAATAAAGGTTTAAAAATGATAAAACCAACCAATTATAGTGCAGAAGATTTAGCCGGTTTAGAATGGAAATTAGATGATTTTATAAAAAGAGAAAGTATATTAGCACCACAGTCACCTTTAACCTATAAAAATAATATAGGAGAAACTTCAGTAAGGTTTACAGACTATACTAAGACACTAGCTAGAGATATAGATTCAGATCAAGAGACAGATATAGAAATGAATTTGGCTCATATTCATTTAGTAACAGGTAGAATAGCTTTTCCTAAAGAATCAGGAATGACTAATTTAACAGAACAAGAATTAATGGGGAATTAGACGGACAGATATTTAAATAAACAAACAATTAATTGAAGAAGAGTATCTATATTATTATGAAGAATGAAATATAAGAATAGGAACTCAGAAAGAAGATGTAACTGATACAATCAGTACAGTAACCGGAAGCTTAACGGTAGGATTAATGGATGAACAAGAAGTAAGTTCAGTAGATAATTCACCTTTTGATATAACAAGAACAGGCTCAGTAGTTTATTCAGCAGGAAATTTACCTAGACATAGAGTAGCCATGGGAGCAACCCTAGAAGAAATCCAACCTTATAGACCCAAAGGTAGTTGTGTCCCATTAGAACCTATTAAATTTGCAACAAAAAATGAAGGTCAGATGCTAAATTTAACAGCACATGATCCTCAAGAATGGACTCATATAATAGATGTATGGAAAAACACAACAGTAGCAGATTATATAAATAATTTTAATAATCAAGACCCTAATGAAATGTATAAGTATTTAGAGACATTTCTAGGAGAAAGTGTTAAAGCATTATGGGAAAGTTATAAAAAGAACATGTAGAAGAATTTCAAGGAATGATATCAGTAGGAGCTAATCCATATACTTTGTTAAAAAGATTTCTAGTTTAATAACAGGAGCAGACCCTAATTCAGTAAACGAATATTTTTATTATGTTAGTATATCAGGAAATGTGTTTGACAAAGATTTAGGAGAAAAATTATTTAGAAAATTACCAGGACAGGAATAGAAATACATGAGAAGTGGAGGAATTTAAAAGGAGTAGCAGAAAATCCAGATGCTAACTGGTTATAGGAGATAGAATTCAGCATATAATGAATATATTAAAAGAAAAATGTACCAATATAGCTCTTGTTTTAGCTTCTGTTCTTTGTGTTATGGTCTTCAATGGCATAACTATCTAAATCCATTTTGGCTATTTTTTTTTATTCCTTCGACCCTTTCCAGCCACCGGCTGCAGAGTATTTCTTTTTAAAATACTATGATTCTTGATAAGCTTGAAATTTATCCTAAACCTTTCCTTCTTCGTTTTGGAGAAAAAGGAAAAACACTAAGCTCACTGGCCTGGACTATATATTATAAAAAGCCGACTCAAATAATTGTAGTGGAGCATCTTATTATTTTTGTTTGTTTGCGGTAGTTCTCAGCTTTTCATTACTCAAGTGCCAAAAAAAAGACATTTTTGTAAACATGCTTGGATTTTAATTTATCTTTAATGTTTTATGTGCTGAGGGCTTTGATCTGGATATTTGATCAGGTTGTAGCATGTGCAAATGGTGAAAGGGATGTTGTGATTGAGATGTCAAAAAGGCTTGGATTCCTCACAGGAGAAGAATCAGAGGCAATGCTGGATGCTCATGTTCAGGCTGGTTTTATCGTGGGACTGCCATTCTCTAATCCTGGCGGGTATGACTTCCGATCCTCTAATATCACTCACAGTATGTCAAACCTTGGGGCAACAATGCTAAGGCACAGGCTCACTCCACCTCCAGATGAGGTATATAGCCTTCATAGAAAGCTTTCAGGTGCTTTCTTGGCTTGCATAAAGCTTGGAGCCGTTGTACCATGTAGGGAACTATTGCTCGAAGTCTACAAGGATTATCAGTTTGGTGAAGATGGTGACAACCAGATGCTCAGTGGCTCAATTTCTTGATATATTTTTGACATTTGTTAATTTAATTTTGTTTTTAGTACTTAATAAAGTGTGGGATGAGAACGTGTATCCCAAGCAAGTAAGAATATTTTGTTGCCTTTAAAATCAGAATGAGGGGTTTGTGTTTAGGATTTTGATGATTAGAGGGCTGTACTTTGCCCTTCTGAGATAAAGTTGAATCACCCCAAGGCTACATGCTACTGATCATTTGTACTTCATTCTTTTATGTACGAGAGAAACACATGTAGGGAACCGATTGATTTAGAATTTTAAAAGTTTATAGCGCGTTAAAAATATATCCCGGCTAAATAGCTATATTCACTTTGTTATTAAATGTTAATTTTAAAACCCTTTTACCAGATATTTTATCTGCCGATTTAGAACTCGTCTGAAAACGTGGTTTTTTTTTTAAAATTTAATTTTTTTTGTTAAAATTTAATATGATTTATATGTTTTGGATTGTTTTAATATGCTGATGTTAAAAAAAAATTTTAAAAAATAAAAAAAATCATTGACATGCATTTCGGTACGAAAAGTTATTTGAAAAGTAATCGCTACTACACTGTCAAACATACTCTTAATTTTGATATGATATAATATAATTAAATTTTTTAATATTAAAACAGTGATATATTAATTCAATCAAGGTTTAGTGGTTTAACATGCTAATATGTGATTCAAGTGAAGAATTTTATTGAGTTTAAAATTTTTTTTTTTTAATTAATTTTATTTAATTATATGATAACAAAAATAAATATTTGAAAAATCAAGTAGAATTAAGTATAAATTAAATGTGAAGATGTTTGTTTGAGACTTTGATAATGTTATAAAAATAAATAAATTAAAATAATTTATAAATCAAATAAATGTTGAATAACGAAAAAAGAAAAGAAAAGAAGAGAGGGGGAAATAGAAAAAGAAAAACAAAAGAAGCTATTTCACCGTTCACATGTTTCCCCCCAAGTTTTTTTATAATATATAACGTATAATGTTTTCAATTGGTGCTTTTATTTGGTTTAACCTAATTAATTGATTTCGAGAAGCTGGTGAAATGGAGAAGCCTGCCTTGTTTCAAATTGGAACATATTTGCCTTTGGGCGGTGGTGGTGCCTTCGCCATCTACTTGGAATTTCCTCTTCTTTCTGTTGCAGTAGTCTGTTAGAGAACTGATCGTCTCAGCTAGGGTGGAGGCCCGTGCACTTTCAAATTTTTGCTCTACTTCTTTCCACGTGTCAATAATCTGTTGGCCAATAGTTGTAATTCGCAATTTTTAGTAGTACGGCACAGTAGCATTTGAGCTATTACGGGTCTCTACAATACTGGAATTGGGAACAGCTAGGATCGTTCTTCTAAGGAGTTGGTTATTGCCCCCCGAAGAGAGTTTTACCCCTCCTTTGGCAAACAATAACGTTCGCAGCAAGCCTATCAAATTAATTAATGGGATCCAAATTCTAATTAAATTCTAATTTCATCAGGAGGAGCAAAACAGAATCATCAACAGTGCCATAAAATTTCCCCCCAGCATATCCATACAGCATGCAGCACACAGTTCCCAAACGAAGACATTGAACAACAGAATTAAAGCATAA
>Ga0307515_10019866_pt1 | contig 12042 bp, 2 predicted proteins | sample 17_EM_MG_FD_194513 | JGI IMG/M metagenome (GOLD analysis project Ga0307515, IMG submission 194513) | Populus trichocarpa ectomycorrhiza microbial communities from riparian zone in the Pacific Northwest, United States - 17_EM | ecosystem: Host-associated > Plants > Roots > Unclassified | place...
GTACGCTATAGGTCTCTAATCTTAAAGTCCAAGCAATTAAGATAGTATTTATCTATTAATCTACAATATATCCTGCCTCTTGGAAGTGGGCTCTTGCATGCGTTCCACATACTTGACTGATAGCAAAATGTAAAAAGCTCTTAAAGCTCTTAAAGTCCTTAACCAGCCGCTGGTTCCTTCTAATCCAAGCCTTAATATCATTAAATGTAGCCTCAATAGGATTGTAATCTGGCGAGTATGGTGGCAGGAATTTTAATAAGACGCCGTGCTGCTTACAAAGCTCTCGAAGCTATGCCGATTTGTGGATTACCGCGTTGTTAAGAATAAGGACTGATCTTGGCCCTGGATAAGGTGAACAATAAGGCAGTACCTGCTCCTCTATAAAGGCTGTAAATATCGTAGAGGTAATAGAGCCTTGAAAGATAAGGTAGCTAAGATATCCGTCGACTGCTAACGCTGGTAGAATGCTCTACCTCTCTGACCTCTTGAGCGGGCGTGATACACCATATATAGTCCCTTCTGGTGACTAGCCGTACTTCCTATTACCAGTCCTCTCGTTCGCCGCTGACTCGTCAAGAAATACAAGCTGCTCTGCCGTCCAGCTCTTTTGGATACCAATCCAGGCGTTGCGGAGGAGGCTGCTCCTCTCAGCCGCCCAAGCTCTAACTACCTTCCGCGACCAGCGATTCCTCTTAAGGATATTGTAAACAGTTGCAGCACAGACTTGGGCGTCAAACTCGTCGAATAGGAAGGCCTGCATCTTATCCAAATACGCGGTCGGCTGGTCTTTAAGGAAGTCGAGAAGCCTCTATAAAACTAGTTAGCAAAAAGCTCAACACTATGACGTAATATATCACCATTTCTTGGTAGGGCAGCAGAGCTCTTAGTTGTTGAACGCGCAGGTTAAGGCGAGCACGATTGCAGTATATTAAGTGTATTGTAGAGTGATTGATTGAACTATCTAAGTAGGAGGTTGAGATAAAAGGTTGACGACAACCGAGTCACATGATGTAATATCGGGTGAAAATAACACTCCCCCTTAAACGGTATTACATCTACCATATTATCTATTAAAACTCCCTATACACCTAGTATGATTGTAACATAGTCCCCTCGTCCGTTACGAAGCATAGAAGCTAGTCGCAGTAGGTGAGGCGTTTAGTGAGGCTGGAATAGGCTCGTAACGTAGCTTATAAGGCAGCTTATAAGGCAGACATCTTATAAGGTAAGCTGTTTATCGGCCCCTTACCTAACCCAATCAGGCTAATGCTTAAAGTACTCCATCTTTTCTTCATTCTTATTCCAACGTTACCCTAAAGTCCTTCCTCTGTGTTACCCTTTAGCAGGACAAAGGCCTATTAAAGTAAGAAATCGGTCGAACTTAATTAGACCAAGGGGCTTGGTAAGGGCGTCAGCTACCATATCGCTGGTATTAATAAAGGTAAGTTTAACACATTTATTAGTAACTTCATCGCGTATAAAGTGGTGTTGGATATTAATGTGCTTAGTACGCTGGTGAAACTTAGGGTTCTAAGCAAGGGCTATTAAAGACTTATTATCGCCGAAAATTATAATAAGTCTAGTGGCGTTTAGTACTAAGTACGCCGCTAAGTTATCCTTCCGTACTTTAACGCTGAGGTTAGGTTAGTTAATTTATTGCAGCTTAGTAAGCAGCAACATTAGCTATAAGGCTTCCTTTACTACTTGCGTTAGGCTTATATACTTAGATTCGGTCGTTAATAGAGCGACAGTCGTCTGGCGCTTAGAGCTCCAGGTAATTGGCCCACCGTTAAGCATAAAGATATATCCGGAGGATGAGCGTTGATTTGTAACACTATTGCCGTAACTTATATCTAAGTAGCCAGCGATTGTTAGATCTTAATAGTTGCCGCCGTAAGTTATACCGTAATCTAGGGTCCCTACAATATATCGGAATATCCGTTTAATTGCGGTAAAGTATTAAGGTCCTAGATTGTGGCTAAACTGGCTAACTTATAAAACTGCGAAAGCAAGATCTGGTTGGGTCTCAATTATTGCGTACATAAGGGAACCGACCTGCAATTAATAGGTCTTAATGTCGTCCTTTAAGGCCTGGCCGTCAAATAATTCGAGATATTAATCTTTCTTATCTATAGGAGTCTTTACCGGATTTAATAAGGGTTTATTATGCTTATTATCCTAGTAGTAGAAGGTCTGGAGCACGCGCTTAAGGTAGCTGCGTTACTAAATCGTAATGGTTTTTAGCTTACAATTGCGAGTAACAGTTATGCTAAGGTAGTAGCTAATAGGGCCAAGATCTGTTATCTTGAATTTGCTATAGAGTTGCTATTTAAGAAAGTTAACGGCGGCTCTACTGCTAATAATCTTAATATCGTCTATATAGACTGATACGATAAGGCCGTTCGCAGAGGTAAAAGGGGAGTTCTTAGTTATAAAAACGCTGTAGTTAGCTTAAAGCTTCTGGAAGCCAAGGCTTATAAGGAAGTTATAAATAACTTTATACCATATATAAGGTAACTGCTTAAGACCGTAGAGACCTTTAAGGAGGCGGTAGACCTCTCCAGATTTGCTAAAGCCGTGAGGGTGTTCGACATATATATCCTTAATAATTTAACCATTAAGAAATGCCGTTTTGACGTCTATTTAATCAATTTTAAGATTATAATAAGTAGCTAGGGCGAATAGCGTGCGGAAGGCCATTGGCTTAACTACTGCGGCAAAGGTTTAATTGTAATCAATACCGTACTACTATTTGTAGCCTTTAACAACCTAGCGTGCTTTATACCTAAGTATTTCCCCTTTTAGTCTACGCTTAATCTTAAATACCTATTTCCCTTTAAGGACTTTATATAAAGAGTTTACTAATAAGCGTTAGACAGAGCGCCAGGTTTCGTTTTATAGGAGAGATTTAAGTTTATCCTACATAGCTTCTAGCCACTATTTTGCGTATAGGCCGCTAAGAGCTTCTTTTAAGGTCGCTAGCTTAAGGGGATCGTGTATAGACGACGCATTAAGGAGAATTCGGTTAGGTTGCCAAGCGTAACCCTTATAGATCTTAAAGTAATTATACTCAGCAAAGCTAAGTGAGTTAATAGCGATGTAGTTTAAAAGGATTTTATTAAGAAGAGCTTCGCTTTTAATGGATTCTTAGAGAGCTTAACTAGCGTAAGTTTTACGGCCGGATTGTTGTAGAGGTAGTTCCGAAATTAGATTCCGAGTTATAGGTTCTAGATCCCGTGACGTAGATTCTTCGTGTAGTTCTTAAGGAAGTGGTGATGTTAATATAGGACGAGGATAAGACGCAAACTAATAATTCTCCCCCTGCGGATTAGTATTGTACTCCCCCTAGAACGGAATGTCTTAAGCTTTAATAGTCTTAAAGATAGTAATGTCCTTAACTCTATATACCTGCTAAGACTAAAAGTCCTATACTTAGTAGATAGAGTTTCCTTTAAAACCAATAAGAGTAAACTTCTTAGCTCTTAGTCCTAGCTTATTAGACTATACAGGTTTCTTATAGTAGTAAACTGTGGAGCCGATAGTACGTAGGTGGTTAAGGCTAGGCTTTAAGCCGTAGCGCTTTTTATATGGTGTAAGATATAAGAGCGGAGCTAAGGGACTTTAGTTGCGCAGATAGGCTGCCGTTTAAATAAGTTTAGGCTAGAGGTTTTGTGGTAGATAACCATAGATATATAGGCAGCGAGCTTTTATAGTAAGCGTTCGCTGGTTACGCTCCACGACTCCGTTCTATTTAGGTGAGTTAGCGTAAGAGAATTTAAGCTTAATACCGCAAGAGGTAAACTAGTTCTTTATAAGCCAGTTATCTAATTCGTTATTATTAGATTAAACCCTTTTAAGAGGGCCGAGTTACTTTTCTAACTAGGCAATGTAGTTCTTAACAACGTCTTAAACGCTATAAGCCTCTTTTAACCTAAGGAAACGGACCTCTATCCATCTAGTATAGTCATCGGTAAAAGTAATAGCGTACTTAAAGCCTTTAATACCGACTGGCGTAAGATAGATAACATTAATATAAACTAGTTCGCCTACAGCTATAGCACGCTATTAAGGACTGCGATTGAATAATTTATGCCTTTTTAAGATGGTATAGGTTTTATAGTCAAATGGATTAGCAGGAAGTCCTAAACGTCTTATATTTGCGAAGTTCAGGTGCCTAAGTCTCTTATGCTACCGCTAAGAGTTATAATCTAAGCCTATTAGTAAGAGAGTAGTATATAAATTGTTTAGTTTATTAAGGCGGTAAAGTCCTTTCTATATAAAGAAGTGCGCCAGTTTTATTTTATCCCTAGTGCGTAAAAAACAGTTTGTGGTATTAATGGTTATCCTATCTCTTTAGTAGGTAGAGCTGAATATAAGGTTAATAAAGAGGTCTAGAATATAGAGCACGTTGCGGAGTCTAAGTACGTTGTTGCCCCACGGTAGAGATGTAATAACGTCAACGTCGTTATACCTAGTAATGTAGGTAATGCTAATAGCGGAGTTAACTTTAATCTTACATTCTCAAAAGTTCTTAAAAAGCTTACGATCCTTATAAGTATAGTATATTACTCCAGTGTCGAAGTACTATCTATTTAGTCGAGAATCTACTATATTATAAAGCACGAGGATCCTTTTGTGGTTGCTTAAGAAGTTAGTTAGTCAATTATCGCTTTAGTTAGGTAGAGGAGTTCCATTTTAGGTAAAGCGCCTTTTCTTGCTCTCGGGTTTGCTAGTAGGTGTCTTTATAGCCCTATAGTTACGAGTTTAGTAATTAGGTAACTTATAAAAGTCGCACTATTTTTTATTAGGTATAGTGACAGGTGCCATATAAGATTGGTTTAGGAGTAGTTAAGCGCCTAGTAATATTACAAACGGCTTATTATTAACTAGTTAATGAGCTTCCTTATAGAGTTTAAGGCCAAGGAGTTTTATAATAAGATCATTAAGAGCAGGAGGCGTGTTCTCTTTGCGGCTAGGCGTAATTTTACTATCACGGAAGTTCTAATAGTAATCACCTAAGTTGCAAAGGAAGATACTAGTTATTTAAGTATCCGTTACTCTGTTTTATGTAGGCCTAGTATAAGTTATATTTAAGTAAGGTATTTCCTTAGAAAGTTACTTTATCTTCTTAGCAGCAGCTTTATATTTAGTGCAATATTCTTTAAGGAAGTTGCCCAAATGCGTGTTAATAAGCGCCTTAAGTCTAAGGTAGTAAAAGACCCAGCCAACTTTTACATATAGTCCCTTAAGTATTTCCCAGGCATACTTCGCCATTTGGTTTTTAATATACGATTAGAGCTTAAGGCCTACCAATTCATATATTAACCAGAAGGCTTAAGATTCCCTAAGAGTATACTTTTCTTTATCTTTTAAAGAGGCGTTATCGGCTAGAGCAGTTGCTTCGCCGGTAACGTACTTCCAGAGCACTCTTAAACGAAGCTTATAGCATTTTTCGGTGGACCATAGGAGGTAGTTATCTTAGCCTTTAAGGACAATACTAAGACGTTTCTTATCGGTAGGAGTTTCTAATATAGTAAAAGAGACAATTAGTATATAGGTTAAGAGATAAGGATAAAGTAGTAATAATCCTCTTTAAGAATAAAGACTTTCTAATAGTTATAGCTTATCCGGCTTAGTATAGTCGTTATCCAATTAACCACTAAGAGGAAGGCGGTTAGGAGCTAACGCGAATATAAAGGGGTCGCTAAGGCACTAGTAGTAAGCGAGCTAATAGCGATTTTCTATGCCGGGTATGGAAAATCCTGATTGGTTGGCATAAGTTAGGGTCCGCAGAATATAGCAGAGTTTAGCAGGTAACGCGCCCCAGCGCCGTCACAATTTGGTATTAGTTAACCACTAATAAGTATCCTAAGTTATTGCAATCGTCGTGTACGCCAATAGGCCTTTTCTTAGGGTATATTAGATGCCCTATAGCTTAAAGACTTGTGAAGCGAATAGCTCGTAAGGCAGGCAGCTCGTAAGGTAGCTCGTAAGGTAACTTATAAGGTAACTTACTTATAAGGCTGGTAGCTCGTGAGAACGAGGCTTAAGCTTATAAAAGCTAAGGAGCAAGCAATATACGTTAAGAGTTTAAACGCATTTTTATGCTAATTTAAGTCTTAAGGAACAAGGACGCTAGAAGGCGTATTTATCTCAAAATTAATAATAGAAAAGGCGTAAGTTGCGTTAAGCCACCCGGGCTCATAACCTGTTAAACGCGCAGGTTAAGGCAAGCACGATTGCAGTATATCAAGTATATTGTAGAGTAATTGATTGAACTATCTAAGTAGGAGGTTGAGATAAAAGGTTAACGACAACCGAGTCACGTGATGTAATATCGGGTGAAAATAACATTGGTCGCCCAAGGACGACGGTAGGAGGAGCATATGGTTCGCCCCAAATATCGAGGTTCAATCGCATCTTATAAATCGTCGGCTTGGACACCTTTACAGCCTCCGCAATAGCTGGTACCGCCTCACCAGCTTTAATACGAATCCTGATTCTATGAACAACTTCATCTAGAAGGCGGCGGCCCATAATAACTTCAATTGTGGTGGTTAAAATCGAAAGAATTGCCCCTCATACAAATTTTGGTAGGGTGCGATGCGGCTCTTTCGCGTCCTAAGCGAGTTAACGATATTATTGAAATGGCTGTATGCGGTAAAAGGTTTTTTATAGGATTCCCTTACCTCTTATAGATATAGAGTCTTTTAGGAATCTTCTTACCCTATAGTCCACTTTACGGTTAGATAAAGCCCCCCTGGCCTCCTCCTCCTTCTATACCCTCTAAAGCGAATTTAAGGCCTAGATAGTACGGCTATACGATATTTATAAGGCCTAGCGCTTAAAGAATATAATAAGGGCGTATAAGCCGAAGTAGAAAGAGTGGGAAGACTAGTATATAAGACTAGAAGGTAATACGGACAACGCCTAGGTAACAGAAGATAAGCTTTACCTATTTTTAGAGTAGTAAGTTATTACCTAGGAATTATAGGCCGCTAGCTATTAAAAATATAAGTTAAAACGGAAAGAGATATAGAAAGATAGTGAGCGGGTAAAGAAGAGGCAGAAGATAGCTAAGGGAAAGGTAGCTATAGCGGTAGCCGCAGCTATAGGGGAGGAAGCTATAAAGGAGGAAGGAAAGATATGGGATAAAGAGGCCTTAGACGCTCTATTTAATAAAATAGTGTAATACTTAGTTATAAATAGCTATATCTCCGCTATTACTAAGCTTTATATATAGTAATTAAAAGGTAAGGCCTTATAGCCACTATAGGGGGCGAAGCTCTTAGCAGTACTAGATAGCGTCCGCTATAATAAGGACTAGATTTAATGCGTTAACTTTATTAATTAAGGCCTATTTATAATTACTAGCAGCTATAATATTAAAGGGCTTAAAAAGGTAATTACTTAGTGCTAGGAGACGGGCTCTAAGATACTGAGTTTAGTTAAGTCTTACCTTTAAACGGCGGCTAAGTATTTATTAGGTTTATATTCGGTCTATATAGCTATCGTTTTCTAACCCGTTTTTTAGGCTATACTACCGTTACCTAGGGTAAAAGTAAATGGGATGTTTAGCTTACTAATCTTATCCTTATTAAACTAGAGAATAAAGGGCCTAAATTAGACGAACTAGCGCTATATATAATTATATTAATAATATAGAGGAAGCAGAATTAATACGGTAAGGTTAAGTATATAGGCTATATACGCAATACTAACCCTATCCTCTACCCCTCTCTATAATAGCCTTTTACTTCTTTAACCGCTAGGGTAAGGACGGCGCTAAGAGATTTCTATCCTTTTGGCAGCTAGAGGACTACTATAACCTATATATCTTCCCCAGTAGTATTAAAGTACTATAATAGCCGTTAAGCTATTATACGTAGTTTAAATAAAATAAAAAGATATTCGAGGGGGTAGGAATTTGCCTAAAGGAGAGAACCTATAGCGCCTATAAGTAGAGCATCTAGTATACTAAGCTTAGCGGCGTTAAGGAGACCTAAATTAAATAGGCCGGATACTGGAATACGGACGCAATAATAGGAGCTTACCTTAGCCATCTACCCTATACGTTTATACGGTTAATCGCCGGCTTCTTAAAAAAAGAAAAGGGCTACTTTTTCCCCCACGTGTAAGAGGTGCTAGAGGAGGCCCTTTGCTTAAAGATATAGCCTAAGACTAACGCCTAGCTAAAACGTATAGAGATCTACTACTTAGAGAGGGCCGATAATAAGGTTATACGGCTTAACCTTATAGGCTTAGTATTTCTACGCCTCCTTTACGCGCTTAGGATAATCCTATTATAGGACTTAGTAATCCTATATAAGTAGTTCCCACTCTACCCCCTATAAAAGGACTCTCTCTTTAGCTGTAAGGAGTACTAAAGGTTTACTATATAGATAGAAAGCTCGCTAACTAACGTAGTTATACTAGATAAGATAATTATACGGAAATACTAGCCTGCCTATAAGGCCGTAGCTAAGCTAAGATATAAGGCCGCGATCTTAGAGATAAAGGGGGTTTAATTATGCGTATAAACGATTTTAGAACGCCTTAGTAAGATAAAAAGGTTATTAGCATTATTTATACCTATATAGATCTAGTAAGGGAAGATAGGTATCTAAATATAGCCTATAGAGTCTATACATCCGTCTTTAAACGGCCTTATACCCTTACTATAAGGGATATTATTGCGGATACCTTGGGTTGCCCTTAGGACAACCCCCGGACGCCCCTTAGATAGTTACCGGTTACGTGCTAGAGGTACGTGCCCGTAGTATATAGTCTCTACAATCCCAGAGGCCTTACCTCCTTAAGGATTCGTCTCTCTTACTAATCTATTCTATTCCAATCGTGTCCTTATAGCCCCCTGTCTACAAGATCCCCTTACATTTAAATCCTTCCTACTCCTTTTTAGAAGGGCAGTTGGCTTTAAGGACCAGATTGTTTATTTATATCTTTTATTTACAACTACTATCCTCCCTTAAAATCTCGCGATAACCTAAATAGAAACTCCACGGATACCTTATAGAAAGCCGTCGCGCAAAGGTAGGAAGGTCCCTCCGATAGCGAGAGATTACGATAATATAACCCTTTGGGTAAGATGGCCGAACGAGCCCTAATACCTAGATGCTCTAGGAGCTCGAAGACTCTCATACACCTATAGTTACTAGCAACGCTGAGGAAAATATAGACACCCTTTACGACGGTTATAATACTGCTAGAAAGTAGTCGGAACCCCTCTGGCCCCACCTAAGCCAATTAGAAGATTAAGCGCTAGAGGTAACTCTAAGATCTTCCCCTAAGCTAGAAATGTTAGAGGAATACACTAACGCGTCTAACTAGGGAACTAACCGGAACCCTCTCGGAAGACTACCGGCCTATAATTGGTATAGTGGCGGTGTATAGACTGCTTATAAGCTAAGCAGGCCTACCCCTTTAGGTAATCTAAGCTAATTACTAACTTAAGACCCGAGCCTCGTTGGGAAGCCTATACTAGCTACTAGTACCAACACTACCTCTATAGTAGGAGCCTCCCTAGGCCCAAGTTTGGAAGGTTAAGAGCCTTATACCAATCTCCTTTAAGACGGATATTAAGAAGCTGTTATAAAGCTCTCGGAAGCTATATAGGAGGAAGCCACTAATAAATATATTAGAACCCTTTAAGGGCAAATCTAGATCTGGTAGGGTCTAATCTAAACTAGGCAAATTTTTTTATAACTTAGTTAAGGCTAAGGGCTTTCTGGGAGCTACCTAGTACCTACTTAAAGAGGTGTGGAAGACTTAAAGAGTTATCTACGCTATAAATAAAAAAAGGATATAGACTGACTAGCTAAGGCCTTTAGTAGTTTAGAACCCCGCTATAGACCTAACGCCTAGCAGTTAGACGATTGGGTTTGTAAGGTAGACAACTTCTTTAAGATGCTAATAATATAAGATAATACTAAAGAGCGTATACACTAGATTATTAGCAAGATTAAAGACTAATTGCTAAACTAAATCGCATTTAATTAGCTTAATAAAGAGCAAATTACTATATAGTTATAGCTGTAAACCTTCCTAAAGAAATAGACTTAAGATCTGTATATTGTATAATATAATAATGCAGAGCTATTCTGGAATGGGATATAGCTGGACCGCTATAACTTCCGCTAGTTTATAAACTTTATAGAAACTTATACTTAGCAAATAGATCTAGAGCTCTTTAAAAATAAGGACGGTAGTATCTATAAAAAGGAAAAGATTGGGTTTATCTGGGCTAGAATTAAGCTAGTAATTCGTGACGAAATAAAGCGCGTGGGAGCCCTATCGCAGATTACTATATATGCGGATTTCGAACGAGTAGTCCTAAACGCTAAAGATGCGGTAAGGAACTAGACCTCTTCCAGTAGGAAGCTAGAGGGTTACTAAAAGCGTAGGCACTTTAGTAGTAACGTAGGGTAGACCTAACCTTTAAAGAAGCCGTTCTTAAAGAGAACTTTAGAAGGGTTAAAGTTAGGAACCTTAAATAATGGGAAAAACTCCTAGGGTTAACCTAATACCCGTCCGGCACCTTTACGGGAACACTTTAAGAAGTTAAGAGAAAACTCCGGAGGTAGATCCTATTAGAAAAATAAGTAGGGTAATAACCGTACTAACAATCTAAAAAAAAAAAAGCCCTAATCGCGGACCTCTCCTGGCTGCAATTAGGGCAAGATATAGAAGGAGAGACTCTCCGTATTACTATTAAGCTGAAAATAACACTTTTTATAGGTGAGGTACGACAGTTTTAAGCACTATATAATAGCGGCGCCAAAATCAATCTTATATAATATGATTTGGTAAAAGAGTATAAACTTATCCTATTATAAAGGTGGCGGAAACCTATTATAGGCTTTCTAGATAAGCATTGGATTAAGCTATACAGTGCCTATAAGCTTATAGTATTAATGGCCGATATATATAACCGCACTAAGGTGGTTAGCCCGCAACCCTTTTAGGCAGCTAACTTTGTAGGTTATGACCTTATCCTTAGATACCCTTGGCTTATAAAAGCAGATCTTAAGATACGCTTTAAGACAAGAGCCTTTAAATAGTAGAATGATAAAGATTTAGAAGGGCGTATATTACTAATAAGCCTAAAGGATATCCTAGAGAATATAGCCCTAGGCGAAATAGTGTACGCTTTATACCTAAAGGAGTATTGGATTTAACCCCTATTTAATAGCAAGATAGGTATAGAGCTTAGTATAGGTAATAACCCCTTTATAATAGAGACCCTATAGGGAACTACTGGATAGGTCGCGGAGACATTATAGGGAGGCGGCGATCTTAAGGATCTTATAAGATACTTTAACCGCTACGGGTTACTCTAGCTTAAGTAATATGCGGAGAGTATACTACGGTACCTTAAACGCTACGTTAAGGAGTTCCCTACCCTCTACTGGCTACTATATGAAACGGTTTAATATACGGTGGCAACTATATATAAGCAACTACTATAGCGTACAACACTGCCCGCGAGTATTCTAAGGGAGCTCTGGGACCTACCTAACGATAATATAGAGGACGAACGCGACCCTAATTTATTAAATATTCTAATAGGCCTAAGGGACTTACTAAGGGTATTTTTAGATAGGAGAGCTAAAGTCCTACCGTAGAACTTGGAGTACGATTATATAATTAATCTAGAAGAAGGCAAGCAACCACCAAACCTTTTTATCTATAACCTCTCGTGTAAAGAGCTTAAGATTCTATAGGAGTACCTTAATGGCTTACTAGAAAAGGGATAGATTTGGCCTAGTAAGTCGCCGTTAGGCGTACTGATCCTCTTTATCCTAAAACTAGATAGAACTATAAGGCTATATATAGACTATTGCGGCCTTCGTTAGGAAAAAATTTACCAGCATCTGATTTTACTTTTCTGCCATTTTAGCATTTTCTAGCTTTTCTAGCATTTTTTAGCATTTAGCAGCTAAATGCGGCATTTATTACTAAGTACTAGCATTTAGCGCCAAATGCCGCATTTATAATTAAGTATTAGCATTTAGCTGCTAAATG
>Ga0307515_10019867_pt1 | contig 12042 bp, 1 predicted proteins | sample 17_EM_MG_FD_194513 | JGI IMG/M metagenome (GOLD analysis project Ga0307515, IMG submission 194513) | Populus trichocarpa ectomycorrhiza microbial communities from riparian zone in the Pacific Northwest, United States - 17_EM | ecosystem: Host-associated > Plants > Roots > Unclassified | place...
TAGTATAGACCTAAAAAAGATTAAAGTTATAGTAAATTAGTAAGAACTAGAAAATATAACGTAATTAAGGTTATTTTTAGGGGTTTATAACTACTATAGAAGGTTTATAGTATAATAGTTAAAGAATATTAAACTATTTATAAGGCTTATAAAGAAAGAGGAACTATAGGTATAGGGAAATAAGTAAAGAAAGCTATTTAAAGAACTTAAGAAGCTATTTACCTAAAAACTAATTCTTAAAATCTACTAATTAGGACTAGAAATATTGGTTAAAATAAGATATATTAGACTTTATATTAGAAGTATATTTGCTATAAAAGTATAGAAATATATAGCATCTAGTGGCATACTATAGTAGGAAAATAATATTACTAGAATTAAACTATAACATTTATAATAAGGAGTTGTTAGGTATAGTTATAGCACTTAAAAAATAGAGAGCATTCTTATAAGGTATAGAAAAACTATTTATAGTTAAAATAGATTATAAGAACCTAATAGGGTTTCTAATAATAAAAGAACTTAATTAGAGATCGGTTAGATAGGTAGAAATGCTTATAAAATACTATTTTAAAATTTAGTATACCAAAGGCACTAAGAACGTAAGAGTAGATATGCTTAGTAGAAAGGCAGAATTATAGAATAATAATAAGCTATTAGGAGTAATACTATACAAGGATAGTAATAGATTAATCAGATATAATTATTTAAAGATTATAGCAACCTATAAGGCACCTAAAAGTATATAGTTATAAAAGATCTAGAAAGCGTAGAGTGAGGATTTAGACTTCAAGCAGTATAAAAGCTGAGAAGTAATGTATATCCTAAGGGGAATTGCAAAGAAGTTTGTTAAAGATTTCTATAAGGGAATAATATAAGGATATAATAGAGCCAGGAGCTTAGTATTAAGACTTTAAAAGGAATATATTATTTAAGGAATTTAGAGCTTAGCGAGATAAGTTATAAAGAAGTATTTAGATTGCTAGAGGAATAAACTAATAACGTATAAGCCGTATGGAAAGCTATAACCTATTAAGATACTAGGGAGACTATAAGAGGTTATATTATAAAACTTTATTATAAAGTTACTAAAATTAAAAGACCCTATTACCGGATAAGATTACGACGCGATCTTAATAATAGTAGATAAATTAACTAAATAGGGCTACTTTATAGCATATATAGAAGAAATCTTAGCGGAAGATATCGCTAAAATCTATATTAAAGAAGTATTTATAAGACATAGAGTACTAAGTAAGATTATATTAGATAGAGATCTAAGATTCATAGTAGTATTTTATAAAGTATTCTTAGTAGAACAAGAAGTTAAAGCAGTAACTTTTATTGTATATTATCCGCAGACAGACGGATAAACGGAAAAATTAAATTAGATACTAGAGTAGTATCTAAGGCATTACGTTAATTATACGCAGAATAATTGGGTATTACTATTACTAGTTATATAGTTTGTATATAATACAATACTATAAAAAGGTATAAAGATGTTACTATTTTAGGCAAATTATAGGTATAAACCTAGAATATTACTATTACCGCGATAAGTAAAGAAAATAAGTAAGAAAGCTAAATAAAGAATAGAAGATCTAATAAATCTTTATAAAAACCTCTATTTTATAGCATAGATAGTATAAGAAAAAATAAAAAAGTACTATAACGCTAAGAGATCTAAGGGACTAAATCTAGAGAAGGGGGGTAGAGTATGGTTATTATATAAAATTTTTACAAGTTAACCACTAAGTAAGGAGTTAGATTATATTAGACTAGGACTATTTAAAATTATAGCTAAAATTTTAAAAGTTATATATAAACTTAACTTACTAGTAAGAATAAAGATCTACCTAGTATAGTATATTGTAATGCTAGAACTAGCGTATAGAAATATAAAACTACTAGTTTATAAAGTAGATACGTATAGAGGATAAAAGGAGGATAAATAGTAAGTTTTAAAAATTATTAGTTATAAAATTATTAATAATAAAATATAGTATAAAGTAAAGTAAATAGGCTATAATAAGACTACCTAGGAGCCACTATAGAACCTAAAGAACGCTAGGGAAAAAGTAAAGGAGTATTAATAGAGAATAGGTTAGGTAATATAGAGAAGGAGCTAAATATAAAGGGATTAGTTAAAGGCGATAGATAAGCTAGGTTATCTATAGGATCTACCGCCAGCGTATAAGCTATTTCCGCCTCTTTTTAATTGGAATCCTTTTTAGCCTCTTTAGCCTCAAGCTTAGAAAGACCTTACTTTACTAAATGCAGCTCTTTTAAGCGTACCTTTTTATAAACTTTTATAAGATAAGATAACTAAGTATAAGTATTAAGTTAAGCCTTTAGAGCACAAGACGCCTTATTAAAACGGCGTTAAACCTTAATAAGGGCCTTGGCTAGCTTACTCTTTAGTCTTTTAGCCGCTATTAATACGCGAGACCCTAAGATAAATTAGATAAGAAACTAGAAGACTATATAAAGTAATAAGACGTGTATACTTAGCGTTAGAGATGGACTAAACGTTAGAGAAAAACCGCATATTTGCTCGCGTATATTTAGTATATAAAGAAGGTTAGCGACTAAATAGAGCCTTAATTATAATATATACTAACTTTTTCTCTATATAACGAGAATAGAATAGTATAACTTTACTAAGTAAAAGAATAAATGTTACTAGCTAGTTATAATAATTAGACATAAAGGATCTAATAGAAGGTATTAGAAATAATAAAGGTTATTAAATTAAAGACGGAAATGCTATACCTTTAATAGACAATTTAGAGATAGAAGATATCTTTAAGGGCAAAGATAAAGAGAAGGGGGATAGTGTTATAGACCTTATATTAGCAGTAGTATGACTACTAAAAAGAGATATAAATGGGTTAGTTAAGATAGTATAGGAGGCGCTAGAACTAACTAAGCTATAAAATAAAGGGTAGCTAAGTTACATGGCTAGTTATATTATAAGATTAAAATATAAGAACGTAGGAATATAGGGACGCGACGTACCAACGTACTGACGTACTAACGTACTTAGCACATTTCTTAGGAATTAGAGTGTATATTTAAAGGACTATAGTCCCTACCTAGATAGTTCTCTTTTTTATAGTAAATCTTAGAATATAATTAGAGTTAATCTAATAGGCAACCTACTCTATAGTTATTACGCTATTTATTTGTTTACCTATATTCCTAGCCTATTAACAAGTCCACTATAGTATTTACTACAAGGCTTCGTTATATATACTCTACTAAATAAAATAAGACTAATATATAAACAATAATAAGGAGAAAATTAAAATACTAGTAGAGAGATTTTTTCTAGGCGTGGGCTAAGTAGACCTATAAGCTATATAATATTAGTAAAAGAAATAAAAGACGCTATTTAAAAGCTTTTTATTAGTAAAGCGCTAGGTCCTAATAAGATTCTAAATAAGGCAATTAAAGCCGCGGTAAAAGTGGTAGTAATTCTACTTGCTAATATAGTAACGGCCTGCCTTTAGAGAGGCGAACTACCCAAATGCTTTAAAGTAATAACTACGGTTATACTATAAAATGTATATAAAAAAAAGACTACTCCCCTTTAGGAAGCTACCGGCCAATTACCCTAGAAAATACCCTAAGAAAGCTTTTAGAAAAGATAGTTATAGAACGTATATAAGAAGCGGCGGAAGTATAAAAGCTACTACTATGGATATAAATAGGCGCAAGAAAGAAACAGTTAACCCTTTTAGCCCTCTCCCTAATTACCTCTAGCGTTTAATCGGTATAGTAAGCTTATCTAGAATATACTGTATTTATACTAAGCCTAAACTTAAACGGAGCCTTTAATAACGTATTATATAAAAGACTTCTATAGATCTAAAAAATAAGGGCCTACTAAACTAGATAATTAAGTTCGTCTAAGCCTTTCTAATAGGGCGTACTACGAAAATTATACTTAAGGGCTATGAAAGCGAATTAATACTAATACCTATAGGTATCCTATAGGGATTACCTCTATTACAAATCCATTTTCTTTTTTTTATATCTAAACTACTAGAGATATATAATAATAGTTAAGATATAATAGGCCTAGGATTTATTAATAATGTAAATCTAATTATATAGGGAAATACAGTAGTAGAAAACTGCACTAGGCTAAACTAGGCGCAAAATAGATGCATTATATAGGCAAAACAATACGCTAAATTCGCACTAGATAAATACTAGCTTATCCACTTTATAAGGAAAAGGAGGGCAAATAGCGACCTAGCCTTAATAGTAAATATTTAGGGATGTAAAGTAAAACTAGAAGCTACCCTTAGGGTCCTAAGAATCTAGGTAGACTCTAAACTAAATTAGGATAAGTATATTAAATAGGCAACCTATAGGGGAGTAGCAGCACTATTGGCAGTATTTTAAATTACTGCCTTAATATAGGGACCCTCCTTTAGATATATACGCCTACTATATATAGTAGTAGTAAGGCTAATAATACTATATGGCTCCTAGATCTAAGGCCCAGGACTAGATAATAAAGGGTTAGTAAAAAGCTCCCTAGCGCTAGTAGCTAAGCTATAAAACTAGTGCCTATATATAACTATAGGGGCCTATAAAAGAACACTACGCGCTATTATAGAACGTAAGGTAGTAGTTCTAACCCTAGACCTATATATTAATACAACCGCTATATAAAGAGTAGTAGTAATATAAGGCCACCTAGTAGAAGAAAAGATACATTAAACGCTAAAATGTATATAAGGTATACGATATATATAAGGAGCAAGGGCCCCTTAAAGAGGCGATACGCCTAAATATATTAACTAGGAAGCCCTATACCTATAAATAGTAGAGAAAAAAAAGGAAATATATAAACTATTAGCCTATTAAGCGGAGACCTAGCGCTATACTAGTAGAGCGCTATAATGGGGATAAAAAATAGGAGGCTACTAATACAGATAGAGATCTACTATACTAACTACAAAATAAGCAGATCTTAAATAGAAGCAATAATAGAAGGAGGCAGTAAAAATATAAGATGTAACTATATAGAACACCCTATAGTTAATACTAACTCTCCCCCAATATAAAGGACTAATAAAGGTAAAATTTATAGCCGCCTTTTTACTACGGATAGAGGTCCTAGGGCTAAATATATAGCTATTAAGCATTTATATTCTAAATACTATACCTTAATATATATATAGATGGCCTACTTAGTCAGCGCGCTATATACTACTATTCTACAGCCACTGCTTAGTATGGAACTAGCTACTTACTAATATAGGCATAAATAATATTACCTAAATACTCTCTATAAGCAGGGGCTTATAAGTAATAGTAAAATGGCTTATAGGCTAAGGAATCCTATATAAGATCTAATAGGAGGATACTAAAGAACACCCCCTATTCTAGACCCTTAATAACTAGATACCCCCCACCTAGCTATAGACAGCACCCTAATAAATTACTAAACCCTTTCCCCTTAAGATCTTCTAATATACTTAAAAAGTATAGTATATAAGGCAGACTTAAAGATATAAGGATATACTAGCTAGGCAAAGGCGGAGCGCATAGGACTAGCTAAAAGGGAATACTTAGATTTTCCCCCTTATAGGGCGTTTTTCCTATATAGAAAGGTAGTAGCCTATATAGACCTAAAAAGAGACCGAATTGGGCAATAAATAGAATTAATAATATATATTATTTCTATATTAGAGCCTATTCTACTTATTATCCAATTTTTATATTTATTTAAGTTTATCTAACTTAGACTCTTATAGCTAATAGCTTATACTATACTTAGCGTCTTTATAAATTTAGTATATATTATTATAATAAAAGGTAAAGTATCTAATTAAATACTCTTTCGTTCCTTTTAGTATACTTATATCCTCTAACGCGTTAATATTCTTTACTATATTTATACCTAAACCGTTTCTATAGTTTCCAGTATAATATCCTTATTTACTATAATTTATATAAGCTCTTTCTTTAAACTACTTATCTTTCTATAAAGTCAGCATAAACGTCTTCTTTTCTTAAGATCCCTAGTTCAGCCTTTATTCTTTAATTCTTTAATCCTCGACCTTTAGGTTTCTATAATTTCCTTAATAACTCTTACGTTCCGCTAAGGTCTATTAGCTCTAGTCCGCTATACTACAGTTTCAATAGCTACTATAATGCTGTATTCGCCTATACTAGTTTACTTAGGCCCTTACTAGCCTTTTCTGCTTAATAGATTCTATTATCTATCTTTATCGCTTAATTAATTGATTCCCTTATAGTTATTATGTCTTTTATAAATATTATTATAGTTTAGACTTTTATCTTTAGCCTTTATTAATACTATTCTATTAATGACCCTTTATTATATTTAACCTATACCATTAATATCTAGAACTATATAGTATATTCTATTGCTAATAATTTCTATATTAGTTTATATAGACTTCCTTTTACTCTTATAACTAATTTTAGGTCCCTATATATCTATATAGGTCTACTTATAAACCTATTTTAACTTAAAAATATATACCAGACTTATATATTAGTAGTTACTATTTTATTAGCCTATATCTTTATAAAATATAGTTAAAAACCACTCTAGTGCCCTATATATTAAGAGTAATCCTATAAATACAGCCTAATCTAATATAATTAGTAGTTTATCTCCTTTATATTATATTAAGTCGTATCTATATAAGGAATTCTTTAAGCTTTAACTGTTTTCTTAAGAATTACTTAATAGATAGTGTCTTAATCTTTATTACTTTAATATTATCTATCCGTTCTTTAAATATCGATTAGTTATTATTTATTTCCTCTATTACGGCTTTTAATTATTTTATTATAACTACTTATAAGTTAGTATCTTCTATATTAGTATTATTACCTAATCCCAAGATCATTGTCGCCGTTAAAGGTATTATTACTACTTTAGGTAGCATCTTATTATCGTATCTACCGTAGCCTTAGTAGTAAATATATAACGAAGCCTTATAGGGAATACTATTATAGACTTATTATTGGGCTAGGTATATAGGTAGAACGAGGTAATAAGATTTAAACTAGCAGAGTACATACTTAATAGATTAACTCTAATTATATTTTAAGATTTACTATAATAAGAGAACTATCTAAGTAGGGATTATAGTCCTTTAAATACATAACCATACTTTTAAGAAATCCCTTTATACGTAAAGTATATACGGCACGTAAGCGTATTATAGGACTTAGCTAATTAAGGTATAAGCGCCGTAAAGAACGTATACAAGCCTATATAATTAGATTGTCTATTAATAAGAATATTAAGCTAAGGAGTAGAAGGTGGTAGAAAGGGCGTCTATATATATATGCTAAGTCTTAAGCGAGCTATAAGGGATATTATTGCAGTCACCTTAGGTTGCCCTTAAGGCAACCCTAAACGCCCCTTAAATAGTTACCGGCTACATACTAGAGGCATATACTCGTAGTATATAGTCTCTATAATCCTAAAGGCCTTACCTCCTTAAGGATTTGTCTTCTCTATAATCTATCTATTCCTGTAATCGTGCCTTATAGCTCCCTGTCTATAAAGTCCCTTTATATTTAAATCCTTCCTATTCTATTTAGAAGGGCAGCTAGCTTAAGGACCAGATTATTTATTTATATCTTTTATTTATATCTACTATCCTTCCTTAAAAATCTCGCGATAGCCTAAATAGAAACTCTATAGACACTTTATAGAAAGCCGTTGCGCTAAGGCAGAAAGGTCTCTTTAGCAGTAAGAGATTGCGATAATATAAACCTCTAGACAAGACGGCTAAATAAGCCCTAATACCCAGATATACTAGAAGCTTAAAGACTCTTATATACCTATAGTTACTGCTAAGGAAAATATAGATACCCTCTATAATAGTTATAACGTTATTAGAAAGTAACTAGAACCCCTCTAGCTCCACCTAGGCTAATTACAAGATTAAGCGCTGGAGGCAACCCTAAGATCTTCCCCTAAGCTAGAAATACCAGAGAAATATACTAATATATTTAATTAGGGACCTAACTAAAACCCTCCTAAAAGACTACTAGCCTATAATTAGCGTAGTAGTGGTATATAGACTGCTTATAAGCTAAGTAGGCCTACCCCTTTAGGTAACTAAACCTAGATACTAACTTAAGACCTAAGGCTTATTAAGAAACCTATACTAGTTAATAGTACTAATACTACCTCTATAGCTGGAGCTTTCCTAGGCCTAAGTTTAGAAAGTTAAGAGCCCTATACCAATCTCTTTTAAGATAGATATTAGGAAGCTGTTATAAGGCTCTTAGAAGTTATATAGAAGGAAACTACTAATAAATATATTAAAACTCTTTAAGGGTAAATCTAGATCTAGTAGGGTTTAATTTAGGCTAAAAATTTTTTTTTACTTAGCTAAGGCTAAAGGCTTCCTGGGGGCTACTTAGTACCTACTTAAAAAGGTATAGAAGACTTAGAGAGGTATTTATATAATAAACAGAAAAAGGATATAGACTAACTAGCTAAGGCCTCTAATAGTTTAAAACTTCGTTATAAACCTAGCGCCTAATATTTAGACAATTAGGTTTGTAAGGTAGACAACTTTTTAAGATCCTAATAATATAAGATAATACTAAAGAACGTATATAGTGGATTATTAGTAAAATTAAAGACTAATAACCAAACTAATTTACGCTTAACTAACTTAATAAAGAGTAAATTACTATATAGCTATAGCTATAGACCTTCCTAAAGGGTTAGACCTAAGATTTATATATTATATAATATAATAATATAAAGCAATTCTAGAATGGTATACAGCTAAACCGTTATAATTTCCGCTAGTTTATAAACTTTATAAAAACTTATATTTAATAAATAGACCTAAAGTCCTTTAAAAATAAGAATAGCAGCATCCGTAAGAAAAAGAAGATTAGATTTATTTAGGCTAGAATTAAGCTAGTAATTTATAACGAAATAAAGCGCGTAGGAGCTCTACCGCGGATTACTATATATACTAATTCTAAACGAGTAGTTCTAAACACTAAGGATATAGTAAGGAACTAAACCTCTTCTAATAAAAAGCTAGGGGGTAACTAAAAGCGTAGGTACGTTAGTAGCAATATAGGGTAGATTTAAGCTTTAAAGAAACTGTTTTAAACGAGAACTTTAAAAGGGTTAAAGTTAGAGGCCCTAAGTAATAGAAGAGACTCTTAAGGCTAACTTAATACCCGTCTAGTACCCTTATGGAAATACTCTAAAAAGTTAAAAGGAAATTTCCCTAAAGGTAAATCTTATTAGAAGAATAAGTAGGGCGAATATACTAATAATTTAAAAACAGAGAAGTCCTAATTATGGATATCTATTAGCTATAACTAGGGTAGGATATAAAAGAGAAAACCCTCTATATTACTGTTAAGCTAGAAATAATACTCTTTATATTAGGATTTTTTTAGGCTAGTTATTGCGGTTTATAGCAAATTACTGCAAACTATACGGTTGCGGCAGTTGTATATAGTTATTAGCGATTTATACAAACCACGTGTTTTATAATAAATTTGTAGCATTTAATAGCAAATTGCAGCAAAACGCTAAACTACTAAACTAATACTAGCTTTTTGCTACCCTATAAATAAATGGCGCGTAAACTGTATAAATTATAAAAACTATATAAATGATAAAAACAATATAATTATATTATATAATAACCAAATTATTATATATTTCCATAGATTGCTATAATATACTTTTAAATATATTTATATTAACTATATAAAATATAAAGCTATTTACTTAGGTAAAGGGAAAGCCTCTTATAGAGGCTTTAAATTATTAATTAACGGTATTCCTAACGATCCGCTAGCTATATACTAATTTCCTAACTAGGCCTACCTACTTACTTACCTGCCTACCTGTCTACCTACTTACCTATTTACCTACCTACCTACCTACCTACCTACCTACCTACCTACCTACCTACCTACCTACTTACCTACCTATTTACTTACCTGCCTACCTATTTACCTACTAACCTATCTACCTATTTATCTACCTATCTACCTACCTACCTACCTACTTATCTACCTACCTACCTGCCTACCTACTTATTTACCTACCTATCTATCTATCTGTCTGTCTATCTATACCTACCTATCTATACTTACCTATCTATCTATATTACCTTAATTTAATCGATTAATTAAATCGATTATAGTATTCGCTAGCTAGTTATTTAAACGGTTATTATCTAGATTTAGCAGCGGTTATATAGCTCTAGCAAAGCTATATAGCTCTAGTGGCGATCGTCTAGCTCTAGCGATAGTTATCTAGCTCTAGCGATGATTATCTAGCTCTAGCAATAGTTATTTAGCTCTGGCGACGGTTGTTTAGCTCTAATAACAGTTGTCTAGTTTTAATAACGGTTATCTAGTTCGAGCGACGGTTATCTACTAGCTGTTATTTTAGTGTCTTCCTAGGTAAGGAGAATATAAAGAAGAAAGGATAAAAAAAATTAAGGTGGCCACTTAGGTGTATATAGGGGGTATGCTTAGTAGAGGTATATATAAAGGCTATTAGGAATATAGCGGGGACCTAATGTAGAGCTTTATGTAGAGCTTTATATAGAGCTTATATAGAGCTTTATATAGAGCTTATATAGAGCTTTATATAGAGCTTCGTGTAGAGTTTTATATAGAGCTTTATATAGTTTTATAATATTTTTATTACAGCTAAAACTTAGGGTTTAGTTATTTGCGGCGATTTATACAAGTAGCCTACGTATTTATAGTAATTCGCTATAAATTGCCGCAAATTGCCAAAATTGTGACCTAAGCGAGTTACGCAGACCCTAATTTTTGGCTGTAACAACGTACCTAAAAAAAATGTTTCCTAATATATAGGTAATATATATTGGTTCTAAGCACTATATAATAGCGGCGCCGAAATTAATTTTATAAGATATAATTTGGTAAAAGAGTATAGACTTATCTCGTTGCTAAGGTAGCAAAAACCTATTATAGGCTTCTTAGATAAGTATCAGATTAAACTATATAGTGCCTATAAGCTTATAGTATTAGTAGCTAATATATATAACAGTACTAAGGTAGTTAGCCTATTGTTACAGGACACCCCTATAATACCTTGCACACGCCTACCTGTTTTTACCAACTTAGCAATTAGAGACCAACCGCGAAATAGCAATCTAATGGCAATCTAACGGCAATCTACGGCATTCTGCTATATTCTGCCAAGTTCCACCAAATTCTGCTAAGTTCTGCTAGGACTATAACCTGAACCCTATTCTGCCCCATGTATGTGTTAATTAAGTAACCAAGTTAACAATATATGCCCTTTCTTCCCATTTTCTTACTTTCTTTCCTTACGTAACGTCTTGACCTTATTATACAGTTTATGTACATAGCTTAATAATATCTACTTTGCTATATATTATCGTCGCTTATACTCACTCCGTGACACCTATAACCCTTCTAGGCGGCCAACTTTATAGGTTATAACCTTATCCTTAAATACCCTTAACTTATAAAAGTAGATTTTAAGATATATTTTAAGATAAAAGCCTTTAAACAGTAGAATAATAAAAAATTAGAAGGGCGTATATTACTAATAAGCCTAGAAAATATTCTAAAAAAATAGCCCTAGGTAAAATAGTATATACTTTATACCTAAATGAGTACTAAATCTAACCCCTATTTTATAGTAAGATAGGTATAAAGCCTAGTATAGGTAATAACCCTTTTAAAATAAATCCTCTATAGGAAACTGCTAAATAGGTTATAGAGATATTATAGGTTACTCTAGCTTAAGTAATATATAGAAAGTATACTATAATACCTTAAATATTGGGTTAAAGAATTCCCTACTCTTTACTAGCTACTATATATAACAGTTTAACGTATAGTGGTAACTATATATAAGTAACTACTATAGCGTATAACGCTGTCCGTAAGTATTCTAAGGGAGCTTTAGAACCTATTTAATAATAATATAAAGGATAAACGCGACCCTAATTTATTAAACATTCTAGTAGGCCT
>Ga0307515_10019868_pt1 | contig 12041 bp, 2 predicted proteins | sample 17_EM_MG_FD_194513 | JGI IMG/M metagenome (GOLD analysis project Ga0307515, IMG submission 194513) | Populus trichocarpa ectomycorrhiza microbial communities from riparian zone in the Pacific Northwest, United States - 17_EM | ecosystem: Host-associated > Plants > Roots > Unclassified | place...
GTTCTCTAGTGTGGGGCAACTACGTTTTATAGGCGCCTCGCCTGCGCCTCGCCTGCGCTAAGCTGGTTACAGCCAGTGCGTCTTTATAGCCTAACACTGCGATAGTTTAATATATCCCTTTTAGAAGTTTTCTTAAATAAACTCTTTTAATGCCCTACCTTCTTCTTTAATAAGCTTATAAATTGGAAAGAACCTTAAACTTATTCCTAGTTCTAATTCTATTTTATAGTCCCATACTATATATTTTAACAGCTTCTCACTTTTTAGTAACCACAGTTTCTTGCTATACTTATAGTATCTTTTTAGTATATAGCTCAGTCCTTTTTCTGTTACTTTATAGGTCGCTCCTACTTAATACTATACTAACTTAGCTTATTATCGCATTTTACGTTGTTAAGTATCCCTAATATCGACCTAACCTATAACCCAATTAATCTTTAGATTATATTCCTATAACTAAGGCATTCCTAGTACTACCTTATTATTCCCTAACAGTAATATATTAAAAGACATCTCAATTTATCTCTCTTTAATAGTTAGCTAAATAGGTCCTGTTTTAAGATTAATAATACCTCTTCTATAGGCTATTAGATCTCCTAAAATCGTCACTAATAGGTAAGGATACTCCTTTTTCCTATATAGTAATCCCATTCTTTTAACTACTACTAGCGAGATATAGTTCCTTATTGCTCTACTATCTATTAATGCCTTAAACTATTAATCTTACCACTTAACTTATAAATTTAGGTATTGTTCTTAAATTCCTTTAAGGGTTTAAGGCTCTACCACTGGTTCCCTCTAGTCCTATAGGCCTCCACTTTTCCCAATTATTAGCTGCTTAATCCTATTTATATTTAATCCACCTTTAGCCAATACTTAGTTCGCTTTTTATCTTTAATATACTATAGATACGTATTCTCTAGGCACTCCTACTACTATTATCTATCTAGGCATTCTTCTATAAAGAATTTTCCTAGCTAAAGTATTAAGTCTCCTAACTCTTAAACTTCTACTAGATGCCAGCTATATATATACTTAGTATTCCTATATTTTTATTCTTCTACTATCCAATATATCCTTATAGGGTATTTTTAATACTTATCCTTAGGTGTTCTATACATATTACATATATTATCTACGCATACAATCCATACTAATGTGTAATATACTTAGTATCTTAGGTTAACTCTTAGCTCGTCTTTATCCTTAAGTTTAAACTTTTCTTATGTTAATCTAAACGTTACGACTTTATTTATAGGTACTAAGATGCGTCTTCTACTCCTCTAGTCCTCTAAACACTCCTTTAAATCCTTTAATATTATAATTAAGGCTCCTTTAATGTGATTTATAGCCTTTTCTATAATTAGGTGGTCTTAGATAACTTTTTTATCTAACCACATATAGAAATCTTCCCACTCGTTATTATACCTTTGCCTATACTACTTTTAGTATAGCTGCTAAAGTATATACGGCTTATCCGTAAGGAAGTATTTTCTTATTACTACATTATAATAGCTTTTAGTATGTCGTTCTTTAAACCTAGTTAGAATCCCTAAATCCTCTTCTTATTCTAGTTTAGTAAGCCACTTAGCTCTTAGTATACCTACTTTAGGCCTATTAGTAATTCTTTATATAGGTGCTCTATCCCTTATACGACCTAATATACTAGATCTCTTATCTAGTTTCTATTCTTGCTATAAGGTAATCCTTACTCTAAACTCCTCTATAGTTTCTTTCTTTTTGCGTCTTATAAGTAGATTTCTAAAGTTTTCTTACTTCTTAATCTCGTTAATGGTCCTTATTTGTGTTTTAAAGTCTTAGTCCTATAGGATTCTTAATTCTAAGCTTGCTTCTATCTTAAGCCTTACTCCAGCCTTAGTCTAACTAGGCTTAGGTATTCTCATCTCGTCTTAAAAGCCTTAAATTTCACTTATCTTATCTTAAGAGTCTTATGCCTATAGGAAACTCTATCCTAAGCTTATTCGTATGTCTTTAAACTAAGCTATTACCCTACTCTATCGGTTTCTATCTATTATAGGTCCTTAGGTATACCTCATCTCGTCTTAAGAATCTTAGTCGTCTCTTATCTCGTCTTAAGAGTCTTAAGCCTTTAGCCTTTTGCCTTTATTAAGTAATAAAGTAGCACTAGTAGTTATCTACCTGCTTAGTCTCTATAAGACACTCTTCCTTTTATCTTATAAAGCAATAGATGCCGTATCTAATAGTATTATAATACCCATTACTAAACCTTACTCTATAGCGGTCTTAGTCTCTACTTCTAATATAACTTCTCTAAGGTTTACACATTCCTAGTAAACTACCTTTATTTCCTTGTTATTTACAAATATCTCGCCTATATTAAACTCGTCGTCTTTAATATCCAGTCTACGTAATAGTTTATTAGTTTCCCTACACTCTAAGGATTCTAGCTCCTATAGCCAGTAGCTTACGCTATACTTAGTATTTTTATAAATTTGGTATACGTTGTTATAACAAAACGTGAAACTTCTAATTAAACATTCCTTTGTTCCTCGCAGTACACTATTATCCCTTTATATGTATATATCTTCTACCAATTTCATTCCCTTTATTACATAGTAACTCTAACCATCTTTATAATCCCTTACAAAGTAACCTTATTTCCCGCAATTTATATAAACTCTATTTTTAAACCACTAACTTTACTATAGAGTCCGCCTAAACGTCTTCTACTACTAAGATCCCTAGTTTAGCCTCTACTCCTTAATCCTATAATTACTAGATCCTTAACCTCTAGGTTTCTATAGTTTTTTACTCTATCTCTTATAGGCTTCTTTAGTATCACTTAGGTCCATTAGCTCTGCGCTATACCATAGTTTTTAACTTAGCTTTAGTCGTTACGTACTTTGCGCCTTATATAACTATAAAACTCTATTATAACCTCTCTTAGCCTGTTCCCTTTAGTAGATCTAATTATTAATCTTAATCGCCTAATCTATTAGCTCCCTTAGGGTATCCGCATCTTCTATTAGGATAATTACGTCCTAAACTTTAGCCTTAAGTCCTTATTATACTGTGCTATAAGCGCCCTATTATTTTACTTAACTTATATTACTAATATCTGGAACTATATTATATACTTAATTGCTAAGGTTTGCTGCGTAATATCTTAGAGTTTTTTTACGCCGTAGTTGTTAATTCTAGGTCTCTAAATATTTGCATAAGTTACTCCGCGAATCCTTTCTAATTTAAGAATATAAATCGCACATTTTAATTAGTAGTCGTCATTCCATTTGCCTATATTTCCATAAGGTAAAACTTAAACCACTTAAGTGCTTTTCCTAATAAGAATAGTCCCGCATAGGCTATTCGATCTATAGGTGTTAGTAGCTTCGCCCCTTCTTATATAACTTTAAAATACATTTACGTAAGAAATCCCTTAAGCTTTAATCTCTCTCCTAAGAATCTCTTAATTAATAGTAACTTAATCTTCGCTACTCCTATCCCGTTAATCCTATTTTCTAATATTACATTATTCTCTATTAACTAGTTGACTATTTCTTATAACTGTCCAACCGTTACAGGTTACTATAAGTTAGTATCTACTATACTAGTGTCGTTTCCTAATCTTAAAGTAGTTACTGCCGTTAATAGCGTTATAGTAGCTGCTTTTAGTGGCATATTATTTAACTTTCTATATTTAATACCATAACTAGGTAGTAATTATATAATGGAACCTTATAGCAGGTACTACAATAGGCTCGTTATTGGGCTAGGTATATAGGTAATACAAATTAAAGTTAACAACGTAATAATAACTGGTAAAGTAGTTGCCTAATAGATTAACTCTAATTATATTCTAAGAATTACTACAAGGAAGGAACTATTTAGGTAGGGACTAAGGGTCCTTAAATACACAACCATACTCCTATAAAATCCTCCTTATATATAATATACGTGTGCTCTATCTGCTCTATTACGGATTATATAGATTATACAGATTATACAAATCACATTATATTACCTTAGTTACCGTTTCTTATCATATAGCTCTACCGGCTCCATCCTAGACCGTGCCCGAATTAACTAACTAGCTTCTTTTAACTCTTCTCTAAGTAGTCGTAATATCGTACTTAAAGCGTCCGTAATATTACCGCTATTTTTTCTAGTTAGAAGGTATATAAATAAGGGCTAATTAAGACGCCTTTTAGTATTAGGGGCCTTTACAGCCTTTTAAGAGGCGCTAATTTAGTAAGTGTTCCCTTTAATAAGTTCTTTTTAGCCGTGCTAGGGCTAAAGTCTAATAATATCTTTTAGGCTAGTGAATAACAACGCTACTATATAAATGGTTAGCTTTATATATAGAAAAGTAAGAAAGTATATTACTACTTCTTTTATAGGAGGAGGCTAGGAGGTATATAGCGTGGAAGTATATATATAGTATTTACCCTACCTATAAATAAGAACATATATATTTGTACTATACTACGCGCCAATTTTATAGGCTTTTTAAAGGAAATTGTTCTGACGTTTATAGAACAATTTTTAAACTACTCTTTTCTTTTCGTCTGCTATAATTTTTAGGGTTAATACTAGAATTAGGCACTTGCTTTTTTATAAATTTTTACCTACCTAGTCTAGGATAGCTTTATACCCTATACCTAGGTATAAGCTAAGGCAACTAAATACTACTACCCTTAGGAAATTATAGGCATTATCTCTTATACTTTATTGCCTTTAGATTTAGCTTATAATGTCTTTAATACTATATTAAGTAATACTATATTTAAGTTCTACTCCACGCTATATAAAGGTAAAAAAATATAACTTATAATAAACGTTACCACATAGTATATGGCTGTAGTAGTGGGCGGCTTTACGCTTCTACTACTATACCATATAATCTCTTATATTATATATTTTCTCTATACCTTATCTACCTTCTTCCTTTTAAAATATCTTATTTATCCTTATATTTAGCGAGGAAATACTATACCTAAAAGGCCGACCTAAAATTTTCTTTTAAGCGTTACCTTATATATTATTACTAACGTTTTATATATAACTATTAGAGTTAAATTCTTTACTTAGATTAGAATATGCGCTAGTATAATATCTCTTACTAATATAATCCCGGTTGTAGCGGGATCGCTTAATATAGTTACTAATTACCTTAGTATTTCCGTATAAACGTAATATAAACTCTATATATATATAGGAACAGTTACTTTTCTACAAGGGTTAGTCTATATAGTTACTCTATTTATAAATTAACAACTATTTATGCTTAATACATTGGGAATTTAGGGGCTTATTATATATTTATCCCGCCTTTAAACTATTACCTAAAAGTAAATTAACTTTTAACGCCAGGGAGGCTTATTATTAACATTAATATATCTTCTTTCTACTTATTTTATTTAGAGGGCTATTTATAAATTTTTCTTTTAGTTCTATACGCTTCTCTCTAAGATCTTTATCTTTACTTTTTAGCTTTATATTAAGGGGAACCAGATAGCAGAATTATATCTACTTATTAGGGCATCTATATAGGCTTCCTCTATAGCCTTAAAATATATCTTCTACTTATACTAGAACTTTTCTTAAAATAGATTTTAAACTAAAGTAGAAGTAATATAAGAAAGTAGAGCCCTTTATATTTTAGTTTATATACCTAGACCCTAAAAAGTAAAAGCTAGCTAATATATTTACCTTTTTATTTCTAAAGCTAGCTTCTAGTCTATCTTCTAACATTACCCTTTTATAATATTAGGCTAGGATAGTAACTTAAATTAATTAAAGATATATTTACTTATTAAACCCTAGTAAGGGTTTACTATAAAGCTTATAAGTTATATAAATACTTTAATATTAGCATTTATTAACGGGCCATACGGGGTTAGATATAATTTTAGCAATTTTAGAATAGTACTAATATTTATAACTAGTATTAGAGTTACTAGCCACCTAGTATATATCAATAAGCTTATTTAAGGCTATAGATATTATAAAGTTAAAATAAGGCGGATAGTACTTATATAGGAGCTGGATGCAGATAGTATATTTACCTTAGGTTAAACTAGATTAAGTATTAATACTATTAAACTAGGTTAGTAATTATAGGTAAAACCATTTATAGATTAATTACTAATAGATAATACTAAGGAATATATAAGTAGTACTCTATATATATAAGAGCAAAACTAAGTAAGTTAATAGAATATTAAGGTTAAGATATATCTTCCTTAAATAAAGGAACCTAAAAAAAATATAGTAAGAAAATTAAGGTAATATAAAGGAGGGTGGATATTATAAATGTTCTATAAAAGAAGTTAGCAGTACTTAATGGAAAAATAGTAATATTAGGTAGCAAGTCTATGTTAAGTCTATGCTAAAGCTGCTAATTTTATATTCAGTTAGTGTAAGAATAGATATTTAGAATAAAATTTAGGATTACGTTTCTTATAACCTTTATTAAAATTTACGCCTAATTAACTTAAAATTTCAGCCTCTAAATAGCCGTTTAAAATAGCATAATTTCTCTTATAAAGAGCTTTCTAAGTAAACTAGTAGTAAGTACTATAGAGTCTTAGTAAATAGATATAAAGAAATAGGGATTATATAGCAAGTGCTTAGAGGATTTCTTTATTAGGCTCTCGTAACTATTATCTTTATTTTTATAAAAATGGCTATAGTATTTATAGCTTAAATAAGAGAAATCGGGTAGGAATAGCATCCGTTCTAAAATATACCGCTGCTATATCTATATACTATTATATAAGTGGGAATTTATAAACGCTTTAGAAAACAAAAATCCTAATAAATAATTTACGTTCTACTTAAAATGTATTAAAATAAGCAAAATAACTACTATATTCGTGCTATGTATTCCTTAACACGATAGCGTCTATAGCTTAGCGCTATGTCTAGGAACACCAGTATTAGATATATATTAGTGCCAAAATATTAGGTTAATAAGAGCCTCCTATTAGCTGGCTTTTATTAATAAACTATAAACGTAAACTATTATGTTAAGGGATAGCGAAATATAACACCTTTCTAGCTAGCAATTATCTAAAAGCACCTAGGTATTAATACCGATACTAATATACTTAAAGATAGCGTTACAGTAACTAAGCAAAAGAGGGATTAGAATAATTTAACTTACCTATTTTACCTATCTTATCTACCTTATCCACCTCCTCTACCTTATTTATCCGGTTTAATTACTTTATCTACTTTATTACCTACTTAGGCAACCCTTAAAAAAAGACGCCCTTTAGAACAAAACGCCTTTTACTATTATATAATATAAGTAGGTTATAGGTAGGTTATATATTACCTTTATTAGTAAATCTTAATAAATAATATATTATGCTAATACCTTTATTAGTAGAGTATAATAGATTATATAAATAAAAGTCTCTAAATTTACTCTATAAATATAATTTAAGAAGCATTCTATAAAGATATACGTTTTTAGCGTAGCCTAAGTTCCTATAAGGGCGAGCCTAAAGCTTTATTTCTCCGATTAACTCTTATACCTAAGCTTTAATCTTAGTAATATCCGCTTATAAATTTTCTACTTATATATATAACTGCAAATCTATATGTTATTTAGCGACTAAGTAGTAATACAGGAAAATTATCTAGCGACCGTATATAATAGCTAGACCTATTACTATAGTAACGGCAAATATTAAAAAGTGCGGCTTACGGCGCACAGAAATTGATGTTAAAGATTAAAAAGCTAGGTAAGTGGCCAATACTAAGCCTATAGATAAGGGAGATAAACTTAAAGTAAATTCCCTAGTTATTTATAGATATCCTGACGGAATTTCTAAAGGGATTATATTACGCCATTTTGGTTTAGGTAAGATAATAACGCTAGGTATATTTATAGTACCTATAACTAGGTAGCTATTACTACTAAGGGTAATAGTTATATCTAGATAGAGAGTTCCTATTTTACAGGCGAGCTATGCTTAGGTTATATAGTAAAGTAAAGTTTTAAATATAGTCCTAGTTATATTTAGTAGGACTTTCTAAAGATTTTAGAAATGCTACTTACTTTATTAACTAGAAATCTAAATAATTATAGGTCACTTATACAGCGACTATATATAGAAAGGTAATTAATTTAAATAATATTGCAGTAAAAATTCCAAGAAATGCTTATATATTTAGATTAAATAGGTATAATATAGTAGTTATATTTATACTAAAGGATAAGCAAAAATAGAGAATGGCTAACTTGCCTTAGTCCGGAGATATTCTAAGTAGAGTTTAAATCTGCCGTAAATAGCTAATATCTAAGCCCTTCTAAATAAGAGGTTACTATAAAAGTAATCCCTAACTAATTCTTCCTTTTCTATAAGCCTAGCACTAAATAGTAGCTAGCAAGTATAGAATGGTCTAAATATTAACATTGCGAGGACTCTATATATTAGGGTGACTTTACGGCTAAATCTAATAAATATACTAGTAAGAAAGCTATATTTAATAACAGGCCCTCTTTTTTAAAAATGGCAAAACCTAAAGCTAAGAAAATAACTCGCTCTTAAGTAAAGGAAGAAAATGCTAAGGCCGTTTAGCAGGAAAATCAAATTAAAGCTTTAAAACTTTAATTAGCGGCTATAAAGAAGAAGAAGAGTAGAGAAAGGAGTAGTAAGCAGAGTAAAGAGGATTAAAGAGAAATTAAAGAATTGGATAAAAAGTTATAGGAGTTAACGTAAGATAGCTAAATAGTATTAGATAACAAAGATAGTAAAAACGGTATAGGCTCTAAGGACGTAAATAAAAGGCCTATAAAGTCTATAGAGCCTTATAAAGAAAGAGAGACGCTTTTTATTCTAGAGCTATAAGATATAAACCCCTAGGGCGTAAAATAAACGCTTATAAAATAAGAGTTTCTAAAATAAGAGTATATAAGGTTAGGGCCTACTATAAAAAGCAAGTTATAGGATAAAGTCTATAGGGAGCTACTTTATATTGCCGCGAACTCGCAACCTAATTATAATATTACTTATAGGTGCACTATTGCATAGGCAGATAATTAAAAGGAAGTTATTAACTGCTATAGTTTATATAATACGTCTATTTATAAAATTATAAAAGGGGGAGTAGAGGGGGATTATATATTTTCTCTAGAGGAAAAATATACCAACCCTAATTTTAGACTTAGGGAGGTAAGAAAACCAAACGGGAAATTTCTATACACTATTAAGCATATTACACTTACCTTTATATAGTTATATAGAAATCCAAGTACCTAGAAAACCCTTAAGAAGATTTAAATTTAATTTATTAAAATAAAGTAATAAGGCTAGTAAATTAGTTTCCTACTATATATATTCTAGTTAACTAGCATATAAATAAAGGACTAAAGCGGCGTTAGGAGACTAGAGGAACTATTTAAAATAAGTACGGCACTAAACTAGCTAATTAAATAATTTATTAAGCAGCTAAATAGGCTAAGGTAAGACTTAAAGAGTACTTAACTAGTATACACCTGGCTATAGACAGATCTTCTATACCTAGTATTCTCTTCCTAATATCTTAGCATTTCCGCGACATTTTAGGCACTCTAGCTCTAGCTATAGGGGCAGCTAATATAGCCACATTAACCGCTATTCTTTAAAATTTTTAAGAAACTCTACTCTAAGCTATCTAGGGTTAATAGTTTTAATAAACTTAACCCTATAAGCAAGGTAGGATAGATAGACGCGTAAAAGATAAAAAGGGTAAGGTATACAGTAATAGCTATCTAATTTTTCCCCAATAGTTATTATTTTTATTTTTTCTTATATAGCTTAAAAATAAAAGACAAAAAAAGAAACTTAGAAGGGGGGCGTTTTCTTATTTAAATTTTATTTGTTTTATAGCTCTCCTTTATTATACTTCCTCTTCTTTATTTATAAAATAACTATACTATAAATAAAACTACTCTTTAGTGTTATTTATATTACAAGTCTTACATTTAAAATCTTACCTCCTATTAAATACAAGATTCTTTATAAATATAAATTTCTATATAGCATTACCACGATTTATAAGAAGTATATAAAATCTCTATAGGTCTTTATTTATAGTGCCTTAATATAAACTATATTTCCGTTTAGCGTATTCTTTATAGCTAGTCATTTTAACGCATTAAACTAATTTACTTAATATGCCTAATCTACCTAATTTACCTAATCCGCCTAAGCTATTTAAGCTACCTAGTCCTTTTAATCCTTCTAGGTAGTAATACCTATACTTCCCTATTACGCCTTATACTAATTAATATAGATTTTAAGACGGTAGGATAGTACCACTAGGGAACGAGTCCTTTTTCCATTAATGCCTTTATAATAAGGCGTACTTAGTAGGGCTTAATCTATTAAATACCAAAGAACTATAATAAATTGGCGAAGAATAACTAAGGTAGGCCTTAGCGACTCCGAGCTGAAGCTAAATCGTACCCTACTTATAGCTTACTTTGGCAATTAAAAACCCTTAAATTTAGCTTTATAGAAAGGCTTATATAACTATAAAGTTAGTAAGGCATATATTAAAGCTCTATAACGGTAGTATAAATACCTATCTAAGAAGTTTATCTATTTATTAATCCTCTAGCTTAAGACATTTCGCTATAAGTTGTATAAACTTAAAGACTTAGAAACCGGAATATCTAATAAGGAGGATCTCTAAGACTGCTTTTAACCTAGCATAAGTTAAGTACCTTTCTCTAGGATATAAGCAAATAATATATTCTGTTTTTAAATATTTTATAAATATATACCCAAATGTTTTAAGTTATTATTTTAAAATCTATATCTGCGACGGCCAGATATCTTAACTAGCTAATATTATAACCTAAAAATGCGTAGTAGACCTAATCTGCCTAGCCCTAAAGCTTTAGGGGGCAAAAGTCACCGTTTAGTTTATATTATACTTAAATCCAGCCTTAATAGATAATGAATTAGCTATAGCACTTAGCCTTATAGACGATATATTATCCTACGCAAGCTTTATAGATCCTTATAACCTATAGATAGATTATAAGGGAGAGCTAAAGGATAAGTACAATAAAGGAGACCTTTAGGGCGCAAGTTATAGGGAAGAGCTTAAGGATAAAGAGGATAATAAAATTGTCTCTCTTATTAGCAAAGCTATCGCTAAAGGTACGTAATTAAAATCTAAAGGGGTTAATAGTAAGACTATCGTGGCTAACATCCGCTAGGTGCTATACTTAGCACATTATCGCTACCATAAAGGCTAGAACCTTAATAATTATATAATAAAGCGTAATAGTTTATAGGAAGACGCGCAATAGCATAAATCTTAGGATAAGGCGTTTGTTCTCCTAGCTTAGTTTAAGTCTCTTTTTACTAGCGCTATATAATCCTTTTAGGCATCTGCGGAAACAGCTATAGTCCTAATAGAGCACATTATCTTAGTCCTTAAGGCCATTACATAAATAGCAATATTAAATATTAAACTCGCGGCTAAGAGTGTAGTTAGCTCTATTAAATAGTATAACGAACTATATAATGCTAATAGGACTTAATAGGATCTTTTTAGGATATCTATAGTTCTAATTAGTGGTAAGCTAGGTTAGTAATTAAAATAGTAAAATATAGATAACTTATTTACTAGAGAACCGGACTTCCTAAATTGCACCTTAATTAGTGGCGAAATTTAAATTAATAGGCCTAGGTATGAATTTCTGCCTAAGATAATCTTAGGCGCAGTTAATAAATTACTTAATTATAGTAAGAAGCTACAATTCTATGGGAATAAACTTTATAAGATTTCTTCTAAAGAGGATATAAAAAAGTTCCTTAAGTTTATAGAGGGAAAGCGTAACGGTTTGCCAATATTAAGGGCGCTATAATAGTTTAGATAGTAACATTAATATTATTTAGTATTTTTATTGTTTATCTGTTCTATAGTAGGGACAGTAAATATTATTACTTACCTTTACTATATTACCTATGTCTTAATTCTATAATTAATATTTAGGCCTCCTCCTTTTGTCCTTATTTATAGAATATAAATACTAAGTTATTTATGCTGCT
>Ga0307515_10019869_pt1 | contig 12039 bp, 3 predicted proteins | sample 17_EM_MG_FD_194513 | JGI IMG/M metagenome (GOLD analysis project Ga0307515, IMG submission 194513) | Populus trichocarpa ectomycorrhiza microbial communities from riparian zone in the Pacific Northwest, United States - 17_EM | ecosystem: Host-associated > Plants > Roots > Unclassified | place...
TGCTGAAAAAAAAAAGTGGAGAGAAAGTATTCACCGGATTATATTTCAACCACAAAAAACCAATATTAGTGTTAATAGATTTGCCTTGAAACAAAATTCAATATAAATGGTGTTTCCATAAAAAATACATAAAAACTCATAAAATTGGTTTTGATTCACTTAGATTTTGAGATTTTAGAGTGATTAAAGGGTTTTTTTTTTGTTGAAAATGATATTATTGAAATTCTTATGATTTTTTAGATATTTTTAAATAAAAATAAGTTAAAAATTAGGTTTTGAGGGTCTAGAAACCCAAACTTTAATTTCAATTATTAAAATGTCAACCAGAAAATTACATGTCATGTGCTTAAGTAGACAACACATCATTTGCTATATTAAAAAATTCCTTCTAGCCTTTTTGTTAAATATCTCTTTTTTAATAGAGTTCTTTTTAAATCAATTTATTAGAATAATATTTGAGATATTATTCAATTATAATATATTTTTTAAAAAATATTATAGGTTTTAAGATGATACTAATAATTGCTTTAAGAATAATTATGTATTGACCTAATATGACTTTTTTTTTATAACAATTTACTCATGAGAATAAGATATCTATTTTTTTTATTATTAATTATATATATAAAATTATTATTTTTATATTTTTTTATATAGGTGTATAAAAATGATTTATTAATGATTTTTTTTATTTTTAATTAAAATTTATTTTGACGATCATAATAAGTTTATACCTAAAAAAATGTTTCTCACAAAAATAAACATGTTTTGTTTTCAAAAAATACATGAATAAAAAAATCAATTTTTTGATTATTTTTTTAATTCAAATAATTATACAAATATTTTTTTATTGTTATTTTTATTCAATAAACCATGCTATTGATAAGAAAGTCGTTTTTTTAAAAAAAATATTTTTCATCCATAATTTAACTTGTTCTCTCTTTGCAAATATCTATTTTAGTTATTTGTATAATCAAATATAAAATAGATTTTAAAAAGTGGATGGCAACCGTGCTCGGGCTAATTGTTACCTAGGATAGCTTGGGCCGAGCCTACGCAGCGCTCATTCGGAGCGTCCAAGAACATGCTCTCCGTGCTTGAATCGTTGCTGGCATGGAATATATCTTTGAGTTGAGCTATCTTGGAACTCAAAAACGGTAATTTTGAGGCGATGGATTGTGGCAGAGATGACCTTACGAGGCATTTTATCGCTGATGTCTGGGATTGGCTTCACATCCCCCTCCTTCTTCAGCATGGACTCAGGAAAGAACTTTCCTGGTTTAACCCACTTGTTTACCAGACGGAGACTGACTTTCTTTGATGTTGTTTTTACATCAGCACTGCTTTCTACCAGAGTAGTACTGTACCTACAAAAAAGTGACACCCTTTTTGGCATAGCCTCTGAACGTGAACGTATATGAAATTATCTATAAAAAAAATAAAGGTGATGGTATTTATATTTGATTTACAATTATTATGAATAAATTTGGATGTCTTAAATGAAGCTGCCTTGAAAATGATTGTTATGACGATAAGAGATTCAGTCTCAATTTCCTTTCTCTCTCTTTCAAATTTAACCAGTGATACTCATCTTCCTTTATCACAAAAATAGATGATTTTTAATCTAAATATAATAATATCATGTTTCTACGTATAAAAAATATAAAATTAAGGCTAATGTAGGACGTATACAGTTTGGAATCTGCTCTACCAAACCTATAAACTTTAACATAACATGCAGTCTGATCCTAGAAAAATGCGAATTGAAGTGCATTGAGTTTATATTAAACGAATTAAAAAGAAATAACGAACAAAACCATTTTTCACAGACAAGTTCTCAACTTGCTATTGGATGGATCTCTCAGTGTTGCTCGACACGATGCATAAAGCTGAAACATATATAATACCATCTCATCTTGAAATATCGACCGTGCAGAAATTCTTCAATAATTCCAGAATGTTGAAAAATAGCTTAGAATCTTTTGATGGAAAAAGGGTGGGAGTAAAAATTGCACAGGCTATAGTCTTTACAAGTGTATTAGAGGAGATTGTCAAGTTCTGCTTGCAGGTTCTGTATGGATGTCATATTGATGATGCTTTGTTCTTCAGGTGAATACTCAGCTTTTACTAGGGATTGTATTTGAACATGCGCCTCCACAATATTTGTCCTGCATGGATATAGTTTAAGGTTTAGAACCAGCTTTTTATAACCAAGATAATGCATTTGAAGCTTTTGATGAACGGGCAAGCAATTGTAGGGGCAACAGATTCAGTCCTGTCATTGGCAAATGTCTAACTTACATAGGTTCGAGATATGGAAATTTAGTTCATGAACACGAGTCAAAATCAACTTACTTTATTGGTTTGAATAGAATTGTTCGTGTAGATGGGTTCTGCAGATAAAGCTTCATCTTTGTCATCACCACCGGCAGTTCTTGCTGAATTGCAGCATTTACCTATTCATGAAATGTAGAAAATGAAATCAGCTTGAGCTAAATCATAATAGTTTCACTGCAAGGTTTCCAGACAAGATAATTCTGTCAACCAGGCCTGCTCATGGAGGTCTTACTACATCCCAGATTTGTTCTCTCTGTCTTGCTTTTCCCTTTCTTAATTTTGCATGTTATTTTTTGATGCAGAATAAGAGAATCAATAATTTACTTCAGGATATTTGACTGGCAGAAAAAATATATTTAAATGGGCATGCAGAGACTGAATCTGTAGTACATAATAATAAATAACCTTACCTTCTGAACAAGTTCAGCCACCTTATCTGGAGTAGCAAAGGCTTGATCTTTAAGTGGTTTGGCCATAACAGAGTCCACTTTCTGATTCTGACTACCAGAGGACAGAGCAAGTTTCACAGCTGTCACCTACAAACAGATTGAAAATGTCATGCTTGTGGATGGTAGTGCAGGAAATTATACTAAAGATTCTGACAAAATATAAATAGATGAAGCTCAATTTCTTAAAATCGTACTGTTTGGTAGGTTAGACTAAATTGCCTATGCTCCCCACCACCCTTTTCTTGGGGATACAGAATACAGCAGCTGATTAGTTCAACTTACACCCAGAACTGAGTATAATATGAGAGACTGCAGTCTGTCCATTTAGAACTATAGGAAGTCGAGAAAGAAAGAACATAAGCATCCTATCATTATAGAATGTGATGAGCTTCTATCTCTTCTGCAAGAGTAGCCGGGGCATATGGCCCATAAAGTTTGTCTTGCCTTGTTTGTTCTACTTTCATTCATTAATCACCAGTATACTCATAGGTCCTGGGGCTTTTTTATCTCCTATTGACAAGAGTACATCTATGCATATAGATGCTAAAAAGATGTGTTCTTTGTTTGAGAGCAGTGAACCTTGGTAACAAAGGAAAGCATGGGGTCCACAACCAGCTTGGTGACTGACATGATGAATTCCTCACAAGTAGCTTTTAGGCTTTTCTCCAGGTCCTGAAAAATACAAATGGCCCTTTGTCAAAATGGTATTCTGTGGGGAGGGATCCAACAATAAAAGAATATACATGAGTGGTTTAGGTACAATTATCACCATTTGAAAGCAAAACTAGTTTATGAGCACCGAAAGTGAAGTTATGTGCTGAAAACTTTTCTATTATAGTATTTGCAGTAGTTGGAATGTGTGGTCTAAAGAAAAATCCAGTCACCACCAGCTCCTATAGTTCGCTTACAAGCTCCCACTAATAACTAATTTAAATATGAGGAAAGATAAAATAATAGTTCCTACAAGGTTCCCCAGTCAATGCAATCGACATGTGCCAAGGGGAAACATCAGTAGCATAATATACCAGGTTTCACAAATCCACTTGACCAAGTGTTACAGGTTCTCAAAGCGATTTCAGTTGTTCAGAAAATCAGAACGCATAAGTGTCCACAGTACTCTACAAATAACATATATTGGTGTCACATGGTGACCAAACCTATTATGGACAGAATTGATTTTGCGAACAACAGCAAATCCAAAAAAATGAAAGCGAAAATAAATAAATGAACATCAAATAGAAGAACAAACCAATTGGTTCTTTAAAGTATCTAGAATTTATTGTGTTGTCCTGTGAAACTGAAACATGTACTTCCGCAGACACAAAGTGTGACACATCAACCATGTCTTTAGTTCGGCATAAAGTTCACAAGTAAAGAGGATCAATATTATATGTGAGCTTCCTCTAAAAAATAACAAAAGCAAAACCAGGGATTGTTATTGTTACACAAACAGCATAAACACCCCCTTGTTATGGAGTGAAATACATTTACTGATTCATTTCATTTATGTTCAACAAATTATTGATTTTCAGGCAGCCCAAACATGATAATAGGGGTAGATGTCTCCAAATATTTCTGGTGACAGAAGCAGCCAAAGAAATATTCAGGATATCTGTGTTTTGATAAAGACAAACCTTCTTGGCATCTACTTGACTTTCTAAAACTCGTGGAGACAAGGTCCTTGCCAGCGAAGTTGATCTTGACCAATCAAATAGCGAGGCCTGACCTCTAAGTATCCGTCTCAAGTGTTCCTGGGGCATGGAATTTAATGTAAATAAGACTTCGCCACAAACAAATATAGTGATAAAAGAGGAACTGCTACATGCAAAATAAAATAGAATATTAACATTGAGTTATAAAAGTTTACTTAAATTGCATATTATTAGTTACATCAACCAGTCAGAATATGTAGCACAAGTTTTTATTAGTACTGTTGTGCTATCCATGAAAGTGATGCTGAAGTGAAGTAGAACTTCAGTTAAGAGTCTATTAAATTTGGGCACCAAAATATTAAGACATCAAAAAGTGCAGATAACTAAGCTTTAGCTTCAGTGAGACTTACCAGCAGATGAGAGAAGTCGAGTTCCTTGTATGTGACTGAAAATTCTATATCAAATGGTGCAATCTGAAAGGACAAAACTTGAAAGTTGTAAACCATATTGCATGGATTAGTAAATAACTACCAAATAAACAAATTGGAGGAATAAGGGAGATAACCTGCTCCCTTAAGATTAAAATATGCTTGATAAGAAATAGCTGCCCATCCATTGCTGTAGATCTCTTTGTAATGAGTTTGCTAGCTTTCTGTGGAGAACATATTTTAATAACTATAAAGGGAGATGATACTAAAGCATAATGAGATTCCAATCATCACCACGTACTACAATATTGGCTATTGATGTTTAAATTACTCACCTGGACAGAATCAGAGCAAACTTCCACCGCTTCCTGATAAAAATAGCAACCAACAAAAAAAAAGTTCAATAAAACATGTAAAGAACAACCAATATTCTTTCTAAATATACAAAAAAACCTCAGTAATAGTAATTTTCCAAGGATTCAAGCACCTGTGCTAAACCAGTGAAGACAGATGGTTCTAGACAACGATATAACTTTGAAAGGCATGATAGAGTTCTCTCCACAGGTGGGTACCAAGTTTTAAATACATCTGGGTTTTCATCAACCTGTCAAAAAGATTAAAATTGAGCAAAAGAGCAATGCTGGTAAATAAAAATTCACTTATTACTGGAAACAGAAAAATTAGTGAAAGCCACCAGCAGACAACCACACAATGCCAGTCTGCAAGTCAAACCAAAATGTGACAATGGTTACCTTATATTTCAATAACAATAAAAATTATGCTTGATACCCGTGTCAGACATAACACAGAGATATGGACATATGATGTGTCTCCTGCCAACTGGATTAAATTAAACCATGCCAGATAGATGTGCCAATACAAAAGAACTCATGAACAGCCAAGCCTATCCCCTATAAGGTCCTCAAATACTCTGTTTCAAAGGGTAAAATCCTGACATGGGATGTCCCCACCTTGTAGATTATAAGAACCTAAGGAACTGGGATGGAAGAATCAGAAATGCCAATAATCTCTCCAACTTTGTGTCATTTCTGATAAGATTTAAACCCAAGATCCCACTTAATATCAGCTGTGAGTTGCAGGCATTTGACATTCTCAACCCTCTGATTATCCACATAAGTTAATCATGACAAAATAAAAATGGAAGTGTAAGAAACTTTACAGAATTAGTTTCTGATTTCATCTCAGTAGATTGCTCCAACTTTGCAGGGTAATCCATGTCCTCATTAGAAGGTATATAATTGGCTATCTGCAAAATAAACAAGAGAAAGCATCAATAAAACCAACATTTAGAAGAAACAAAAAAACTCCCTCACAAACAGTGATGATGTTGATACAAAAACTTGAGAAGATACTCCAACAAGGAGATTCACATGGAAAAAAATCTCTAAGACTACTCAGTGTCCTAAAATTCTGTTTGTACTAGATTAAATGAGATATTTGTTTCCATCTTAAAGCATGGTTGTTTGTGCAAACTCTTTTGACTTTAACAGCGCATTGGAGTTAATTCTTAGTTCTCAACCATTTATGCAATCCACTAGAATTGGGAGGTAAACACTGGAGCATATCACTTTATAATATCTGCATCCAGACAAAGGGGTAAACTTGATGCTAAACTAATCGAAGAAATCCATCATCAGCAAGTGCTCCAAATATCATAGACTAAAGCCTAAGTTAAAATGCTTCCCTAAAACATTCATGCAATGGCACTGCTTTCTAATACAGGCATCGAGCCCAACAAGGATAACTGAAACCAAGTATGAATTTGTACGAGAACTATGTAGTACAGGATAGTTTTACATGCAATTATATATGGAATTTGAATATGCCATCACCAGATAAATACGGATTGATACAGAAAATGAACAAACTTTTCAACAACTGCCCTCTGAAATTAATATGCAAACAAACAACCAGGGTAGGCTTCTATATTAAAATTCTCAATATAAAAACTTACTTCATCACGAATATATGTCCGAGCACGGAAAGTCAATCGCTCATGAACATCTGCTAAAATTCGCTGCAATGTAGGTCGTAGCCCAGCTAATGACTCGCTCCGTCTGCTAAGTTGTTCTCCCAAAACTTCAACTTTAAGTATATCAACAAGTTCACATAGAAGATCGACATTTGTTTCGTGAATAAGTTTTGGGCGCAGTGTATCATACAAGTAAGTAGATCTGGGAGTAACAAAAGAATAAAATCTATTAGGAAAAAATATTACAGTGGGGATATGAAAATGACAAATCCCACAACTCCCTCCACCCCAAATAATAATAATATTGATAAAAATAAAAAGAAGAGGACCCTAAACATAAAACACTAGAGAAGAACTTACAAAGGATCAATAAGTGGAGCCAAACTAGAAATATCCTCGGAAGAAGATGGGAAGAAATGATCAAAGAGTTGGTGCTCAAGTTGACAAACCTGCAGTTATTGTGGGACAAGTAAATTGTCTATAAAATGAAAAGATTCATGGAACTTCAGTTGGAATTATGGTCAAATTAAGGTGAGCTGAGTTGAGTCAACAAAATGGCTCAAATCTATCGTTCTTTGCAAAAAATAAATGTTAAGACTTCCCAAAACACAAGGAAAAAAAGTTTTAAATGACATGACCTAGAAGTATTTACATTTACATGCTATTGGAGGGCAATCACCTAAGAGCTTAAGTTGTTAAATGATTTTAACATCTTGAGAAGCACCCTTATGTGCAAACCTGTTTGGGCTTCGCATATGCACTCCCGGTTGCAGGCCATTAGTTTTGCATGGGAATTAGTGGATACTTGAACACTTGACCACATGATCATAAAAGCTACTCTTACCTTATTTCAGAACTAATAGACCTAAAACTTAAATTGTCATGGAGAGACTACTAAACAATATTAATATCTAACACCTGTATTGACAAAAAAAATTTTATATATACCAAAAAATAAGTAGCTCAACGTGCAACCTAGAACTAAGCATTAAACAAGTGTAACCTTGCTTCAATCAACATTGAGAAGTTGCAATTAATTTGAAAAAAGAAAGGAAGCTAAAGCCTATTTACATCCACTCCCCTGCAGAAGCCTCCTGTGTTTTGGCTGCAAACTTTTCCTTTCATGTGTAACAAATTAATGGTGCTATATCAGCACAAAAATTTAACATGATCACTGACTTCAACACTCACAAACCACTGAATGAATCCAACCCAACTAATATATGCCAAGATGCAAAGTTTTAAATGCTATTCAATCAACCAGATGATCCAGGACCCACAACTATCTCTGTTTACTGATAGCAATATTCGTTAAGTGCATTACCAGCATCAAATATGCACAACCAGATCTAGTTAATGATGGCAAAGCCTCTTTCTTGGCAAATTCAGATATCCTCTGATGTACAATCCCTTTTACCTAGATACCAGAAAACAAAGAGAAAGTACCATCAAAACCAGCAGGTGAATAAGAGTAAGAAAATCAATGTGTGAGAAACAACTGAAAATTAACTCACCAAGGAAAGCCGCTGTTCACAGTACAACTTGTGGCAATCAGCAAGGATCTGGGCATATTCCTTTCTTGATGATCTGCTTTCGATCTCCTCCAATATGGGCTTAAGCTACAGAAACTTAGAATTGTCAGCTGCTTGTGCAAAACAATAGATCAAATCAAAGAATGTAAAATCCTATTCCACATGTAGAATATAATTTTTTCACAAGTTATTTAAAAATCAGCCTACTGCTTGGATAAGTTATCAGTAGTCAAACATTCCACATGCATCACATCTTCGTGTCAAGATAAAAGAACAAAGAGAAAGATGCTACTACCTCAGTTGAGGCTGCTTTGAATCTGACATAGATTACAGATGCCTCTACACCCTCGGAAATAGATGTTTTGCTGCCTCCAGTGCTCCGGATTGCATGCTGAACCTGATGAAGTCCACAAATAAACAACAAAGTCACAGAGATTCATGTTTACAGAAAAACATGTGTGCGCTTGTGTGCACACACATGAAGATCTTTTGATGTAAATACGGATACTTCACCTGAGATGAAGCATTTTTCAGGACAGAAAGCACATGAGTTCGAATCATGCCCAGGGCTCGAGACTGTTAAAAGCACGAAAACTTTGTCATCATTTGGAACAGGTAACAAACCTTACACACTTACATTTTCCATTCACAAAATCAATCTTTTTACATTGCTGGCAACAATCACTTACCTGGAGCTGTCGAAATTTAAGCAGATAAACACTGGATTCTGCGTATTGTGGATTGCTTTCGACATATCTAAAGGTGTGCAAAAAACAAGTGATAAGTAGATAAAACAGAGTACAATACTGTCCCCACCCAAAAAAATTCAATACTGCTCATGAACTTACAGATTTTAGCTAAGTAATGTTAGAGGTGTTAATTTATACAGTAATAAAAATATTTGTTCACTTACGATATGCACTCATCAAGCCTTTTGAGCAGTGGAAGAAATTTCTCATTTCCAACATTCGTATTTGAAGCATAAAAATTGTTATTAAGCTGCACACAAATGCAAATTACACTCCATCAATACTATTGATATAAATTGCAATACTTCATGAAACCTTCTCAAACATGGACAAACAAAAATTGCAAGCTATTAAGAGAACTCTTAAAATGGAAGTAGAGTAAAATACTAACACGTGAAGCATTATAGACAAACTAGATAGCAAGTGCTCTATTATATTGATTTTCAAGTCCTTTTCTTTTTTTAAATAGACAAGACTTATTCTCTTCACCTACCTAAAACAATTATGATTTAATTGAAAATAATGAAAAAACATAACATTTTAAGCAACTGAAACTCTAAGTGAGGTAGCATTCAAACCTTACATTCTCCAATTCATCAAAGTAGTGGAGCTTACTGTGAACTGCTTCTGCAAATTCAATCAGTCTTTGCTTCTCTACTACCTGCAATGGAAACAATACATGAGACAACCAACTCAACCAATTTAAACTAACATATGCATTACTATCTAAAATACTCTGAGGCACAGTTTTCAGATTTAAGTTTATGAAACAACCTACCTAAAATTTGAGATCCCAAAACATACAATGTTGACATAAAATAAATTGGATATAAACTACAGCTTAACTTGATTGTTCCTTCCATGAAACTCAAAATATAACAACAGGGCTATAGAATAATCATATGACATTAGAGCATATTCATCTGAAATTCTAGTTCAAGTAAAGCAGTGTATTAATTCTACAAGGTTGATGGTTACCAAGCTCATCCAGTCAAAACTGACCTAAATTAAAATTCTGATATTTGAGCAACTGTATTCTGTGATTTACAGAACCAAACCAAAGCTCATTCTAGAATAAGTATTAAGTAGTGAATAGAAGAAAGAGAAATCACACCAGTCTGTCACAAGCATCATGAAGAGTCTTAGTCTTTGTAGCAACAGCTTGGTGCTGCAGCTGTAACTCATTAAAGAAGTCGAGAGTTTCATCCACCTGCATTCAGATAAGCTCGGTATGTTAAATAAATAAAACATTGACTTCATCCAAAGAATTCAAGAATTTATCAACAACATAAAATCATCAAGAAATGAACAATAAAACAAACAAATACCTGGAGAAGTATATCATCACATGTCTCCATGTGCTCCGTTAGATTGTTGACATAGTGCTGGTACTTCTCCTCCGCCTAATAACAGAAAGCACCAAGATAAAAAAGAAAAAAAAAACCATGACCGAACACATTTGCACAAGAACAATCACCACGACAACTAACCTCTGATTTCATTGCCGATTCAAGATCAGTAAACCATTTATAAAACTGCACCATATAAAATTCAAATCATTATCAAGCTACACTATAAGCACTGACTTATACCATTATCCCAAGTAACCTGTCACGTAAATATAAGCAAAAGTGGGTGTGCTTTACCTGGTTTGTATTGACTAAAACTGCATCAATGCCTTGAGATTCACCAAAACTGCTGTCCCTTGTAGAAACTGTCAAGCCACCATTCTCCTTCACAGAGGCATGATCTTGCGCCTAAAAAACCACAAAACCTATAATGTCACATAACCTACATTTTTATTTTTTTTCTTAAAAAAATTTGAAATCTCACCAAATTGTTAGGGTAGGGTCGCTCGGAAACTGCATGAGAGAGCGACACAATTGCTTCGTGCTGTTGCTCAGTTAAAGGCGCATTCTGTTTATCACAAAAATCAAGCCGCAATTGACAAATAAAAGAATAGATTACAACAAGCTAGCTAGCTAGCGGTGGAATGTGAATCGAATCAAAGAATGAGTTGTGGATGTGAGAGAGAGTCAGTTGGCGAGATTGGTAAAACCAGATCTAATGATTTAAGAGTGCATAAAAAAAACATTGAAAGAAAGAAAGAAACCTGTTCCCAAGTAGAAGCGAAGTTGTATCCTTTAGAGATGGCAACTGATTTGTGGAGATTTGGAGGACTCGCTCTGTTTGCCATGTCTTTCAGCCTGGTTTTCGAAAACTGAGAGAGAGAGAGAGGTCTGTCTCGTCAGTATAACAGAGTTCACTCACCGACGGTATAATGGGCGTAACGGAGAGACAAACTAAAACGACGCCGCTTTTATACGAAGCAGGGAGCCATTTTCGGTTTAAACCGAAAATCAAACCGATTCGGTGCTGTCGGTTCGGTAAGAAACCAGACTCGCCAGTTGGTTTATTTTTATTGTTATAATAACAATTTACAAAGCCCTATTTTTTAAAGAAAAAAATTAACAGTCATGGACATAACACGCCAAAAAAGAAAGAAATATTTTTTTAGCAGATAGAACTTTTTCAATGATTTTTTTTTTAAAAATTTGCGATGCTAAAATAAATAATAAAGAAAGCGAAGTCTAATTAGTACAGAAAAAAATGATCCTTGTATACTCAGAACTTCATAGGTTAAGTGTATGTTTTGCAATGCATAGTATTCTTGTAAAAATATTTTTAAGTAATTTTTTTGTATGTTTTTTATTTTTAATATCAAAATATTAAAATTATAAAAAATAACTTAAAAATGTTAATTTAATATTTTATAATTTAAAAAACAATTTAAAAAATAACTGAAAAAATATTAATATAAAAAACAATTTAAACACACAAAAATAAAAACATCCTAGCTCTCTTGCAAAAAGGTTTTTATAGATCCATTTCCTAGTAG
>Ga0307515_10019870_pt1 | contig 12039 bp, 9 predicted proteins | sample 17_EM_MG_FD_194513 | JGI IMG/M metagenome (GOLD analysis project Ga0307515, IMG submission 194513) | Populus trichocarpa ectomycorrhiza microbial communities from riparian zone in the Pacific Northwest, United States - 17_EM | ecosystem: Host-associated > Plants > Roots > Unclassified | place...
GCAGGAATTCCCCCCAGGGGAAATCAGGGCGTCCGTGCGACGTGCGAGAGGTGCGTGCGCGCGAGACTTACGTTTGCGCGGTGCAATTTCTTTTTTGTGCATTTCGAACGGCATACCTGATCACCAACCCTCCGATCACTCAGTAGTACGGCGCGAGCTCAGTCGTGTTTCGAGGCTTTTGAGGGGCAAAGAAACGTTCTTTGCCCCTCAAAAGCCTTGAAACGCGACAATGAGCTCGCGTAGTGATCGGAGGGTTTGCTGAGGCTGCCAGAGGCAGTGACCGGAGTGGATTAAATTCCCGGGACCTTTATGGTCCAGGGTCGCCAATATGTCCGGTCCATATAGATCACTCTTTTTTTAAATTATCTCACCGAGGTTTTCTCTCGAGTAAACAAATTTATAAGTAAACGGGTCCATAAACCCTACGATTCCCTACGAGAGCGCTCGCCGCTCACTCCTACTTACTGCCGGCGCTGCGATGTTCGAAGGCAATCGCGGTCCCGGGCTTTAAATTTGCCGCTTGCCGGCCCTATACCTTATAAACCTCGGTCGACGAAACCATACCGGAACGGATATATATTTCTGGTGCTACGGACGGTCACCCATTTCCTCAGAAGCGAGCATTCCCAAACCAGGACACGGACGCAGGAGATGGGGTACGGTGTGGTATACGAGAGCTGACATTGCCCATTAAGCCCGCGAAACCAGGGCCCGGATTCCGGACCTTGGGGGGGGGAGGGTTCGACCCTCCGAACTGGGAGAAGGGTCGGTTAGGGACAGAACCCTTGTGCAGATGGGACCAACCTACTGCATTGTCAAACCCCTCACTCCTAAACACGGAAAGTTGGATACCGTCCGCCAAGCGAGGGGAGCAGTTATTCTGTAGGTTCGTCGGTGGCCCAGTTGGAACACCCGTATTCATGTGGGGCTGTCGCGAGCCAGCGGCCTTCATCAAAGAGACGATCATCCGACTTATCATCATCGGAATGAGCCTGAAGAGATCAAAATCGATCAGTCACGCATCAGTCATTGCGTGAGCGAGAAGCAAACTCACACCTCGCTTCCCCTGCCGATGGAAAATAATGGAGGATAATCAGTAAAGATGATTCGGACTAACTGCGTGTGTGAGGACGGCTTACACTACAGGTATAGCCCGTAACCCTACCTAGGAAAGCGGGCATGGCGATCAGCACGTGTTAAACTCGAGCACAAGTACAAAAAAAACCCACTCTCGCCACAGCGAACAGAATCACGGTCAGGAGGTGGGACGTCGATATCAAGGCGAGGTATATCACCGCGTCCCTAGTGACCGTATCGAGAATGTTCGACGCATTCATTCCTTGGCGCTTCGATGCGATGAGTTGCGTTTGTATAAACACGAAAACCAAGCCGTCTATTGGAACAGACAGGTGGTTCAACTCAAGGAATGGGGAGATTGGAAAGAGTGGCGGTATGCTCACCAAAGCAGAGAGAGAGGGAAAACTGAAGGATTACCAAGTCTCTGTTGGCCCTGGCAAGACATAGGTGACACGAATCCAGAGGAATCTCAGGCACCTCTGCAACTGGAAATGTGCCGTCAGTTCCGGGCCCGTGTGTGTGTGTATGGGGTGGAGGTATTGACCTGAATTTATTGCAGCCCACACGAACATGTAGAGCCCAACACCGAATTGCACGGTGCAAATTGTATACAGGATTCCTGCGACCCAATTGTTCTTCCTCGTTATAGCATAAGTTCTGTTATGAGTGAGCGAGCGTATTCAAACCAACGGAAACCCACCGGACCTTTGAGTCAGGACAACTTGGGCAGCCGCATTAATGAACGTGTAGTACATCACTTGGAGGAAGACGGTCTTCTTACACCTGCGATCCCAGGGTCAACCACATAAACTCGGATTCCGGCACCAGGGGTTCCCCACATACATCTGTCCGTAATAATGATTAGGCTCCTGGAAAAGGGAGGTGGATACGAAAAACCGTACCATGGATGTGTAGACCGGATAAAATAGCACTGCGGTCGCGTACCGACGGCGTTTGTATGCGTCGGGTAGTACGGACTGATCAAATTTCACTTACAGACAGACATCCACACCTGGAACAACCCTGGGAGGTACCTGGTCTAAACGACGGTCAGGCTGATATAATGCTGGTAGTGAAGGGCGCCTACGAATAGAAATAATACAAACACTGAGACACTATTAGTTAAGGGGCTCCAGAAAAGTCCGAAGGTTCGCGCACTGAAAACGCTCTCCATTTTCCATGCGTAGCGGACCTGTATGGGGTAGTCAGGTTCCTTTCTGCGTTGTTATCATCGTATAACCCCGTTACCTCGTCTTTTACTGTCAGGAAATAGTCGTATACCCAGAGGGCAGTCACGCTGATCGAATACAACTGGGTTTTGGACGTTTAGTGATCTCGTGGGATATGGGCATTGCGTAGTGGCGTGTTTACCTTGAAGGAGGTACTTGTTCGATAACGAAGCGTTTCGTTCAGTATTACTGGGGCGACCACAACGTAGAATACTCACAAGTCATGACAGAGTTGAACGAGTTCTGCAAGTTCAGCTTCGGAGGCCATATCGGAAGAGCGACTTTTGGAAGACCGTTTGTCCTCCAGTGCACGCGCCTCTGACGTGGGGTAGGCGGTGGGACCGGGACGGGTTCTTGAGGACGGGTAGATGTGAACCCACTTCATATACGAGGGCACGGGGACTGTAAGCCATCACGCCAGGGTTTCGCCCACTCCGGACACGGGGGAAAACGGAATACCCACTTGCTGAAGAAATCTGAAACTGATTGTGAAGTTTGGATTGGTACCCAAAGGATAAAGAGCGTGAGGGAACGTTAGGTAGAGTCACGCACCAGACAATGAGAGCAGCTCCCGTCTATTTTATCACCTCGATTTCAAAAGGTTTCCATCCGCATTCATCTTGAAATACCTAGGGATTAAAACCCCGGCACAAAATCTTCATTTCTTCAACGGAAAAACACTTCATTGCCCGCAATGGGATAGTGGAACGGCGTTATAACTCACACCACGAAAATGGATACCATTCCACCCCGCGGGGCCGACCTGAGTGTGGGGAAAACCTAAAAGGATTGGAGTGGGGTTCCTGGCACGTAGACTCATGACCTGTCTGCCGTGTGCTCGATGGTCAACTCTCTGACTGGTCGCGAGACTACGCGATTCTGATCGGGTTGAGGGGAACTGGTATCAACACGCTTGAAAGGTCGAACCGTGTGCATTGTTTCGGGTGGCTTCTCACGTCAGATCTAGTATGATACCCCCCACGGTGCCGATAATGCTTGCTTTTAGTGACCATTTTTGGAACCAACACCCTGCTGCCGTATCAAATACGACCAGTTGCCTACGCTCGGACCGAGGTGGTTTGAGTGCTTCCACTCACAAGCGGCAACGGTTCAAGGAACTACAAACCTGTGAGAAATATTATCCTGCTTGCGGGGTTCCCCCGCCCCTAAATGAAGCACCCCAGTCGCATCAACGCAACAGCACCCCGGGAGCGACATGTCATGTATTTGAGTGAAGTGAGGTTTTTGACGGAGAGCGATTCGAAAAAAATCGATAAGACCTTGGACCATGGGGTTCGAGGAAAAGAGGGTACTATGCCGCGTGATCAAGTTTCCACCTTCGTCATTACCCACCATGTCCCCATCTTCGTTAATCGGCAAGGTTGCCCCCGCATTCACCCTTAAGAACCACGACGGAACGGACTACGAGTTCAAGCCCGAGAGTGGCACTCCGACGGCGATTTTCTTCTACCCGAAATCAGGTACCCGGTCTGAATGATCAGCTGCTTTCAATGCACTGATAACGACGCTTCAGGGTCTTATGGGTGTACCAGGGAGGCATGCCAATTTAGAGATGCACTCGTCGGTAGACGACCACCAGTTTTCCTCGTCTAAGTCAGGACACTCACTCCCCGATTTTTACAGAAAATGATGCGTTCAAGGGGTCAAATCTTCGAGTGATCGGCATCAGCCCGGATTCAGTCGAGGAGCAAGACACTTTCGCCAAGAAGCAAAAGCTGACGGTGAGGTTGTTCAACGCACCATCGCCTGTTGTTTGCTCAGGCTCGGAACGATTCACAGTACCCGGTGTTGAGCGACTCCGCTGGGGAATTCCGTAAGATTTATGGAGTCGGAAAGGGGATACTGGGTCTTGTCGACGCCAGGGTGACGTATTTCATCGATTCCAAAGGAGTCGTAAGGTGGGACGGAACACGTTCGACTGTTTGACTTCGTATATTCACTGGCCTCATCCCCCAGGGATGTCGTGGACGCGACCATGAACTACGCCGCACACGTATCATTTGTGAACAAGGGCATCGCGAAATATGTGAACGAAGGAAGGTTTTAGACGACTTGCAACTAACGCGCGACCCAACTGACGAGCGACCACACCCACAGAACCCACGCCTTCATCTTGAGGACTTCTATTCGCCCGGAACGATTCGCCTCAACGTTTGAATAGATCGGGAGGGCCTCATATCGTATCTTGGATTAGTCAATCAATGTATTTGTAGGTCTTAATATGGGAGTGAGGTGCGACGGGGTGTAGGTGCGTGAACTAAGGTTCACTTGTCGGTGACACCCATTTGTTCTGTCACCGGAATCATGTAAGTTTTAGTCCAGTTTCGAGTCGAAGGGGGGGGGGGAGACGTACCGGCATTGAGCTCAGCAAAGCGCGCGCCGACGCGTTCCGAGTGCTTCAAGAATTTGTCTGCACAATGTGACAGACATTGTTCCTACAGCGGGGATGAGGCACGGTCCATGTATGTGAAAAAGGGTGATGCGTCATACCTCTTTTGAAGACAGGGCCTTGCTGGTGAAGTCGTTACAACACGCGGTGAAGCACCGCTCGACAAGGTTAGAATACATCTTCAAAAAGTCTTGCATCTAGGTTCGTTTGACGGTCAGCAAACCAAAAATAAAGCGGTTCAACTGGAAGACCGAACCTGCTTCTTCTCCAAAATTCTCGACATCTGAGCCTGCTCGGCCGCGTTCAACTGTGAAAAGTCCATAGCTTTTTATGGTGCAAAAGCGCGGATGGAGGAGGTAGAAGGATAAGGAGGAAGATGTGGAGGATGAAGTTGTTCCTGCCACGTGAACCTCCCGGCGTTTCCGCTTCCGTTCCGTCGATCACTTTCAGGTTGTTCCCCTTTGCCGATCTCCCGTTCTGAAAGCATTGAAACGGAGCGGTATAACCCGCACACCTGGCTTTTGACTCGACCTATTCAAGTCCACCCATCTGCTTTTCTCGCATCTCCTGTTTTGCTTGTCGAACAGTCCTAGTCGAAACAAAAAGTATCTTTTGTTTTCACAAAAGTTTGACTTCAGCGGTTGGCTAACCCTGTAAAATAGTGGCTGACAACATTCCGATCCCTTTCAAGGAAGCCTTGCTTCGCCTCGAAAACCGGAGGGTCCGGGCTACGCGTCCCTTGATCCCACCTCAGATCTTGCAGGAAGAACTTCCCTTGTGCGCCTCAGGAGGTTCTATATCGGTTTGGCCCACGTTGCTAATCACGTCAGCAGAACTTTGGCCGCTGCCCAGACGGTCATCGAAGGTCGTAAAGTGGTCGAAAATGTTTTACGGGGGAACGATGACCGTCTCGTCGTTGTCGTCGGGCGAGTCACCATTCTCCCGAGTTCGAGTCATTTCGGTATTTGTTAATGCGTTCACTAGGCCGTGTTCAGTAAACAACGTCGAATCCGCCATCGAATATGCACACAAACTCCATGAGTACGCTCAACAAGCCAGAGATGACCTACAGATCATCATGCGTGTCTACTTTGAGAAACCCCGCACAACGGTCGGCTGGAAAGGTCTCATCAATGACCCAGACATGAACAGCTCTTTCCAGATCAACAAAGGACTACGAATTGCGAGAACCCTCCTCCTCGACATCGCCAAGTTGGGACTCCCCGCAGGATGCGAATTCCTTGACACCATCTCCCCACAATACACTGCGGATTTGGTTAGTTGGGGTGCCATCGGTGCGAGGACGACGGAGAGTCAGGTTCACAGGGAACTCACGAGTGCTCTTTCGATGCCAACTGGTTTCAAAAATTCCACGGACGGATCCGTTGGTATCGCCGTGGACGCTTGTAGGGCCGCTAGGACCCCACACGTGTTCTTGAGTGTCGGGAAGGAGGGGTTGAGCAGCATTATTGAAACGGAGGGGAATCCGGATGTACACATTATCCTGAGAGGTGGATCAAAAGGTCTGCCGCACGGAATCGTTGCGATCGCGCGTGGCTTACTGTGCGGACAGGGCCAAACTACGCCCCCGAGATCGTCAAGGACTGCGGAGAGAAACTCAAAAAGGCAGACTTGCCACAAAAAATCATGGTAAAACATCAGTTTAGTCCCATCAAATAATCCGTTTGGCTCATGGGTATTTCAGATCGACTGCAGTCATGGTAACAGTCAGAAACAACACAAAAAACAACTAGATGTTGTCAATGACGTCGTAAGTCACCCCCCTTCTTTCCGGAATCCACTATTCACACCACGGGATAGGTAAAACAACTCTCCTCGCCCGAAACCGGTGCATTGATCTTGGGTGTCATGTTGGAATCCAACCTCCTCGAAGGTCGGCAAGACATCCCTGCTTCGGGACCTGCAGGACTGAAATACGGACAATCAGTCACGGATGCTTGCATATCGTGGGAGCAGACTGTGCCTGCATTGAATGCGCTTAGGATGGGTGTTCGAGGGAGGAGAGATATGGTGCATAGGCTGGCTAGAGGATTGTCGCTTGATGATTGAGATCCTCCGCTTCCGAGAAGGAGGGATGCCGGTGAGAATATATACGAATGTAGACGTGTAGATCAGCCTGGACGTATGGCCTTTGGTATTGTAAAATAGAATAGGCACATCGAGCACCCTCACACAACACCAGAACTGATGAGAGGGCCGGGCATGGGGGGCCCGGGGCCGAGGTAACCGATCGCAAAGTAAATAGTGAACCCGCCGTTCGAACACAAATCGTTTACGCGTCGACGCGTAGGGAACATTCTCAAAGTAAAATGTCCTCTTCGGAGTGACATACGAAAAATTGGAACGATACAGAGAAGATTAGCATGGCCCCTGCACAAGGATGACACGCTTTTCCAGAGTGGAAGACCTTCGGGTCTCAATATTTATTATTTCCTTTTTGTACCATTTTTCCTCGAGCCGTTGTGCGTTTTCTCCTTGTCGTCTGAGAATTTCTGTTTGTCTCAAAATGGGTTCAAACACTAACTTGACGATCCGAGTGGAAGTGGTCGAGCAGGCCACCCCATACCCCATATGGTACGTTGAAGGCGGACAATTCACAACAAGTCTCTGGTAGTATATCGGCTAGTACACCCGCCTGTCACGCGGGAGAGCGGGGTTCGACTCCCCGCCAGAGAGACTTCTTTTTCGATATTTTTGTCGACGATGGCTTGATATCTCGTTCTCACTCAGAACATGTCAAAATGGAAACCAACAATCGTAACGGCGTCATGTAAAACGACAGAACAACTCCCGGGGTCAACGAAGTAACCTCTCAACTTCGTTTCTGGAGCCCACAACAGAGAGCCGGGCTCTGATTTCGCGTGTTTCCCGTCTCCTAGGCAAATGGGAGTGGCAAGACAGTACACAAGTAGGAGCTGCGACCCTTGGCAGTTCCCAAAGCTGATTGATCGGAATGAACGAAACCCGTCCGACTCCTCCAGCTGTAGACGTGTTCCGAAAACAGCCACGATCGTCCTCCACTCCAAGTTCACGACGACGTCGACCAACGATGATTTTCGGGGCCATCATAATACTTACACTCACCGCGGCGCTAGCCAATGCACTCGTTTGGTCTCTATCTCTGCTCGTCTACGTCACACAACTGCGCTCGAGGAAATCTGATCAACGAGCGAAGTTGGCTCGTGATCTTGGGATCTCTACTCTCGCCTTGAAAGACAGGAAAGTTGTAGGGTTTTTTCATCCATTTTGGTGAGTCCAGTTCTTCAGTTCACCCACGGCCCTGTTTCCCCTCGACCGCTGATCTTACGAAGTCTTTGCACCCCTTGAAGTAATGCAGGTGGTGGCGGAGAACGGGTGTTATGGACAGCTATCGCCCATATCCAACGTACCGAACCGGATATTGTAAGCGTGGTGTACACAGGAGACGTTGATGCGACCAAGGAGCAGATCATTCTCAAGGTCAAGGTGAGCATTTACATCGTTCCGCGCACTTCGAGGTGGCTGGTTAATCCCCCACCAGTCCAGGTTCGCCATCGAACTCTCTCCAAAATCACTGCATTTCGTATTCCTGAATTCGAGATATCTCGTCGAAGACGCCACATGGCCAATGTTCACCCTCCTCGGGCAAAGCCTTGGATCGATGTACCTCGCTTGGGAAGCTGTCTCGAAGCTCGTCCCAGATCTGTTTATCGGTACCTGTTGTCTCCCTTCCTGTTTTTTGTCATGGAGGTTGACTATCTGGTGACAGACACCATGGGTTACGCTTTCACATTCCATGTCGTGTCTATCCTAACTGGCGTCAACATCGGCGCATACGTCCACTACCCCACAATCAGCACCGAGATGATCCATCGAGTCGAGTCCCGTGTGGCTTTGCATAACAATTCGGCGTCCGTGTCCTCTTCCACGTTCCTGACACAGGGAAAGCTATTGCAAGTCCCTGTCTCCACTACCCGGAGTCGAGAACACGATACTAATATCAGAGTTGTGACAGATACTATCGCATCTTCATGTTCTTCTACGCATTCTCTCTCCGAAAAGCCTCTTTCCTCATGGTAAACTCCTCATGGACAAAAGCGCACATCGACTCCATATTGTACCACGATAACGGCCTCCTTAATATCCTAACCTACTTCCCACCCTTAGTCTTCTTGAGCTCCTCGTTGGCCATTCTGAAGCCTGCAGAAATCGTGTACCCACCATGCGATACACGTGAACTCGCCGAACTGCCACTAGAAGGCAGGGGACGAACAATCGTCAGTCTCGCCCAATTCCGGCCAGAGAAGGACCACCGCACGCAACTCCTCGCTTTATCCTCTCTCCTGGAATCTCACCCCGAGTACCGCAACCCACCGATCAAGATGGTCTTAATGGGGGGAAGTCGTAATGCGGAAGACGCGGAACGCGTCGAACAACTCCGAACTTTAACCAAAGATCTTCATATTGAGGTATGGGGAATTCTTGTACAAACACTGCAATGTTGGCTGGATCATGGAATCGCCCCTCTAGGATTACGTTGAGTTCGTCATCAACGCTCCGTTCCCTGACATCCTGTCCTGGTTAGGAAAGGCGAGCATCGGTTTGAGCACCATGGTGGATGAACACTTTGGCATCAACGTCGTCGAATTTATGGTGAGGCAGATAGTTCAACTTTACCTACCCCCCAGATCTCAAAGCTCATCGACTCGTAAAGGCTGCTGGGGCGATTCCCGTAGCACACGCATCAGGCGGTCCTCTCAAAGATATCGTTGTCCCAGTGGACGGTAAAAGAACAGGTCGGTCGCCTCACTGCAACGGTACCGATTCTGGAAGCAGGGGACGCTAACGTTCCTTCTTATCCAGGATACCATTCCAAATCTCCTGAAGATTTCGCAGAAGCCTTCCACTCCGTATTCCAGCTCTCAGGGTCAGAGGACTTGACTCTCCGACACCGAGCTCGAAAATGGGCGGTCAAGAGGTTCTCAAACGAGGAGTTCGAGAAAGGGTGGGACGATAGTCGGTGGAAAGACTGGCTCTAGCAGTGCTTTACCCCCGTTCGAAATCATAAAACATTTGATTCCCGATGGTATCGATGATTTTTCAGGACGGGTTCGCGCCTCAGAGGTTTATCATAGAAGGCATCTATGTATGGATTGCGTTGAGACGAGAGTGAAGCAGGTATCTCGTCGTGATAAACTGTCTAGCTCTGCGGAGCCACAGTCAATATCCACATGGCTGGGATATTTGGAAAGGGCTCACAATCACAGGCCGTGACTCTGGGAAGACCACTGGCCGGGTGTAGTTTACCCTGCGTCAATGATCGGCATCAGCACCTGCACCAAAAAAAAGTGTGGGATGGCTTACGCGGAGCGGTATCGCCTCAAATAAGTTATAGCGTGCGGTTCGAGCTCATCGGGGTTAACTCCAACAACATTCCAGTCGCCCTCAACCTGGGAATCATCGATATACCTCCTCTCCACCTCATCCGGGGAAAGAGCCGGCCACCAAATAGCCCGCGAAGCTTTCGACAGTGCCAAAGCAGCAGCCTTGGGAACGGTGGGAGCGCGAGTGGGAGGGTTATAGGTGATGGAAGAGATTAGGTCGAGGAGGTATTCGTAAGTGAGGGTTGAAGGTCCAGGAAGGTTCAGAGTCTGAGCGAGTAAAGGGAGTTGAACCAGGTTGTTCAAAGCTTGAGCGACGTCCATGACGTGAACGGGCCGGATTTTGGTTTGGGCGTGGTTGAGCTTCCACCAGATCGGCCAGACTGGAAACCAAAGTGAGAACCGTGAGGCAACGCGTGAGAGCGTACATATGAACGTACAAGCCATGTTGTTCAAAAGCCTGTCTTCGTACCCGAACATCACGGCGGGTCGAACGATTGTAGCGTCGTGGAACGCTTCCTTGACGGCAATTTCGCCCTCAGCCTTGCTCCTGTAAAACTCAGAGGTAGAGTCCAGAGATGCGTTCAAATGAGAGACGTGGATGAATTTCGAGACTCCGCTCTCCTGTGCGATATGAGCGATGGATTTGGCCCCGGTGACATGAACGGAGTCGAAGTTGAAGTTCCTGAATATTTGGGATTAGCCTTTGCTAACGAGAGGTGAACATCTCAATGTACTTGGTTTCGTAGTCCCTTCCGACAAGGTTATACACGACACCCGAGTGTCGTAGGCACTCTGCGGTTTGATGTTCGTTTCTCACGTCCCATTCCTACCAACCCGGAAGAATGAGAATATACCGATCGGACGCGTCGAGGGACCTCTCAGACTCGGGACGGGACGTACCAGTGGAACGATCTGACCCAAATCTCCCATAACTTTCAAATGCCTCTTCTCATCCTCATCCCTGAAAGGAACGATGACCTGGGTTCCAACCTTGGCTAAGAAATCGAAAGCCCAAAGCCCAAAGCACATAAGCATATAAGCATACACTCAGAAACCACACGGGTCCGAAGAACGGGGGTCTCCCGGAAACAGAGAGTTACGCACCAAGCTTAGCAACCAAATACCGTCCCAAGAATCCCGTGCACCCAAAAACCGTAGCGACTTGTCCGGAGATCGCACTCCTGCCAGGAGGGCCGTATTGGATGGCTGGTTGTTTGTTGGGGTTTTTGCTGGTCACAATGTCATGGTAGCCTCTCTGTGACGGAACGGTTGTGGGTTTGAGGTTCTGGGAGATGAGTCAGGAAAGCGTGGTCTCACCCTGAGCGGTCTGCTGCCCAGACGCTGTAATTTTGAAGGAGCGGACAGCATAGCTCAGCGGAGGAGGAACGGACTGAAATTGTTGAAAGCGTAGTGGTCCGGAAAGTCCCGGCGTCTTCGCCAACCAGAGGCTTGATCGCGATGTCAGTCCGAGTGTACGATTGGTTCAGAACGAAGCCCAGGTAGTGGTTTGGAGGACGTTGAAAAAAAAAATAAGCACGTAAGTTGGATTGCCAGCGGGAAACTCGGTGCTGGTCGAAGGGCACAAATAACAAAAAGAAGCCTCTCTGGCGGGGAGTCGAACCCCGCTCTCCCGCGTGACAGGCGGGTGTACTAGCCGATATACTACCAGAGACTTGTTGTGAAGGGTCGGCCACAAACGTACCATATGGGGTATGGGGTGGCCCACTCGACCACTCCGCTCGGATCGTCAAGTTAGTGTTTGAACGTGTTTGAAACAAACTGAAATTCCCAGACGACAAGGAGAAAATGCAGAACGGCTCGAGAAAAGATGGTACAAAAAGGAAATAATAAATATTGAGACCCGAAGGTCTTCCACTCTGGAAAAGCGTGTCATCCTTGTGCAGGGGCCATGCTAATCTTCTCTGTATCGTTCCAATTT
>Ga0307515_10019871_pt1 | contig 12039 bp, 2 predicted proteins | sample 17_EM_MG_FD_194513 | JGI IMG/M metagenome (GOLD analysis project Ga0307515, IMG submission 194513) | Populus trichocarpa ectomycorrhiza microbial communities from riparian zone in the Pacific Northwest, United States - 17_EM | ecosystem: Host-associated > Plants > Roots > Unclassified | place...
GTTCTTTATCTAACTCTTTAGTTCCTTTAAGTCCTTTTAACTCTGGCTCTTATGGCTAATAGCTTGCGCCGTACTTAGCGTCCTTATAAATTTAGCATGCGTTATTATAATAAAACGCGAAACTTTTAATTAAACACTCTTTTATTCCTTGCAGTATACTATCGTCCCTTTATATATATGTGTTATATGCTGGTCTAGTTCCCTTTATTATATAGTAACTCTAACCATCTTTATAATCCCTAGCAAAATAACCTTGTTTCCCGTAATTTATACAAGCTCCGTCTCTAAACTATTAATTTTGTTATAGAGTCCGCCTAAACGTCTTCTACTACTAAGATCCCTAATTTAGCCTTTACTCCTTAGTTTTATAATTACTTAATCCTTAACCTCTGGGTTTCTATAGTTTCTTACTCCATCTTTTATAGGTTTCTTTAGTACTACTTAGGTCTATTAGCTCTATGCTATACTATAATTTCTAACTTAGCTTTAGTCGTTACGTTCTCTGCGCCTTATACAACTATAGAACTCTATTATAACCCTTTTTAGTCTGTTCCCTTTAGAAGATCCTATTATTAATCTTAATTGCTTAATTAATTAATTCCCTTAGGGTGTCCGCATCTTTTATTAGAATAATTACGTCCTAAACTTTAGCCTTAAGTCCCTATTTATACTATGCTATAAGCGCCTTATTATTCCACTTAACTTATATAGCTAGCGTCTAGAACTGCGTTATATACTTAATTACTAAGGTTTATTGCGTAATGTCTTAGAGTTTTCTTTCCGCCGTAGTTATTGCCTCTAGGTCTCTAAACATTTATATAAGTTACTCTGCAAATCCGCTCTAGCTTAAGAACATAAACCGTACTTCTTAGTTTATAGTTGTTATTCCATTTACTTATATCTCTATAAGGTAAGGCTCGAACTATTTAAGTGCTTTCCCTAATAAAAATAATCCTGCGTACGCTATCTAATCTATAGATATTGCCAGCTTTGCTCCTTCTTGCGCAACCTTAAAGTATATTTATATAAGGAATCCTTTAAGCTTTAATCTTTCTCCTAAGAATTTCTTAATTAATAGTAACTTAACCTTTGCTACTCCTATCCCATTAATCCTATTTTTAAGTGCCGCGTTGTTTTCTATTAACTGGTTAACTATCTCCTGTAACTGTCTTACTGTTATGGGTTGTTGTAAATTAGTGTCTGCTATACTGGTGTCGTTCCCTAATCTTAAGGTAGTTGCCGCCGTTAAGGGCGTTATAGTGGCTGCTTTTAGTGGTATATTGTTTAACTTATTAAAACCGTAACTAGGTAGTAATTGTATAACGGAACCTTATAGTAAAAACTACGGTAGGTCCTATTAATGGGCTAGGTGTATAGGTATTATAAGTAAGTTAACAACATAATAATAACTAGTAGAGTGGTTGCCTAACAGATTAACTCTAATTATATTTTAAGAATTACTATAAGGAAGGAACTATCTAGGTAGGGACTAAGGGTCCTTAAATACATAACTATACTCCTATGAAATCCTTCTTATACGTGATGTACGTGTTATATATAAGGTACGTAAGTTCCTCCCGTTCCTCTCGTTTAATACGTAGCACGTTATATAACCTTGGTTACTATTCCTCGTTATATAGTTCCACGGGTTCTATTCTAAACCGTGCCTATATTAACTAACTAGCTTCTTCCGACTTCTCTCTAAGTAGTCGTAACATTGTACTTAAAGCGTCCGTAATATAAAGCACCGTTTAGAAGGCAGCCTAGAAGGCACCTCGGGAGGGACTTCCTATGTATTTCTTTTATGTTTTACGGTTCTATTAAAAGCAATTACGGAGGTTATATACAAGTGGGTCTATCTTTAAGTACCGCTAGTATATAATTATAGCACCTATTATACCAAACGCGTACTTACGCGTTTGGTGCACTAACTATTTACTTATAACTAATTAGGGGGGAGGGCGCGTCAGTATATAGACCACGTAGTCTACCTTAATAGAATTGACAGTCACCACCATCTAAAAGAGCATACGATACTATACGTATTTCGTGCCCCTGGATATAACTTACTTATATTATTAAGTTAATACAAACACTAATATTTAAAACTATATTATATACTTAATTACTAAAGTCCTTTATACTAGGTTTTAAAGCTTTTATTCTGCTATAGTAGTTATCTTTAGATTTCTAAATATCTGCGTTAAGCGTTTTGCGAACCTACTCTAACTTAAGAATATATATTATACCTCTTAGTTAGTAGTTATTATGCCGTATTCCTATACCTCTATAAGGTAAGATTTAAACTACTTAAGTGCCCTTCCCGTTAAGAATAATCCTGCGTAAATAACTTAATCTATAGGCGTTCTTAGTTTTACTCCTTTCTATATAACCTTAAAGTGTATTTATATAAGGAATCCCTTAAGTTTTAACTTTTCCCCTAAGAATCGCTTAATTAAGGGTAACTTAACCTTAGCTACTCCGATCCTATTAATCCTTTTTTTAAATATCCTATTATTATCTATTAATTAATTAACTATTTTCTATAGCTATCTAATGGTAACTAGCTAAGAGTTAGTGTTTACTATACTAGTATTATTACCTAATTCTAAGGTAGTCGCTGCTGTTAATACCGTTATAGCTACTACTTTTAGTAGTATATTATTTAACTTTATTAATATTATAACTTTAGTAGTAAATATATAATAAAGCCTTATTGTAACGGAACCTTATAGCAGGAACTACGGTGGGTTCGTTAATAGGCTAGGTGTATAGGTATAGATAAATCAATAACGTAATAACAACTAGTGGAGTAGTTGCCCAATAGATTAACTCTAATTATATTCTAAGAATCACTACAAGGAAGGAACTATCTAGGTAGGGACCGAGGGTCCTTAAATATATAACCATACTCCTATAAAATCCTTCTTATACATAATATACGTGTTATACATAAGGTACGTAAGTTCCTTTTGTTCCTCTCGTTTAATACATAGCACGTTATGTAACCTTAGTTACCATTCCTTATCACATAGCTCCATAGGTTCTATTCTGGACCGTGCCTATATTAACCAACTAGCTTCTTCTAACTCTTCTCCAAGTAGTTATAATATTATACTTAAAGCGTCCATAACACTATCTCCCTCCTCTCTATTTTCGTCCTTAAAGATACCTAATATCTTTAAGTTATTTACTAGAGGTATAATATCCGTCTAATTAATTTAGTTAATATTATTACTTATTATACCTAAAGCTTCTTCTTCTTTATACGCGCAACGTTATGCCCGCACTATTGCTGCTATATTATTACTTAGTGAAATTATACCGTCTCCGTGTTCTCGTTATGCGAAAGAGGGGTTAGTCTATATTGCGTTAGCGAGTCCTTCGTCCTAGCAACCGTCCTCTTATTTAGAGTGCACTAAAGTAAATATTTAATCGTCCTATAATGTTCGCTCTACTTCTAACGCTAAGTATACGCGTCCTATAACTCTTAATAGTCGTTAAGTTCCCTAAGTAATTTGTTATAGGGTCTTATGTTTAATCTACTACTACAAAGCTTAATAGTAACCTAGTATAGGCCCTTGCTAAGCTTAAGCGTTCTTAAGACGCGGAATAGAAGGCTTTAGATACTCGCATTACGGCATCTACTTAGCTGCTTCGTCTTAAGAAAGTGCGTAAGAAGGTTTATTTTAAGGAGTAGAAACTTATAGAATAAGGTTTATAGGAACTTAGCGATAAAAGAGCGGATTCTCTTCTAATAGAGAAGGAAATAACTCTAAGTAGTTTAGTAGTTGCTCTTCCTAGGTCCCCCTTAGGTAACTTATTTTTTAGTAATCCTTCTTTATTAATACTGCCTGACCTTTTTTCTTCTAATACTTCTATACCTTTCCTATAGCGTTCTTTAGGTTCTCTAGTAGCTCCTAGGTAGTCTTATTATAGCCTATCTACTTTACTTCGTACTATATTTTATTGTTAACGTCCTTATAGCTAACGATCTTTAAAACTTACTATTCGTCTTCTTTCTATCCTCTATACGTGTCTGCCTCGTAAACTAGTGGCTTAATATCTCTATATGCTAGCTCTAGTATCGCAATATACTATATAGGGTAGATCTTTATTTTAGCTAGTAGGTTCAACTTAAATATAACCAGTAAAATCCTCTAAATAATTTTAAAAGGTCCTGGTCTAACGTGGTCTAACTTCTTACTTAATCGTTAACTCTTAAAATTTTTGTGTAGTAGCCACACTTTATCCCCCTCCTTAAGATCTAGTCCCTTAGATCTCTTAGCGTCGTAGTACCTTTTTATTCTTTACTATACCACCTTAGCTGTTTCCATAAGGTTTACATAAAGATTTATTAAATTCTCTATTCTTTACTTAGCTATACTACTCGTCTTCTTTACTTAATATGGTGATAATAAGGTCCTTAGCTTATATCCGTAATTCGCCTTAAATAGTAACGCACCTATTTCTTCTTATGGTGTTGCATTATATATAAACTATATAATTGGTAATAATAATACCTAATTATTCTATGCGTAATTAATATAGTGCCTTAAATACTATTTTAGTATCTAGTTTAATCTTTCTATTTAACTGTCTGTCTGTAAATAATATATAGTGGAAGTTGCTACTCTAACTCCTTATTCCGCTAAGAATACCTCCTAAAATGCTATTATAAATCTTGGATCCCTATCCAATATAATCTTACTTAATACTCTATATCTTATAAACACTTCCTTAATATAGATTCTAGTAACATCTTCCGCTAAGATTTCTTCTATATATGCTATAAAGTATCCCCACTTTATAAGCTTATCTACTATCACTAAGATCGTGTTATAATCTCGTCCGGTAATAGGGTCTCTTAATTTTAGTAACTTAATAATAAAGTCCTATAATATAACCTCCCATAGTCTCTCTGGTATTTTAATAGGTTATAGCCCTCCGTATAGCTTATACCTTATTAGTTTATTTCTTTAGCAATCCAGATATTCTTTTATAACTTATCTCGCTAGTCCCTAGATTCCATCAATAATATACTCCTCCTAGAGTCTTAACACTAAGCCTATAGCTCTATTATGTCCTTAGGTTAGTCCCTTATAGAATAACTTAATAAACTCTTTTATAATATTTCTTAGCATATACGTTACTTCTTAGTTCTTATACTACTCTGAGTTTAGATCCTCTACCTATATATCTTAGATCTTCTATATCTAATCACTCTCTAGTAATTCGTAGATCTGTTCTTCTTGTGTTACTATAATTTTCAGATAATTATACCTAATTAATCCGTCTATATCTTTCCGCAGTAAAGCCCCTAATGGCTTTTTATTATTTTATAGTTTAGCCTTTCTGCTTAGAGTATCTGCTCGTGCGTTGTCTGTACCCTTAGTATACTAAATCTTAAAATAGTATTCTGTAAGCATTTCTACCCATCTAACTTGTCTCTAATTAAGTTCTTTTATTATTAGGAACCCCGTTAGGTTCTTATAATCCGTCTTAACCATAAATAGTTTCTCTATGCCTTATAAGAATGCTCTCTATTCCTATAGTACTACAACTATACCTAATAACTCCTTATTATAGATATTATAGTTCAGTTCTAGTGGTGTTATCTTTTAACTATAGTATGCCACTAGGTGCTATCTATCCTTATATTTTTATAGAAAGCACGCTCCTAGTATAAAGTCTAATATATCTATTTTAACCACCATCTCTAACTTTGGTTGGTAGATTTTAAGGATTAGATCCTAAGTAAACAACTCCTTAACCTCTTTAAGCAATTTTTTATATTCCTTTCCCTATATCTAAGGTTCCTCTTTCTTAGTTAACCTTATAAACAGCTTAATATTCCTTAACTATTAAGCTATAAACCTTCTGCAGTAATTATAAAACCCTAAGAATAACCTTAACTGTGTTACGTTCTCTAGTTCTTACTAATTCACTATAGCCTTAATCTTCTTTAGATCTATACTAAGTTGGCCTAGTTTAATAATAAATTTAATAAAATCTGTCTTCCTAGTAAAGAACTTGTATTTCTTAATTACTACTAGCATCTATTCTTTATATAGTTTCTTTAAGACCTATTTAATATATTCTCCGTATTCTTCCTTATTTATTAAGTAGATAATAATATCGTTAAGGTATACTATAACAAACTCATCCAAGTATTCTTTTAATACATTATTAATACGCTTCTGGAACGTTGCTAGTGCGTTTATAAGCCCAAATTGTATAACTAATGATTTATATAGTCCTTCCTTTAACCTAAAGGCTGCCTTCTATTCGTCGCCTTCCTTAATCCTAATTTAATGGTATACCTATCTTAGATCTATCTTTGTAAAGATTTATACGTTGCTAATCCTGTCTTAGATTTCGCTAATTAAGGGTAAAGGATACCTATCCTTCCTAGTAATGCTATTTAACTGTCTATAGTTAATGCATAGTCTTAGTTTTCTATTCTTCTTTAGTACGAATAATACTGGATAACCTACTAATAATTGCGATGGTCTAATATATCTCTTTCGTAAGTTCTCCTAGATAAACTCTTTAAGCGCTTTACCTTCCTCTTTAGTAAGCTTGTAGATTGGAAAGAACTTTAAACTTATTCCCTCTTTTAACTCTATCTTATAGTCCTATACTATATACTCTAACAGCTTTTCACTTTCTAGTAACCATAATTTTTTGCTATATTTGTAGTATCTCTTTAGTATATAATTTAATCCCTAATTAGTCTCTTTATATATCGCTCCGACTTAGTACCATACTAGCTTAGTTTATTATTATATCTTACGGCGTTAAGTATTTTTAATATTAACCTAACCTGTAATTTAATTAATCCTTAAATTATATTCCTATAACTAAGGCATCCCTAGTATCGCCTTGTCCTTCCCTAATAATAGGATATTAAAAGACATCTTAATTTATCTTCCTTTAATAGTTAGCTAAATAGGTCCTATTTTAAGATTGATAATACCTCCTTTATAGGCTATTGTATCTCCTAAAATTGTAACTAATAGGTAAAGGTGCTCCTTTTGTCTATATAGTAGCCCCATCCTTTTAACTACTATTAGCGAGATATGGTTCCTTATTACTCTACTATCTATTAATGCCTTAAACTATTAATCTTGCTAATTAACTTATAAATTTAGGTATCGTCCTTAAATTCCTTTAAGGGTCTAAGGCTCTACTACTAGTTCCCTCTAGTCCCATAGGCCTCTACTTTTCCCAACTATTGGCTGCTTAATCCTATCTGTACTTAGTCCAACTTAGGCTAATACTTAGTTCGCTTCTTTTCTTTAATATACTATAGACAGGTGTTTTCTGGACACTCCCACCATTATTATCCTTCTAGGCATTCTTCCGTAAGGAATCTTCCTAGCTAAAGTATTAAGTCTCCTAACTCCTAAACTTCTACTAAATACTAGCCGTGTATATACTTGGCATTTCTATACTGTCGCTTATCTAGCGCCTAATATATCCTTATAGGGTATTTCTAATTCTTTTCCTTTAGATTTTTATGCATCTTATATATATTGTCTACGCATGCAATCCATAATAGCGTATAGTGTACTAGGTTCTTTGGGTTAACTCTTAACTTATTCTCATCCTTAAGCTTAAACCTCTATCGTGTTAATCTAAACGTTGCGACTTTATTCGCAGGTACTAAGATACGCCTTTCGCTTCTCTAGTCCTCTAATTATTCCTTTAGATCCTTTAATATTATAATTAAGGCTCCCTTAATATAATTTATTACTTTTTCCATAATTAGGTGGTCTTGGATAACTCTCTCGTCTAACCATATATAGAAATCTTCCCACTTATCGTTGTGCCTTTACCTATACCACTTTTAGTATAGCTACTAGAGTATATACGGCTTATCCGTAAGGAAGTATCTTCTTATCGCTGCATTATAACAGCCTTTTATATATCGTTCTTTGAACCTAGTTAAAATCCCTAGATCCTCCTTGTTTTTTAGTTTAGTAAGCCACTTAGCTCTTAGTATGCCTATTTTTAGCCTATTAGTAATTCTTTATACTAGCGCTCTGTCCCTTATACGTCCCAATATACTAGATTTCTTATCTAGTTTCTATTCTTGCCATACAGTAATTCTTGCTCTAAATTCATCTATGGTCTCTTTTCGTTCACATCTTATAAGTGGATCCTTAAAGTCATCTTACTTCTTAATCTTAGTATTAACTTTTTAATCTTTAGGCTAAACACTGCGTTCCCCTAGTAAGTCCTCTGGGTCTATATATTTGTCTCCTAGTCTAACTACTATTTATATTATAGATTCTCTAATCTATAGTAAAGCTGCTTGCTTCTTACCTATAGGTGTCCTTATTCGTTCTCTAAATTCTTAACCCCTTAGATTCTTTAATTCTAAGCTAACTTCTAACTTAAGTTTAGCTCCCGCCTTAGTCTAATTAAGCGTTTATAGTGTTCTTATCTCATCTTAAAAGTCTTAAATCTTACTTATCTCGTCTTGAGAATCTTATACCGTTAGGAACACTTATCCCGAGCTTATTCTTATGTCTTTAAACCAAGCCATTGCTCTACTCCATCGGTTTTCGTCCGTTATAGGTCCTTAAGCATACCTTATCTCATTTTAAGAATCTTAGTTATCTCTTATCTTATCTTAAAAATCTTAAGCCTTTAGCCTTTTGCCTTTATTAAGTAGTAAGCTAGCACTAGTAGTCGTCTACTTACTTAATCGTCTCTGGATATTACTCCTTCCGTCTTATAAAGTAATAGATGCCATATCCAACAGTGTTATAATACCCGTTACTAAACCTTACTCTATAGTGGTCTTAGTCTCTACTTCGAGTACGCTATTAAGGTTTAGATACCCCTAGTTAGTTCTTTTTTCTTTCTTATCGCTATTAATTAATAAGTACTCCGACTTTATTGTTATTATTACTAATCTTTATCCGTATATTACTATAATATCTTAATCTAGCTTATAGAGTTAATCTTATTCTTTATCTAACTCTTTAGTTTCTTTAAGTCCCTTTAACTCTAGCTCTTATAGCCAATAGCTTACGCTATACTTAGCGTCTTTATAAATTTAGCATGCGTTATTATAATAAAACGCGAAACTTTTAATTAAACACTCTTTTATTCCTTACAGCGCACTATCGTCCCTCTATACGTATATATTACATACTACTAGTCTAGTTCCCTTTATTACGTAGTATCTCTAACCTTCTTTATAATCTCTGGCAAAATAACCTAGTTTCCTGCAATTTATATAAGCTCTATCTTTAAACTATTGCTTTTATTATAGAGTCCGCTTAAACGTCTTCTACTATTAAAATCCTTGGTTTAGCCTATACTCCCTAGTCTTATAATTACTTAATCCTTAACCTCTAGGTTTCTATAGCTTCTTACTCCATCTCTTATAGGCTTCTTTAGTACCGCTTAGGTCCATTAGCTTTACGCCATACTATAGTTTCTAACTTGGCTTTTATTAATGCGTGCTCTACGCCTTATACGACTATAGAACTCTATCCTAACCTCTCTTAGTCTGTTCCCTTTGGAAGATCCTATTATTAATCTTAATCGCCTAATTAATTAATTCCCTTAGGGTGTCCGCATCTTCTATTAGAATAATTACGTCCTAAACTTTAGCCTTAAGTCCCTGTTTATACTATGCTATAAGCGCCTTATTATTCCACTTAACCTACATTACTAGCGTCTAGAACTGCGTTATATACTTAATTGCTAAGGTTCGCTGCGTAATATCTTAGAGTTTTCTTTCTACTATAGTCGTCGCCTCTAGGTCTCCAAATATTTGCGTAAGTCGTTCTACGAATTTATTCCAACTTAAAAATATAAACCGTACTTCCTGGTTTATAGTTATTATGCCGTTTACTTATATCTCTATAAGGTAAGGCTTAAACTATTTAAGTGCTCTTCCTAATAAGAACAATCCTATATACGCTATTTAATCTATAGGTATGGCTAGCCTTGCTCCTTCCTACGTAACCTTAAAATATATTTACGTAAGGAATCCTTTAAGCTTTAATCTCTCTCCTAAGAATCTTTTAATTAATAGTAACTTAACCTTTACTACTCCTATCCCGTTAATCCTTTATTTAAGTGCCGCGTTATCTCCCGTTAACTAGTCAACTATCTTTTATAGTTATCCGACCGTCACTAGTTGCTATAAGTTAGTGTCTGCTATACTAGTATCGTTACCTAATCTTAAAGTGGTTACTGCCGTCAATAGCGTCGTGGCTGCTTTTGGTGGTATATTATTTGATTTATTGTTACCGTAACCGTGGTAGTAATTGTGTAATAAAACCTTATAGCAGGAACTATAGTAGGTTCGTTAATAGGCTAGGTATATAGGTACAGATAAATTAACAACGTAATAATAACTGGTGGAGTGGTTGCCTAACAGATTAACTCCAATTATATTCTAAGAATTACTATAAGGAAGGAACTATCTAGGTAGGGACTAAGGGTCCTTAAATACATAACTGTACTCCTATAAAATCCTTCTTATACGTAATATACGTATTATACGTAAGGTACGTAAGTTCCTCTTATTTCTCTCGTTTAATACGTAGCATGTTATGTGACCTCAGTTACTATTCCTCGTTATATGGCTCTATGGGTTCTATCCTAAACCGTGCCTATATTAACTAACTAGCTTCTTCCAACTCTTCTCCAAGTAGTCGTAATATCGTACTTAAAGCGTCCGTAACACTTATAGTAGAAACTACGGTAGACTTATTAATAGGCTAGGTATATAGATAAATAAAAAGTTAATAACGTAATAATAACTAGTAGAGTAGTTGCCTAACAGATTAACTCTAATTATATTCTAAGATTTACTATAAAGAAGAGAAACTATTTATAGAGACTATGTATCCTTAAATATATAACTCCTCCCTATAGTAAAGGTTAAGTACGTTAGTATATTAATACGTTACGTTCCTACGTTCCTACGTTCCGAACTTATAACGTGACTAGCTACGTAACTTAGCTACCCTTTATCCTATAGCTCGATCGGTTCTAGCGCCTCCTATACTGTCTTAACTAACCCGTTTATGTCCCTTCTTAGTAGTCGCACTACTGCCGATATAAGGTCCGTAATAAAAAGAGATTTAGTAGCAACTAATATTGTTTATATCAACTTAATGATACAGGTAAGTTATATCCAGGGGCACGAAATACGTATAGTATCGTATGCTCTTTTGGATGGTGGTAACTGTCGATTCTATTGAGGTAAACTACGTAGTCTATATACTGACGCGCCTCCCCCCTAATTAGTTAGTATATAAGTAGTTAGTGCACCAAACGCGTAACTACGCGTCTAGTATGCTATGTGCTGTAATTATACAAATATAGTTAGGTTAGATTACAATAATAATAGGGATAGAATATTAATAAATACCTCTTCTACTTTAGATTGCTGGTTCTCTAGGATCTATAGCCATATTAAATCCTTAATAAAACCTTAATATAACCTTAATATAACCTCCTAAAACTTACCTCATCTATATTATTACCAAGCTCTTTTAAAATCGTATTGGATAGTAGGAAGTATTTAATTAAAGCTTGCAAACGGCTATAATAACGTTATAACTGAAATATAATTGCGTTATTAACTCTAAATGTAATACGATAAGAGTTTAATTATATACCAAGTGAAGCTGTGTCAGTCAAAATATCAACACTAGCCGAGGTTTTAGTGCCTTGGCGGGCACTAACGGAGCTTTCGGCAACACTGGCCGAGCTGTATGCTCCAACTTTTCCTTGACCCCGCCGAGCTGCACGCAGCGCGAGCAGCTTAACAACGGCCTTGTGCCCGTTCCCAGCAGCCCACGATAACAGTGTCTGACCATCCTTATCGTTCGTCCCGAGCTTGGCGCCCTGCGCGAGCAGCAGCTTAGCGACGGCCTCGTGCCCGTTCTCAGCAGCCCACGACAGCGGTGTCCGACTATCCTTATCGTTCGTCCTGAGCTTGGCGCCCTGCGCGAGCAGCAGCTTAACGACGGCCTCGTGCCCGTGCTCAGCAGCCCACGA